>ENA-OZKI01000476-OZKI01000476.1-human-gut-metagenome-genome-assembly--contig:-NODE-476-length-12086-cov-6.688721_pt1 | contig 12086 bp, 11 predicted proteins | sample MGYA00244178_ERZ653754 | MGnify/ENA primary metagenome ERZ653754 (study PRJEB26926, sample SAMN06165253) | human gut metagenome | biome: ENVO:00009003; feature: ENVO:2100002; material: ENVO:00002003... | reverse complement strand
CGTCGGCAGCGTCAGATGTGTATAAGAGACAGATTCAGCACTGCACCGCCGGGATAGCCAAAAATGGTATCCACGCCCTGCTCACAAAGAACCTCCACAAAAATCTGAGAACCGTTCAACTGCATGGTGAGTTACTCCTGTTTCCTGTCCTAAAATCCACTTTTTTACACTTTTTCCACGTTCCTGCAGGGGCTTTGGGGAAAATAAAAAGCCCTTGTCCCCTGTTGACTCAAGAGACAAAGACCTTGTGATCATCAAGCTCTCTGCGGTACCACTCTCGTTGGCGTGCTGTGCACACCCTCTCACGGGCTTCCAACAAAGCCCTGCACGGTAACGGCTGCAACCGGCGCTGCTTACAAGGGTTTTGCACCCGTTGGGCAGGCTGCTCCGGGATGATTTTCCGCACGAAACGCTGACTGCCTTGCACCAGACGGCAGCTCTCTGAACAGTGGGGATCGTGTGGTACTTTTTCCCATCTGCGCATTTGTTGATGTAAATTATACTATAAACCGGGCTGATGTCAATCGACAATTTGTAACCTGAATCGTTCCAAACGTGAAGGAAATTAAACACTCTTGCGTGAAATGAAAAACCGCTGTATACTCTTTTTATCTGCGCGCGCCGCGCGTTGTCTGAAAGAGGATGTACCAAAAAAAAGATTCAGGATCGAGGAAACCGGACTATGAAACTGCATGAATGGAACGCCCGCCTGCACGGGCTTGTGATCTTTCGCTCCCTGCTGAGCGACCCCGTGGCGGCCAGATTTGCCGCTCTCATCGACTGCCTGACGGCCGGAAACAACAGCGTTGGCAGCGTGTGCAACGCTGTGGCACAGTTTGAAAGCGTGCTGTTCGAGCGTACCACCAACTGGGGCACCTACCTGAGCACCACCGTGCTGGAGACCGAGACCGTGTGCGTGCGGCAGGCCGCTGCCGGTACCCTGCCCCCTGTTCTGCAGACTGCACTGGACAACGAGCTGGCCTTCCTGCAGCAGCTGTGCAGCCTGACGCTGGATGCCCTGCTGGACGCGGCAGAGGTCCCGGCCGAAGAGCTGGCCTTCCTGCCCCGGTGGGAGACGGCTGACCTTGACCTGCCCGCCGCCTATGCCCAGCGCATGAGCGAGGTGGGTAAGAAGGGCTACGGCATGTTTGCCAAGCACCATGTATTTACAGTAGAAAACGGCAAGCTGGTGCCGGTGAAGTACCCCGATCCCCAGCGTCTTTCCGAGCTGCCGGGCTATGAAAAGGAGCGGGAAAAGGTGATTGCCAACACCCGTGCCCTGCTGGCCGGGATGCCCGCCAACAATGTGCTGCTGTACGGCGACGCCGGCACCGGCAAGTCCAGCTCGGTCAAGGCCATCGCCAACGAGTTTGCCCCGGAGGGCCTGCGGCTGGTGGAAGTGAAAAAGAACCAGCTGTACCAGATCCCCGACCTGATGGACAAACTGGCCGCCAACCCCCTCAAGTTTATCCTGTTCATCGACGACCTGAGCTTTACCGCCAACGACGACAACTTTGCCGCCCTCAAGGCCATTCTGGAGGGCAGCGTGGGCGGCCGTGCCCGCAACATCGCGGTGTACGCCACCTCCAACCGCCGCCACCTCATCAAGGAGACCCTGACCGACCGCACCGGCGACGACATCCACGAAGCCGACACCCGGCAGGAGCTGATGAGCCTTTCCGCCCGGTTCGGCCTGACTGTCACCTTCCAGCGGCCCGAGAAAGCCCGCTTTGCCGCCATTCTGGAAGAGCTGGCAAAACAGCACCACATCCAGATGCCCATGGAAGAGCTGCTGGTCAAGGCCGAGGCTTTCGCCATCCGCGCCGGCGGCCGCAGCCCCCGTGTGGCCAAACAGTTCATCGAACAGTGCGAGAGCGGCGTGCAGAAATAATGTTTGCTTTTTTGTTTTTATGGATAAGAAAAAGCGCTGTGCAGTGAAATGACTGCACAGCGCTTTTTGCTGTTTTGGAAGAAACCTGCCGCCGCAGGCGGCGGATGAGGCGGTCAGAAAATCAAACGCGCTCGGCCACCAGCTGGAAGCCCTCTTTGGTGAGCTCCTGCCGGATCTGCTCGATCTGGGCATGGTCGCGGGTCTCCAGCACCAGCTTGAGGAAGCAGCTGGAGATGGGCATGTTGGGGTCAGAGCCGTCGTGCAGGACAGAGACCACATTGCTGCCGCAGCGGGAAACGATGGCGGCCACCCGCTCCAGCTGGCCGGGCTTATCCTCCAGCGCGATGGTCAGGTTGGCCTTGCGGCCGCTCATCACCAGACCACGGGTGATGACGCGGTTGAGGATGTTCACATCGATGTTTCCGCCGGAGATCAGGCAGACCACCTTTTTGCCCTCGATGGGCAGCTTGTGGAACAGCGCCGCTGCCACAGGCACCGCACCGGCCCCCTCGGCCACCAGCTTCTGGTTCTCCATCAGGGAGAGGATGGCGGCGGCGGTCTCGTCCTCGCTGACGGTCACGATGTCGTCCACATATTCCTCGCAGAGCTGATAGGTCAGCTCGCCGGGGGTCTTGACCTGAATGCCGTCCGCGAAGGTGGCCACATTTTTCAGGGTCTGATACTTGTGCTCATGCAGGCTGCGGTACATGCTGGGGGCACCCTCGGCCTGCACACCGTAGACCTTGACCTCGGGGCGCAGGCTCTTGATGGCAAAGGCCACGCCGGAGATCAGGCCGCCGCCGCCCACGGGCACAATGACGGCATCCAGATCGGGCAGCTGGTCAAGGATCTCCAGACCAATGGTGCCCTGACCTGCGATGACCTGTTCGTCATCGTAGGGGTGGATGAAGGTCATGCCGGTCTCGGCCTGCAGCTCCACGGCCTTGTCGTGGGCATCATCATAGGTGCCGGGCACCAGACAGACCTCCGCACCCAGGCTCTTGGTGTTTTCCACCTTCATAATGGGGGCACCGTCCGGCATACAGACGATGCTCCTGATGCCCCGGCGGGTGGCGGCCAGAGCCACGCCCTGTGCGTGGTTTCCGGCAGAGCAGGCGATCACGCCCTTTTCGCTCTCCTCCCTGGAGAGCTGGCTGATCTTATAATAGGCTCCCCGCACCTTGAAGCTGCCGGTCACCTGCAGGTTCTCGGTCTTGAGGTAGAGGCGGCAGTCCTTGGAGAGCTTGGGCGCTTCAATCAGGTCGGTCTTGCGGGCAACGTCCTTGAGCACAAAGGCGGCGTGGTAGATCTTATCCAGAGTCAGCATGACGATACTTCCTATCTTCTATCCTTGATTTTTGCATGTGAATATGCATCCCAGTATAAATTAGCAAAAGTATTTTGTCAAATGAACGTATTTCAACATTGCGTTTGCTGGGGTGACCGCCAATGGCTACGCCCGGGCAGATGGCCCTGCGGCCCGATGCACGCTCCACCTGTTCCCATGCCGTGAAGGCGGTTTTCCCCGACCAAAAACGCCCCTCTCCGGCATCTGTGAGACCGGAGAGGGGCGTTCTCGTTTTTAACCTTTCATCGGCACAAATCCAACCAGATCCTTCACGACCTCGCCGCCGATGATGAGCCCGGCCACCGAGGGCACAAAGGCGTTGGAGCCGGGGACCGAGCGCCGGATGGTGCACTTGCGCTGGGTGCCCGGGGGGCAGATGCAGTGGTCCTTGCAGCTGATGGAATCATCCTCGATGGGGGTCATGGCAGGCTCTTTGGAGTAGACGACCTTCAGGTGCTTGATCCGCCGCTTGCGGCACTCGGTGCGCATCACCTTGGCCAACGGGCAGACGGAGGTCTTGTAGATATCCGTCACCTCAAAGCGGGTGGGGTCCATCTTGTTGCCTGCACCCATGGCGCAGATGATGGGGGTACCGGCCTCCTTGGCCTTGACCACCAGCGCGATCTTGCCGGTGACGGTGTCGATGGCATCCACCACATAGTCGTACTGCGTGAAGTCGAACTGATCCTGCGTTTCCGGGGTGAAGAAGATCTTGTAGGTGGTGACCTTGATGTTGGGGTCGATCTCGTGGATACGCTGTTCGGCCACATCCACCTTGTACTGGCCCACGGTCTTGCGGGTGGCCACGATCTGGCGGTTCAGGTTGGTCAGGCAGACCTTATCATCATCAATGAGGTCCAGCGCACCCACACCGCTGCGTGCCAGCGCTTCCACCGTGTAGCCGCCCACGCCGCCAATGCCAAACACCGCCACACGGGAATTGTGCAGCTTTTCCATTGCTTCCTTGCCCAGCAGCAGCTGGGTGCGGGAATATTGATCCTGCATAGATACTTGCTCCTCCATTTTACACTGTGCCGTTCGTTTTACCGTTTCGGCACAGCTGCTTCTGTTTTACTTTATCACTTTCCTGCAAAGTGCCTGAGCGGTTTATTCGACCGCAACGATGGTGCCGCCTCCCAGCACAACATCCCCCTGATACAGCACCACGGCCTGACCGGGCGTGGGGGCACGCTGGGGCTGGTCAAATTCCAGCCGGAACTGCCCCTCTCCCGCCGGGTAGACGGTGGCCGCCTGCTCGGTCTGGTGGTAGCGGGTGCGGGCCGTGACCCGCAAGGGCGCGGTCAGCTCCGGGATGGCGATCCAGTTCACCTCGTCGGCATAGACGATGCGGTCAAACAGGTTCTCCTCCGGGCCCACTGTGACGGTGTTGGCCTGCATATCCTTGGCGCAGACATACACCGGCGCACCCATGGCAAGGCCCAGGCCCTTGCGCTGGCCGATGGTATACCGCACCGCGCCATTGTGAGTGCCCACCTTTTTGCCATTCTCGTCCAGAAAATCGCCTGCCGGGTAATGCTTACCGGTGAAGTCCTCCATAAAGCGGGCATAATCGCCGTCCGGCACAAAGCAGATATCCTGGCTGTCGTGCTTGCGGGCGTTGATGAAATGCTGCTTTTCCGCGATTTCACGCACTTCGGCCTTGTGCATGGCCCCCAGCGGCAGGCGCACATGGGCCAGCTGCTCCTGGGTCAGGTTATAGAGCACATAGCTCTGATCCTTGCCCTCGTCCAGCCCCTTTTTCAGCAGCCAGCGGCCGGTGGCCTCGTCCTGCTCCACCCGGGCGTAATGGCCCGTGACCACATACTCCATGCCATGGCTCTCAGCCCAGCGGAGCAGGTGGTCGAACTTCATATATCGGTTGCAGTCGATGCAGGGGTTGGGCGTGCCGCCCATCTCGTATACCCGGATGAATTTTTCGATGATCTTCTCCCGGAAGTCGGCGGTGAAATCCAGCACCTCATAGGGGATATCCATCGCAAAGGCCACCTCGGCGGCATCCTCGATGTCCTTTTCGGAGCAGCAGGTGTGGAAACCGGACTGCCCCAGCGTCTCGTTGCGGGTGAGCCGCATGGTGATGCCGGTGCAGTCGTACCCTGCCTGCTGCATCAGCCATGCCGCCACCGAGCTGTCCACACCGCCGCTCATGGCGATGAGTGCCCCGGGGCGCTTCGTGTTCTGTGCTTCTGTCATATCGTCCCTCATTCAATAACATACTAAAACAGTAGTATAATACTACCGCAGCTTCTTTCTCTTGTCAAGACGCAGAAAATTGGGCCGCCGCAGCCAGCAGCGCGTCTTTTTCGTTGGGTGTCTGCCCAGTGATGACAGCCTCCAGCAGGGCGTTCAGCACCTGCCGCAGACCCGGGCCGGGTCTGACCCCCGCCGCCATCAGGTCACGGCCATTCACGGCCAGCTGGCTCACCCGGCAGCAGGCATTTTCTGCTGTCAGCTGCTCTGCTTCGGCCCGCAGGGCAGCAAAGGCCACGGCCTGTTCCGGATGCCGGGCACTGCAAAGGGCGGTCATGCGCTGGATCGTCGGCAGCTCATAGCGGCCCAAAAGACGTTTGGCCTGTACGGTCAGCGTGGTGTTGGGGGTGCCGGGAGTTTCTCCAAGGACCGTCCGCTGGGGTGGGACCCTGTTGCCGCAGGCAATAGGGCGGGCGATGGAATGGCCCGTTTCACTTGCGTGGGAATGACCGGACAGCCGCCCCCTGCTTACGTCAGATCAATGACCCTCCACCCCAGCTCCCGGATGGCTTCCCGGTCATGGGTAGCCAACAAAACAGCCCGTTCGCCGCGGCGCTCTTTCAGGAGCGCTGCGGCTTTTTTCATAGTCTCCGGGTCCATGCCGGTGAAGGGTTCGTCCAGCAGCAGGGTATCGCACCCGGCCCAGAGGGCGCGGAGCAGGGCCGCACGGCGCTTCTGCCCGCCGGAAAGCTTCCGGGCAGGCAGGGCAAGCGCCTGCTCATCATATCCAAATCGTTGAAAATCCGACACGATTTGCGTTTTGTATTGTGTTTTTCCCTCCGGAAGCACCAGTTCCACGTTCTGCACGGCGGTCAACTGCGGGCAGAGCCGATCCTCCTGAAAGACAGCGCCGACCCGGCCCACGCCCTGCACCGTGCCGGAATCCGGCGCTTCCAGCCCCATCAGGATGCGGAGCAGGGTGGTCTTGCCCCAGCCGCTGGGTGCCCAGAGAACGGCAGGCTCCGCAAGGGTCAGATCCAGATCCTCAAAGAGCTTTTTTTCTCCAAAGCGTTTTGTTAATCCGCAAATTTCCAGTTTGTTAATCATTTTCTGCCACATCCTCTCCCAACACGCGGGCCACTGCCTTGTCCAGCAGGGCCAAGAACAACTTCTCAAAGCCTGCGCTCAGCAGGATGATGACGAACGTCCAGGCGAACAGCTCCCCGGTAGAGAGTGTGATCTTTGCCCGGTAGAGGGCATCTCCGATGCTGCCATCGGGCAGGCCGATGACCTCGGCGGCCACACCGCTCTTCCAGCAGATGCCCAGCGCCACGCTGCACCCCTGCCGGAAGGCCGGCAGGGTGGCGGGCAGCCAGATGGCTTTGACCCGCCGGGCCAGCGGCAGGTGGAACACCTGTGCCATCTCCAGCAGCTGCACGTCCGCGCTCTCGATGCCGGTGCGCACGGCACTGTACAGCACGGGCAGGACCATCAGAAAGCTGATGAGGATGGAGAGCGACCGCCCGCTGACCCACACCAGCGCCAGAATGATGAAGCTGGCCACCGGCGTGGCCTTGACCAGCTGGATGACCGGGGCCAGCAGCGTGTCCACCCAGGCCCAGCGCTCGGCGGCCGCCGCCAGCAGAACGCTGACCACCACGCCCAGCGCAAAACCCAGCAGGATATGCCCGGCGCTGAACCCCACCCGCTGCCAGAAATCGGCCTGCGGCAGCAGCTCCATCAGGGTGCCCGCCGCCTGAATGGGTGACACCAGAAAGACCTCCTGCCCGATGGCCATGGCCGCCGCCTGCCAGACGGCCAGCCAGAACACCGCCGCTGCCAGCAGCCCTGTTCGGCGTTTTTTTGTCTGTTTCATTTTACCTGCTCCGTTCTCACTCAAAAAGAGCCGTGCGGCTGCACGGCTCTCCTTTTTATCGGTTTACTGAAAGCTGCGCTGGACGCTTTTCCAGAACACCTGACCGGGCGTGGCCTTGGTGTAGTAGAAGTTTGCATCCGGCAGCTTGCCGCCCACTGCAGCGTGGGAAGCATCATACAGCACCTTGAGGTAGGCGTTGACATCGGCCTTCATCTCGTCCCCCACACGGTAAACGATGTTGCACTGGGGCAGCGCCTTCTGGGCAATGGCCTTTTTGGCCACCACGCCGGTCTCCTCGCAGAGAGCCGCCGTACCGGCAATATCTGTCTGGGCGGCCTTGATGCTCTTCTCGTAATCCCGCAGGAAATTTGCCACGATGTCCGGGTTCTCTTTGGCGTACTCGGTGCGGACAACGGTGACCCCCGTGATGAGCTGGGTGTCACAGACCTTGTTCCACTCCTTGGTCAGGTCCAGCACCACCCGCAGGCTGCTGTCCTTCAGCTGGGCGGCGGTCACATAGGGCTGGGGCAGAACGGCAATGGCATCCTTTTTGGAGGCGGCCATCTGGGCAGTCACCTCGGATGCCTCGCTGTAATACTCGATCTTCACATCCTTATCGGGGTCCAGGCCATTCTTGGTGAGCAGGTAGCGCAGAACATACTCCGGCGTGGTGCCCTTGCCGGTGGACAAGATGGTGCGGCCCTTCAGGTCGGCAAAGCTGTGGACACTGTCGCCCTTTTCCACCACATACAGCACGCCCAGCGTGTTCACGGCCATCACCTGAATGCCGCCATTGGTCTTCTGGTAGAGGGTCGCGGCCAGATTGGCAGGGATGGCGGCCATATCCAGCTCACCCTTGATGAGCTTGGGCACGATCTCGTCCGCTGCACCGTAGAGCTGCAAGTCGTAGTGCTGGCTGGCCTTGCCGCTGCGCTCCATATCCAGCAGATTGACCAGGCCCATGGTGGTGGGGCCCTTCAGGCCCGCAATGCGCACGCCGCTTTTTGTTTTGGCGGCAAAAGCCCCGCAGGCCAGCAGGCTGATCATCAGCGCAGCCGACAGCAGCAGGGAGGTCAGTTTTTTCATCATGGTTCAGATTCCTTCCTCTCTTTGTTGTTCCAACCAGAAGCAAAATTTGCAAATTTTGCAAAATCATTTGCTTTACGCGCTCAAGTTTACTATAATGGAGCTAAAAATACCGTTGCCCATGCAACGGAATTGCAGAAGGGCGGTGAGGGCCCGGGGAAAACCTCACGGAACTGACATGGAAAACTATCTGCCGCTGTTACAATCCACCTCTCTTTTTGCCGGGATCTCTGCCGGGGAACTGCGCCCCCTGCTCAGTGAGCTGGGGGCCTGCATCCGCAGTTATGGCCGGGGCGAGGCGCTGGTGCAGGCCGGGGCCCCCAGCCGCCGGGTCGGCGTTGTGCTGACCGGAAGCATTGAAGCCTACCGCCCGGCACCGGGCGGGGCACGGATCCCCATCACCCACATGGGGCCGGGGGGCGTGTTTGGCGACGTGCTGGGCGGTTCCAGCCTGGACAGCCCGGTCACGGTGGTGGCATCCGCCCCCTGCGAGGTCCTGCTTTTCCCCTACGAGAAGCTGCTCCAGCCGGACGGCTCCGCTGCCCGCCAGCGCCTGCTGCAGAATCTGGTGCGGACCATCAGCGATAAATATTTCCTGCTCTCCCGCCGGGTGGACCTGCTGGTGATGAAGACCCTGCGTGCCAAGGTCTGCGCCTACCTGCTCAGCGAGGCCGAGCAGCAGGGCAGCATGACCTTTACCATCCCCTTCTCCCGCATCCAGCTGGCCGATTACCTCAACTGTGACCGCAGCGCCCTTTCCCGGGAGTTGAGCCTGATGCAGCGGGACGGCCTGCTGGATACCTACCGTTCCAGCTTCAAGCTGTTGGAGCCGGAGGCTCTGCGGCAGATGATTCTATAAAAAGAAAGTGATTTATAACTATGTCTAAACCAATTCTCTGGATCGTGATCCCCTGTTACAACGAGGAGCAGGTGCTGCCCATTACAGCGCCGATGTTCCTGCAAAAGATCACCAGCCTCACCGAAAAAGGCATGATCAGCGACAAGAGCCGGGTGCTGTTCGTCAACGATGGCTCCCGCGATAAGACCTGGGAGCTCATCTGCAGCTTTGCAAAGCAGGATGCGCATTTCATCGGCATTTCCCAGAGCCGGAACCGGGGCCACCAGAACGCCGTGCTGGCGGGCCTGATGGAGGCCCGCGCCAACAACTGCGACATCACCATCTCCATTGACTGCGATGGTCAGGATGACATCAACGCCATGGACGAGATGGTGCAGAAATATCTGGACGGTGCCGAGGTGGTCTACGGCGTGCGCAGCCGCCGGGACACCGACACCTTCTTCAAGCGGTTCACTGCCGAGGGCTTCTACCACCTGATGAATGCCCTTGGCGCGGATATCGTGTTCAACCACGCCGACTACCGGCTCATCAGCGCCCGGGTGCTGGACAGCTTTGCCGACTACAAGGAGGTCAACATCTTCCTGCGCGGCATGGTGCCGCTGGTGGGCTTCAAGAGCGAGCAGGTGTTCTACGAGCGGCACGAGCGTCTGGCCGGTGAGAGCCACTATCCCCTGCGCAAAATGCTGGCGCTGGCCTTTGATGGCATCACCAGCCTTTCCAACAAGCCCATCCGGCTCATCACCGGGGCAGGCATCGTGGTCAGCCTCATCAGCTTCATCGGCGTGATCTGGGCCATCGTGCAGGCGGCCATGGGCAGCGTGGTGGCCGGCTGGGCCTCCACCATCTGCATCGTCTGCTTTGTGGGCGGCGTGCAGCTGGTCTGCCTGGGTGTCATCGGCGAATACATCGGCAAGATCTATATGGAAACAAAGGCCCGCCCGCGCTACATCATCTCGGAGCGCACCTGGGCCCCCTATGAAAGGAAGTATCACGGATGAGCAAACAGAGCTGGCGGGGCAGCACCCTGCTGAACCCGGAACCGCCGGTGCTGGTCTCCTGCGGCGGGCTGGAGCAGCCCAACCTCATCACCATCGGCTGGACAGGCACCATCTGCACCCAGCCCAGCATGGTATCCATCAGCGTCCGCCCCGAACGGTACAGCCACCACCTCATCAAGGAGAGCGGACAGTTTGCCATCAACCTGCCCACTGAACAGCTGGTGCGTGCGGTGGACTGGTGCGGCGTGAAGAGCGGCCGCGACAACGACAAGTTTTCCGCCTGTAAGCTCCACGCCGCCCCGGGCAGCGTTCTGACCGACTGCCCCATCCTGGAGGAGAGCCCGGTCAATCTGGAATGCAGGGTCACGCAGGTCATCCCGCTGGGCAGCCATGACCTGTTCCTGGCCGAAGTCGTGGCCTGCGATGTGGATGAGAGCCTGCTGGACGAAAACGGCAAGCTCTGCCTGGACAAGGCAAAGCTGATCGTGTACAGCCACGGCGAGTACCTGAGCCTGGGCAAAAAGCTGGGCACCTTCGGGTACAGCGTGCGGAAAAAGAGACCCGGAAAACGGAAAAAATGATCTGACCTGCAAAAGGCGGGGCATCAGTGCAGTAAGCTGATGCCCCGTCTTTTTCTGTTTCGTTCCCTTCCCCCAACAACAAAAAGCCCCGCCGGCAGAGGGAATTGCCAGCAGGGCTCCGGAAATGTCAATATGAACTTAACTTGGCTCTCCTATCAGGAGAGCTGTCGAGCGTATGCGAGACGGAGTGGTTTAATCCTCCGCACCCTCATCCAGGTTGCCCAGCTTCTTGGCCTGCTCCACCACGGCAGGCACCAGCATCTCGGGCAGGATCTCGTAGCGGGCAAACTCGGTGGTGAACCAGCCGCGGCCCTGGGTGATCTGCCGGATAAAGGTGGTGAAGTTGCTTAGCTCAGCCAGCGGGACCTCGGCAATAACGGTCTGCATGCCATCCTCATCGGGTTCCATGCCCAGCACGCGGCCGCGGCGCTTGGTCACATCGCCCATGATATCGCCGGTGTTGTCGTTGGGGACATGGGCCTTCAGGGTATGGATGGGCTCCAGAATGACGGGGCCTGCCTCGGGCATTGCAGCCTTATAGGCCAGCTTTGCAGCCATGATAAAGGCCATCTCGGAGCTGTCCACGGGGTGGTAGCTGCCATCCAGCAGGGTAGCCTTCAGGCCGACCACAGGGTAACCGGCCAGCACGCCCTTTTCGGCGGCAAGGCGGACACCCTTTTCCACAGCCGGGAAGAAGTTCTTGGGCACGCTGCCGCCGAACACCTTTTCCTCAAACACGACCTGCTCGCTGTCACAGGGCTCGAAGTTGATGACGACATCGCCGAACTGGCCGTGGCCGCCGGTCTGCTTCTTATGGCGGCCCTGCTTCTGGCAGGCCTTGCGGATGGACTCACGGTAGGCAATGCGGGGAGCTTCCAGACCGATCTCCACGCCGAACTTATTCTTCAGCTTGGCCTTGACCACATCCAGATGCTGCTCACCCAGGCCACCAATGATCTGCTGGTGGGTCTCGGCGTTATTGATGTAGCTCAGGGTCGGATCTTCTTCCATCAGGCGGGCCAGCGCGCTGGAGATCTTGCCCTCATCGCCCTTTTTGGCCACGGTGACTGCCATGAACAGGCTGGGCAGCGGGAAGGCAGCGGCAGGCAGCTTGACCACGCGGGAAGCATCGCACAGGGTATCGCCGGTTTTTGCGCTGACCAGCTTTGCCACAGCGCCGATATCACCGGCACCGATGCCGTCGGTCTCGGTCTGCTTCTTGCCGATGACGGTGAGGGG
>ENA-OZKI01000460-OZKI01000460.1-human-gut-metagenome-genome-assembly--contig:-NODE-460-length-12251-cov-8.605690_pt1 | contig 12251 bp, 7 predicted proteins | sample MGYA00244178_ERZ653754 | MGnify/ENA primary metagenome ERZ653754 (study PRJEB26926, sample SAMN06165253) | human gut metagenome | biome: ENVO:00009003; feature: ENVO:2100002; material: ENVO:00002003... | reverse complement strand
GCACATTGCGATATATCCTTATAACAGTATACTAGTATAGATATTATGAACTTAAACTTTTTTATTTTAAAAGTCTAATCCCATAAGGCCAAAATCCCCAACTTATCAACAGGCAAAGAAGTTTTCAGAAAATTTCGACTTCGGTCTGCGAATAGCGGGTTACGGTAAAGCCAATCGGATTGATAAGACGAAGACCGACAAACTCGCGGCCGCGGAGGAAATAGGCCGTGACGGAAGCCGTCCAATAGCGTGTGCTCAGAATCAAAGCCCGGGTATTCTGATTGCGCATGGTGGTCGAGAGGTCGTAGGTTTTGAAGTCCACCTTCCAAACCGGACTTTTTTCGCCGCCGAGCTTGCCGATGGAAATAATTTCGACTTCACGAACCATTTCGGCGTCGATGATTTTGCTCCAGATACTGTCGCGATAAGCGGAAAACTGGCCGAAGACATAGTCAGAAGACAAAAAGTTCATCATACCGCCCGGAAACCAGCGGGTCTGCATTTCCTTCTCGTCGGCAATAATCGTATTGCGCAACAGGACGTACTGGCGAACAAAGGTTTCCATCAACTGGTTTTTGGAAGCCATTTTGTATGAAATCGGCTCATAGCGCACAATACCGTCGGAAGTATCCTGCCTGATTATCAGAAAAGGCTCGACGGAAACCTGCGGCGCCAGTTTGAACAGCGCCAGCGAAGAACTCATGAAAATCATCAGCGAAACCACAGCAAAAAGGATAAACAGCCGGGAAAGCCACATATAATATTTGAGTTTGAAACCGGAAACTTCTTTTTCGACTTCGCTGATAAACTCCTTATGTCGGCCGTTTGCATCCGTAATCGAAAGTACTCTGGTTCCCTCTAATATGTTGTCGTTTTCGCTCATTTCTCTTCTATCAGTAAGCCGCACAGAACGGCGGTTTGAAATTATTCAACTGCTTTTGGAACTCTTCCTCAACCTTCTTGTCATATTCGCCGACGACGCTCTTGTTGACTTCTTCGGTTTTAATCTGCTCGTCAAGTTCGCTGTCGGAGGGCGAATTCTCATTAAGAGGCAGCAGTTCATCCTTATCTTTGCGCAAAGCGGTAAAAATACGTTTAATTTTGTTCAGGCGTTCTTCAACCACTTCGTTGTCACTGACATTGACGCCGGAAATTCCCGAAAAACCCTCTTCCACCAGCTTATTTTTAAGGCGGTCAAGGCTGCTGCGTGCCAGTTCGTAATCTTCATCCTTCGAAATATCAAAGTCCGAAGTCGGCGTAAAACCGGCTTCAACCAGCTGTTCTTTCAGCATATCGTTGACTTCGTCAAGGCTGGCTTTCAGTTCTTCCAACGTCTGACGGTAGGTTGTTTCGACTTCGACATAGTCAAGAAAGTCGCCAATCTGGTTTATGTTATAAGGCGCATTGTTAAAAATTTCGTCTTTAAGATTGGTTTGATACTCGCTGTTCGGATTATCCTGCTCTTCGGCTATTTTCTTCAGACGCTCAAACACTTCAAGCGGTTTGTCGGCGAAACGGATACCGCCGGCATCCTGTGCCTTCAGCAGCGTCCCGAGTTCACTCGGGCTGCCGATGGTTTCTTTCGGCTGAATGGCGGCCGGACCTTCGGTATCCGCTTCAATATCGCGCACCGTATAGTAAAACTTGGCCGCAAGCCCGGAGTTGCCGATAATTTCAATTTCCTGACACTGCGGAAGCTTGTTTTCGTCAATCGAAACGCCCGGATTGCCGGTTTTGCTTATTTTTTCTTCAATATAGACGCCGATCTTTTTAAGAAACTCGCGGGTCGCCATATTGGCAGCGCTGTTATTGCTGCCGCCTGAGCTGCGCGAAACGGCACCGTCGGCGCCGGCGAGTTCGCTGACGACCATATACTGTCCGTCATAAGGATCAATGTCGATAATCTTTTCGCCCAGTTTGCAGGGATACCGTCCGCCGCGCATAAAAGCTCCTTCGCGGCCGCTGCCGGCTTCCAGTATGGCCGCCAAATCGACTTCGCGCTCAACGAAAATATTTTCCTGGAGCATTTTCTGCCAGATTGTCGGAATTTCTTCGCCGTAATTAAGGAAACCCTGCCGAGAGACGGTACCGTCGGCCGTTTTGGGAACGTTATCATAACTTACCGTATCGAAGCGGACAATTTCACGCACCGGCGCCATATTCATTTCCGGCGCGGCCTTTGGCGCCGAAAAGTCCTTGTCTTTGGGTTCAAGCCCGATAAAATACTCCTCATCGGCATTTTCGCAGCGACCGTCGGCACAGGCCCTTTGCGTGACAACTTTCTGGAACAGCGTCGTCAATGCCGAAGTAATGACCGTATTGGAACCAAACTTGCCCAAAGAAGACGACGAAGCGACCAGTTTGTCGACCGGAATATTCTGCAGTTCCTTCATCAGTTCGGCATGACGTTTGACGACCATCGCAGAACTGCCGGGCAGATAAAGTTCATCGCCGAGTTTGTAAATGTCGGAACGAGCCGTTTCTACCGCCTGAACCGCATAACTCTTGGTATCGCCGACCAGGCCTTCGGCCTGACTGATGATACCTCTGACGGAAGCCGTGCCGATTAAATCGCCGACAACCGTCCGTTCGACATTTTCCCGATACAGGCTGAGGAGCGTTTTTGCCGCTTTGGCCGTTTTGCCGTCCTGAATTTTTTTGCGGGCCGCTTCAAATGCGGCAGTATATTTTTCTTCCAGTTCCTGAGCCTGTCTCGTGTAAGATTCCTCAACCGCGGCAATCTGTTTTTCAACCTGCTCCAACCGGTTTTTGAGCTGTTCTATCTTTTCTTCCTGAACCTTGGCCAAACCCTGATAGCGCTCTATCTCCGGTTCGACCGAAGTTTCCCTGGCCTGATTTTCCTTTATGCTTTCTTTGGCAAATGCCTGAGAAACGGAATCCTCTTCGTTTTCCTCGCCGTTTTCACGGGCATATTCAGCCACGTCATCGGCAATTTCCAGCTGAACCTGCATATCTTCCACTGAAGACTGAGCCGTCAGTTTCTCCTTTTTAAGCTGGTTAATGCGTTCGTTGAAACTGCTGAGTGCCGCAGAAGCTTCTTCAATGCTTTTATTAATATTTTCTTTCTGTTCTTCCAACGGTTTTAAAGCGTTGCGGCGCTTGTCGGCTGCTTTTTCCAAATCAGCCTGTTTCTGTGCAACCAATGACGTAATTTCGTCGTTTGCAGCCTCCTCTTCTTCCGTTTCGTCATCATCGCCGACGACACCGGCCAGACGTCCCAATTCGCGGGCATTATAGGCCTTAACTTCAGGATCTTCGGTTAAAATATTGTTCAGTTCCTGCGCAATGTTCAGCGATACCTGATTGAACTGCAAAGCGGCAAGATATTCTTTAATATTGTTGTATTTGCCGTCAATATACTGGTTATAGAAGTTCTTCTGATCATTCCAAACCGGAAAGCGCGTTTGTGCCGTTCCCCACTGCGGATTGGAGGAATATTGGTCTTCCGCGAGCTTTTTGGCGGCTTCGGCACCGATTTTCCATGCAATCAGTTCCGTTTCGCGGTTGATGGCCTCAACCTTTTCTTCCTCGTCCGGGCTACCCAATCCCTGAACCTTTTCCTTATAAGCGTTTTCGTTTTCACTGCGTTTGGTCATATCTCCGGTATCAATCAGGTCAATTTCGGCCACGATACCGTCATCGGAATCTACGGGCGCCGTCGTTTCGGCCTTGGCAATTTCAAAAGCCTTAATCGCCCAGCCGGAAATTCCGGACCGCAAGTCATAATTGGCCGTATTTTCATCGCTTATCGGACCGCCGGCCCAGACTTTTTCCGGATCGTCATAATACCGTCCTAAGAACTGCAGGGCGCATTTATCCGCGGTTCGCAGCATTTCGACAGATTTGTCGTGAAGCTGCTTATGGCGATTATATTTTTCGGCATTTTCCTTATGCGTCGGCAAAGATTGGAGCAGATTGTGCAGTTCCAGCGCCTCGGTTGCCTTCTCATAGAGAGGATCAAGCTTGTCCAGTTCATCCATTTTTTCTTCGTTGCCTTTAAACGGCGAAGCGATGTCCGGTTCCGGTGCCCTCATATATTTAACCGAAGAATCCGTAGCCGGGTCATATTCATAATCTTCATCTTCAACCGCTGTATCATTCGCCGTTGACTTTGACAGAGAAGAAGCCGCGCTTTGGCCGCTGATGATTCCGATGGCTTCCTGGCGAGAAGCCTGTACCGCCGCCGCTTTTCGCTGCTGCGCAAACGACGTTATCGAGGCGCCGCCGTTACTGCTGACTGTCGGCGTCGAACTGACGGAAGCTTTCTGAAAATTGTTAAAATCAACCTGAGCAAAAACCAGTTTTTCACTGCCATACCGCACCGACCGGGAAGCGAGCTGAAGATTTCCGCGTTTTTCCAGCAAAGACGATTCCTTGCTTTTCTTCTTATATGCGGCCGGAACAATATGATGTTTAACCGCTTTGGCCGCTTCAAGCTGGGCACGCATAGCCGCCAGTTCCTCGGTTATCTTCAGAAGCTGGTTCATCGTATCATACGCGGTGTAGGCGTTTTTCCAGGTACCGTTGTTGTCATCGCCGCTTTCCGCACCGTTGCCGCCTTCACCGGTAACCAGCATCGGCGTCAGCTTGGCGAAATTCTTTTCCAGCTCATCAAGTTCCTTTTCCAATTCACGCGAGGCCACATAGGCTTCGACAATCGTATCCTGATAAAATTCGGAAGCTTTGTCGCGATAGGCCGTCATTTCATCACTTTTATCGGAAGGATACGCCAGAAAAAGCTTATAAAAGGCTTTTTTGACCGAGCTAGGCTTTTCAATATCGGCAATTTTGCACTCGGCAATTTTTTTGCTGCCCGGAACGGCTTTTTCTTTTTTATTCTTGTCTTTCTTACTCGGCATTAAACCTTCAACCTCGCCGGCGAGCTTTTCCTTCGCCGCCTTGACCAGTTTGGTCTGCTCCTGTTTCAGTTTGGTAATGCCGGAAGTGGTGTTGTTGACAACCTGAACGCCATAGTCAATCGTCATATTAACGTCGGCCAACGGGTCAACGGTCGGCGTTCCCGGCCCCGGCGGCAGCAAAAAGGCTCCGGCATCTTTTACACAAACGCCTGCCAACATACTGACGACCAGAAAGAGGAAAGACAATTTATTACCGATTTTCCGCATATCCGTTCTCCTTATTCCGCAGAGCCGCCGCGGGCACGCCGCAGCTCTTCCGTCACGTTGACCGGCGCGCTGTCGGTTGGACCGGCGGTGTCTACGCCCTCATAATGCCCGCTTTTGGATCTGACCTGCCGCAGCTCGCTGCGAACGGCTTCCAGCGGATCAGAGGTCGTCGCCGGTGCCGAAGCACTGTTCTGTTTATTGTCGACGGCATTGTTCAGCATGTTTTCCGCCGTACCTTTTACACCGTTTTCCTTGACGCTCTTTAAAATATCCAGGGCTTTGTCCTTGACTGATTCCTTCTCGTAAATATAATCGTCCAAATTAAATTCCGTCACATCCTTGTCATAACGATTCAGTTTCCAGTTATTGGAAAGGCTACTTAACTCAACAGCGGTTATTTTTTTCATGTCATTAACCATCATCCGAGTATATTCCAGCAGAGACTTGATATTTTCAACCTTAAGCTGGATATCCATGCCCAGCGAGGAAGAAGCGCCGTCCATCTGCTCAACTTCCGCCTGTATCTCCTCGGTTTTTTCATCATTTTCATAACGGGATTTCTTAACTTTCCAAGCATTGTTGAAAGCGGCAACCGTATCTTTAAGAGCCGTCAGCTTACGATAGTTTCGGCGCGGCGTTATGTTTTCGATGGTCAACTCATCGTCTTTTTCCAAAAAATTGTTTTTAATCATCTCGTTCATTGCCGCCGCATCTTCTTCGTCACCGCCGCCGAAAACGGATTTCAACTTGTCCGCAGTCGCTTCGCCGGCCTTGGCAATCGCTTCGTCACGCAGAGCCGTAATCTGTTCGTCAACCGCGGCAATCCGAGACTGATACTGGCCGGTAACAGTATCGGAAGTTGTCTGCAATTCCTCATTATATTGACTTATTTGGTTCTGATAATCTGCGATCTGCGCCTCATATTCGGTTTTTCTGTCCGGTTCCTGAGCCGCCATGGCCTGCAGCTTGCCAATATTTTCCTGTGCAAGACTTATCTTGCCGTTTATTTCTTCCTGCGCGGCGGTAATCGCGTCATCCCGCTCGCTTTCCAAGGCCATTTTCTGTGCTTTCAGTTCCAAAAGCTCCTGAGCGTCGCCAGTTTGCGACATGGCGTCGCCTACGGCTCCGCCAACCGCATTCTGAGCATCGGAAATGGCACCGTCGACCAAGCCGGTACTTTCGTCAACGACAGACTGAGCCTCTGCGGCCATATCTCCGACCGCACCCTGAAGTTCTTTCATTTTTTTTGCCGTTTCAACGGCACCCTTGCCATAGGCAATCATCGTCTGAAGCGTTGCCGACTGTTCCATCTGCTTTTTGGCAACCTCCATCCAGCCGGAAACCGTTGTCGTTACTTTGCCGACACCTTTGGACACGTCAAACTTCAAAGTTGCTTCAGCTGGCCGTATAAAACAGCCCAGAGCGAGTGTCGCGGCAAATATATAATGGAGAGTTTTCATCATTTTTCGTTACCCCCATCTTCGTTTTCGCGGCTTTCAACCGAATACGCCATAGCTGCCTGAGAAAAATTAAATTCAGCTGTTGCAGATTCAAGTTTCATAACATTTCGCAGACGCCTCAACATTTCCGCGGCCTTTTTGTTAGTCAGTTTGATGATTTCACGCGTGCTTTTCATATCGTTGGAGGGTTCGTCCTGCTTGCGTTCCTTGGCCAGCAACGTCCGGGTCGTAAAGGCGACAGCATAAAGATTGGCAACATTTTCCCGTTGAATATCCATCATTTTGTCATGCTGTTCCTGTGACACCTGATTATCGTTTCCCTGCCCCATTTGGGCATTATAGGATTTTTCTACCTGCTCGGTTGCCTTACCGATATTGTTAATATCCGGAATATCCGACGGAATGACATTCAAAAGCTCCTCATCGGCACTCAGCGGATTAGCCTTTACTTCATTAATCTTCTGCATCGCATTCCCGATGCCTTCCGAAGCCGAGCGTTTCATTTCTTCGGCTAAAGAAAGCTGATTTTCCACCCAGTTTTTGTTATTTTCGACCACGCCCAGATATTCTTCGACCTTTTGAAAAAACTCCTTATCGGCGCGCGCCGGCAATGCGGCGCAAATCAGCGTCAGACAGAAAAAGGGCAGTGTCAGACGTTTTTTTATCATTTTTCTTCTCCGCCTTCTTCATCATCGCCGTCCTGATAATAAGACTTGTCAAAACTACTGATTTCCTTAAGAGCGTTTAAAGACATTTCACCGGCATAAATTGTCAGGATACGGTTCAGAAGATACTGGGTTTCCATGTTAGTCAGGGACAGCCCTCCGGTATCGTCGCGACTGTTTTTGGTTTGGGCGATTTTTTTCTCCATTTCCTCCAAAACCTTGGTTTCGTAATTGGCCGCTTCGTTTTTCTGCGCCATGCTTTCGGCAATCAGAGCATTTACGGTTTCCTGCATAATGGTCTTGTAAACAGCAGCAGCTTCCTGGGCTATGGCCGCATCGTTATCAGACTTGGCCTTTACCAGCTTTTTGATGCATTCGTCCATAACCTTCTCATCTTCCAAATCGGCAACGTTAATCTCGCATTCCTGAGCCAGTCGGTCCGAAAGAATAAAGACGCCGTTAACAGTGCCGTCAGGTACGGCCCCCCCCGCCAAATCGGCAAAGACAATTGTCTCGGAAAAGCTGCGGGAAGCATAATGACGGCCATTTTTCAGAGACGAACTTCTTTGTACGGCTCTTTTGCGGAAGCCCCCTGAAGAATTTCCCGACTGCTGCCGACTTTGCTCAAGAATTTTCGGCGTGTGATCGACCGGCGCTTCATAAGTATCAAGAATTTTGGCGCGATGAGATTCGGGAACGTCCATTTTTGTCGATGTTTCCCCTTCAAGAATTTTTGGCGTGTGAGATTCCGGAATTTCCATTTTGGTTGACGTTTCTCCGTCCAAAATCTTGGCACGATGGAAAGGCTGCGGTTCTTTATCTTCGTCTTTTTCCTTTTCATCGACAGGCTGCTTGTCATCATTATTTTCGTCCGTAACTGCCGCGGCTTTTTCCGGCATTCCGAACGGACGGCGGCCGGCCGGAACGGCTTTGTTTTCCGCAGGTGTTTCAACAGCTGCTTCAGCCGCCGTCTGTTCCTGAGCCGCAGCCAGTTGCGCGGCATTTTCAGACATTCTGCCGTTCAAGTCTTCATACTTGGCGTCAAGAGCTTTCATCTTTTCCTCAACAGCGGCTTTTTCTTCCGGCGTTTTGGCAAACATGGCGTCAACTTCCAACTCGGCCTTTTCCTTGTCCAAAGCTTCCTGTTCTTCTTTCAGTCTCGACTGTTCTTCGGCAAGCGCCTGAACATCCGCTTCAGCTGTGTCATCTTCGGCAACTTCCGAAATTCCGGCAACGGCAGAAGTTTCAGAAACGGCTTCACCGTAATTTTTGGCATCGGAAGTCGGCGCAGCAACCTGATATCCTGATTCGGACTGAGCAGAGCCGAAAGCCGTCCGGCCGGATACGGCCGTTTGCGGTTCGGCTTCGGCAACCGCCGACGTCGTGTTCAAATCAGCATTTCCGGAAGAAACCCCGGCAGAGGAAGAAACTGATGAAACATCGTCTTTGACCGTAGAAACAACGTCACTGGCAGCATCTTTCATTTCTTTGGCATCGGCAATATACCCCTCGGCATCGGCCTTCAGAGCTTCGGCCTGACGCTTATAATCTTCCATTGCCTCTTTTTTCTCTTCAATTTCTTTCTTAATTTTTTCGTATTCTTCTTTTTTCTTTTCTATACGCTCTTTTTCTTCCTGAAGCTTTTTCATTTTTTCCTGGGCTTTGGCCAGATTGTCGCCGGCGAATTTAGAAACGCTGGCCTTGGCATCGCCAATACCGGCATTGATTTTGCCGGCAGTGGCCATGGCATCGGTTACAACCTTGGACTGTTTGACCAGTTCGATATTGGTGCTTATGCCTTCCTTTACGGAGGAAATATCCAAGGTCGGCCATTGCGCCACCGCATGACGAGGCAGAACCGCAAGCGAAAGGAATCCGCTCAGAGTAAGCAGCCGCAAAAGATTACAATTTCTCATGTTCAACCTCCAATAAAGTCCAGGTTCCTTATATTAATAATATCAAAAATTGCGCAATTGATAAACGACTAATCTCCGAATCACGCAATATTTAAATATTTTGTAACAAAGTTTTCTTCACCGTATTCCTTAATCAGCTCTTCAACCAAAAGTACGTTTTTGCGGCCGGAGTTGTAAAGTTTCAGGTATGGGCCGAGACCGCTCAGGTCGACGTCCAAAATGACAGATTCGCCGGTAGCCGGACGGGAAAGCAGAATGGCATAAGGAAAGTCGCGGTAGCTCTTGCCGAAAATGAACTCGATTTCCCGCTGGGTCAGGTTCCAGTTGGCGTAGTCTTCCGGCATTGCCTGCGGGTTACGGAAAAAGATAATCGTCTGACACTGGCCGCGAATAACTTCGCCGACGCCAAGCTTGTCGATGATGTTCGGCTGTTGGAAAGCACAAAGATAAGCCTGGCGTTTCTTACGCCCTTCCTGCAGACCGATGATAAAGTAGTCGCGGAACATCGGGTGCTTCAACATCGGCGCGGTTTCGTCAATCATAATCAGCGAGGGAACGCCGGTATCGCCGGTTTCGGACATAATACGGTGCATGATGTAACTGATGACGGCCGGAGCAAGGGTTTCGTCCTCGAAAATATGCGTAAAGTCAAAAGCCATAAAACGCTTGGCACTCAAATCCAGACTGTCGTTTTCGGCATTAAAAATATTACCGTACTGGTCCGGATTAATCCAGCGGAAAAGCTCTCGGCGCATATTGCCGGTTGGCGAAAAACAGCTTTTGTAGAGGTTTTTCATAATGCGTTCTTCAGGACGCAGGTAATCAAACGCCGTGGTAACCGCGCGACCGATTTCCTTTTCGGAAAGGGCATCGTCGACCATGGTAATAGACTTCAGCCAACGACGCAGGAAAGCCCGGTTGTTCGGCGTATTGGCCGTATCAAACGGATTAAGGGAAACGTTCTTTTCGTCGCCGTCAAAACCGACATAGGCGCCGCCGATGGAACGGGTAAAGATTTCGGCGCCGCGATGACGGTCAAAGAAGAAAACTTTCAGGTCGCTGTGGCGCATAGCCTGTCCGGCCAAAAAGGTCAGCAACGTCGTTTTACCTTGTCCGGTCGGGCCGATAATACAACAGTGGGCAACAGCCGAATCTTCAGACGAAACATGGAACTGAAAACGATAGGCCGACCCGGAAGCGGTACGAAAAACGGTAATTGCGCCCGGTCCCCAATCCGATTTGGCAAAACCTTCGGACGGCTTGTCGAAGGAAATGGCCATAGCCACAACTCTGGACAGGTAACGGTAGGTTCGCGGATAGGTTTCATACGTCGGAAACTGATTAAAGAAAGTCGCTTGCGTAACCCAGCCCTCGCGAACCGGCGTAACGCTGAACAGACGGCATATGCGCTGAACTTCGCTTTCGCCAAAGTCTATTTCTTCCATGCTGTCGCCTTTCAGAATAACCGTCATCGCATATTCTGTCAGCGCCTGATAATCGGCATCGCTGTCTTCAATTGAAGACAGGGCTTCGCTGTATTGGTTGATAACGTCCGGCGAAAAACTGGTTACCGCCGCCATACGCTGCTGCTGCATCAGCAAAGCACGGGCATGCGGTTTGAAAAACGGCTTGACATTATGCAGCAGGGTCAGTTCGCAGTCAATGGAAAGCAGCGACGCAATCATGCCCTCGTCCATATAATCGCCGGAAGTGCGGATGCCCATGGCAATTTCATATTTTTCCTTCTCGCCCGAGAAAAATTTGATAATACCTTTTTCGCCGGTAAAGTGAATATGATCCGACGTCAGCATCTCGTTAAGCTGAGCGCCTTCGGCGTTGCGAACCTTCGGCGCCGGCTGAGTAATCGGACTGCATATTTTGGCAAAAACTGCCAGTGGACTGTCAGCCGCCGGGCTGTCTTCGGTTTCGTACATCGGCTTGACGCCGTAATCGTTCAAAGTCGCCAGCAGAGCCTGCGACGCATAGTTCAAATCTTTCAGAGCTTCGGGACGGTCGGCAACCGAAAGGACGATGTAATGGCGATTGGCATAAACGCGGTCCAGCGTATTGCGCCAGGTATTAGAAATCTGTTCCAGCAGCGGATTGTTGAAATTGCCGACATCTTCTTCCATGGCAATCCGTTCGCGCAGCGTAATGACGCGGCAGACAATCTGCAGGTCAGACATGCCGTCAATCCAGGATTTGCGGGCTTCCATCATGGAGAGGTTTTTCTCGTCGGTTACAAAAGACAAATCGACGCCTTCAACTTTGAACACGCGTGCAAAAGAACCATTGTAACAGCGAATGGTAATGCCGTCGGCCATCAGCTTGTTGAAGGGCAAAAAGTCCGACACGCGGGATTCACGCGGCTGAGGCAGAACCAAATGACCGAATCTGGTCGCCCAGAAACCGGCAAACGATGCCGCCGAAACAAAACCGATAACGGCGACAATGACTTCCATGCTGCTCAGCCCCTGTACAAAGGTGCTGAAAAAATCAAAATCAGGGTTCAAATTTAGCGCCTTTCTCTACATATAAATTGGTGGTTACTTTCCGGGTCTGGCCAAAAGCCTGAATCATGGTCGACAAATGGGGTTCTTTGGTTCCGGCCAGAACGACGGCACCATGAACAAGGACAATACTGAATACAAAGAGCAGCGGGTTGACGTCGCCGAGACCGATAAACATGAACATAATCGGAAACTGAATGCCGATATTAAGCAGTGTCGGCAAAAACGGCCCCCACAAAATTTTGGGAGGGTTGGCGACGGCTTTTAAGATCATCTCTCTCATTTTATAAACCCTGCTTTCCAAGCGCTGCGGCCAGTTTCGACCTAAGCGGCAAACACTGTCAGGTTTCTCTTTTCTAAGTTTAAGACAGAAGTTTTATTTATGCAAGATAAAGCATTGTTTATTCACTTTCGGTTATATGGCTATAACCCCGTCTCAAATTAAGAGTACACCTTGATTTTAGTGTAAACTTTCTGTGGTTAAGGAGTGGTTAAAAGCTATGGAAATTATTTACCGGCGGGATTTACGAATATAAGCGGCTCGGACGTAGAC
>ENA-OZKI01000452-OZKI01000452.1-human-gut-metagenome-genome-assembly--contig:-NODE-452-length-12465-cov-9.101612_pt1 | contig 12465 bp, 7 predicted proteins | sample MGYA00244178_ERZ653754 | MGnify/ENA primary metagenome ERZ653754 (study PRJEB26926, sample SAMN06165253) | human gut metagenome | biome: ENVO:00009003; feature: ENVO:2100002; material: ENVO:00002003... | reverse complement strand
CTTCTCCCAAACCAACGTTTATGAAAATGCAGAAATAACGAGCAAATGGCATCATTCCTGCTTTTGTCAGGGAGATCTACCATGCTTATTGGCTATGTACGTGTGTCAACAAATGACCAGAACACAGATCTACAACGTAATGCGCTGAACTGTGCAGGATGCGAGCTGATTTTTGAAGACAAGATAAGCGGCACAAAGTCCGAAAGGCCGGGACTGAAAAAACTGCTCAGGACATTATCGGCAGGTGACACTCTGGTTGTCTGGAAGCTGGATCGGCTGGGGCGTAGTATGCGGCATCTGGTCATTCTGGTTGAGGAGTTGCGCGAACGTGGCGTTAATTTTCGCAGCCTGACGGATGCTATTGATACCAGCACACCGATGGGGCGTTTTTTCTTTCATGTGATGGGTGCCCTGGCTGAAATGGAACGAGAACTGATTGTTGAACGAACAAAAGCTGGACTGGAAGCTGCTCGCGCACAGGGACGAATTGGTGGACGTCGTCTCAAACTTACACCAGAACAATGGGCGCAGGCCGGGCGATTAATTGCATCAGGCGTTCCTCGCCAGAAGGTGGCTATTATCTATGATGTTGGTGTGTCAACTTTGTATAAGAGGTTTCCAGCCAGGGTTATATAAAACCGCAGACATGTCGTATGCAGGAGGTGTCGCGGTTGGCTGGTGAACTTTTGATAGTGCGAGTATTGAATGATTTCCAGCCGTTACTGATTTTACGCATTTTTGTATGAGAGGGTTTGCACCTCCTTCCACCGATTCTCCATGACTTTACGCCACTGTCTCTAGAACTGCTATGTGCCAACAGCAGACATTCATAGCACACAGTTTTGTTAACAACTAGAAATAAGTTTAGGAATAGTCGCGATATATCTATTAAAGATACAATCATTCAAATAAATGAGACATTTTCGGCATGCTGGGAAAAGTAATTAAAAATGGTGAAAGCCAATTGTTTTTTATTAATCAACTTTTAAACCATAAGTCATCTCGATAGAGTAGACTAATTTTCGTTGCATCTTTTGATGCTAGAGTCGTACACTCTCCTTTATCAAACTCATCTAGACTCACAAATGTAAATTCGTCACCATTTTTTTCTTTCGGAAACACCATAAAGACTACTTCGAAAGTACAATCACTATACACATTTTTTAAGAATTGCTGAAGTGCTCTATATTTTCCTATTTCACAATCAGTAAGTGTAAAGGAGGTACACCCATCTGTTGAGTGATACTTCGCATCTAAAAGAATATAAGAGGATTCGTCAATGTCAATAATAAAATCGGGGCGTTTCCTCCCATACGATTTCAAGTTTGCAGATAAGGTATTTATTCCTTGCTCAACATGTTCAAATTTCCACTTGGATTTTTCCAGCCATCTACTAGCATATTTCTCACCATCTTGACCAGCCGTTATAGAGTATTGTTTTCTTAATGCGCTGCACATTTCGTCTAAATTTAACATAAATTTCATGCTCCTTTTTTTTAGTGTAATTATTAACATCGGCAGTATTTAATAATTCTTTAAAAATAAATTTTCAGGCTCATACCAATTATATCTTCAAGCATTATGATCAAGCATATTCGAGACCTCTGCAATTCGCTCACAGCGGATCTCGCCTAGCGAGCAGGTCTGCTCAGTGCCATAATTAGTCTCATCAGCAGACTATAGTTGTGCTCAATCGGAGACATGTGGCAAACATGAGGAACATTATGTCCGTCAAAGAGTTTTCGTAGCTTAGGCATTTCGATGCTGGCAATGGGCCAGTGTAACGCTTACTATATCGGTCCACTTTAGTCTTAAGGGTTCAATATGGCGTTGCACCTATTGTCCGCTGACCAAGAATCTTCGGGTGATTCAACTTCTGTTGGGTCATAAGAAACTGGAAAGCACATTCCGTTATCTGGGCATTGAAGTCGATGATGCGTTAGAGATCTCTGAATCGATTGAAGTCTAAGGTTGTCAGGGCTGCAACAGCAGCCCTGTGCCAGGAGCAGACGTTAACGACCAAGCATTGGCGGCAATTGAGCTCAGCGCAATTGCCGTTCAAGTGCAACTCCGTTCTATTTGATTGCTGCATTGATTCGTTTATATCTTTGGGTAAAGGCCTCTTTGCCACCTTCCATCACTCGGCATATCTCATCGCGTATGGAAGGTTCTTGAAGACCCCCTTGCGCCACAATTCTGGTTTGACCAGACCGAATATCAAGGGCAATGACGTTTTCCGCGTCACCATTCACGACGATGTTAGCGTTGTGCGTGACTACTAAAACCTGCCGTTTTTGTTTGATCTCACGCAATTGCGTCACGATAAGATCATAGATTAAGTGGTTATCAAGATCATCCTCAGGCTGATCAAGTATAAGAGGCTCATTGCCATATGAAAGGATAAATGCAAGGAGAGCCGCCGTTTTTTGCCCCGGAGATCCTTGCTCTACGGGTTTGAAACTCTCGCCGTTCTTGAGGCTATATCTGATATCCAGAGAATCGCCTGGAAACCAGCACTGAATTCGATCTATCTGTTCCGGAGTTAGCCCCTGAATGAGGGATACAAAACGTCGATCTTTGCAGGATTCCACCGCCATAGTATCATTTTCATGGATTGCAAGTAGCGATGATTTTATTTTCTCAATTTTATCATCCATAGTATTGGATTGGTCTTGCGTTAAATAAGCCAGCAAGCCCTCATCCCCGTCAACAACTCCAATGTCGCGGTCAAATCCGCCACCACTGCGGCCGATCAGGTTACGGAATTCTTCCTCAACCGTAATCTTGTTTCCAAACGGAATGACATTGATCTGTACATATGAATTGCCGACGAGAGTATCCTTGAGAAAGTCCTCACGAAGTTTGGTTATCAATGCTCGATGCTCATGGAGTTTGACCAAGTATTCTTCCGCGCTCTTCTGATGCTGCGCAAGAGTTTCTCTCTTTTTGTCGAATCCCTTGAGCTTATCTTCGAAATCTTGTCGCTGCTTAACCAGAACACCATATGCAGATGGATCACCTGCGTCTGCTGCGCTGAGTTGACCGAGGAGGGCGTTGTATTCATGGCTCGCCGCTGTAATTCTTTTCGATATTCCCAAGTCTGATCGAGTTTGATTCCATGAGTTCTTCACATCATCAATCCGCTGCGCGATCGAGTTCATCTCTGTCTGAAGCTTCTCAAACGTCGCACGGATGTCCTTGATGGTATCGAAGAGTTCTTTGTCATCCGCATTCCCAATGTCGAAATATTGTAAATCCAATTCTGCTGGCAGTAGGCTTCCAGAAATATCTCGGACCTGTTCGGCGGAATCCTCCCAAGTCGTTACCCAGGAGTCCATAGCCTTACTCTGGTTCTGTCTGAGTTGGTAAGCCTTAAGGACATCCGCGTGGCCCGCCTTTTCAAAAACATCGAGTTTGCGTTTGACGTCTTCAAGCTGACCTTTGGTTACCGATTCTTCCTGAAGCCCAGCCTGAACTTCACGCTCTTGGGCGCGAAGCGAGAGATATTTGGAAACCAGTTCATCCCACTTAAGCTGCCAATCACGATGATTGACCTCCGGGGCATCATCGACAACCTGCAAGAGTGCTTGGGGATGCTTTGCCAATTCGAATATCTGTTTCTGGCTGTAAATCCTGACAGGAAATCGTTGTGCTATGTCTCCCTCGGAAGCACACCAGACTCCGGGAGCGGTCTCTTCCTCGATGCTGTATATGTCGTCGGTATTAGACCAGGTGATTCGGAAACGGCCACCGTCTTTTCGAAAGCCTACAGTTATTTTCGTGGAATCTTTTAACAGCCCTTCATCTTGGCGGTCTTTCGAAGTTTGACTGTATTTGGTAAATTCCTTTTCAAGGCTCTTGGGGATTTCTCCCTTTCGTTTAAGAGCAATCCGCAGGAATTCCAACGAAGTCGATTTCCCAGTGCCTCGTCCACCAATGATAGTGTTGAGCCAGGGGTTCAGTTGACAAGATAAAGATTGCCCTCGTCCTAAGTACTTCGCATCATCAACCACGATACTTTCGATGGCAAGTTGTCCATGGATATTTGGGTCACCAGTGAAGTTGTCCGACCGCTTCAGTGAAAGAGCCCCATCAACGAGCGCCAGCCGTAATCCGTCATAAGATGGCTCCGACATTTTTACCCAAGTGAAATGGCTACCCGGGTAGCGTTGATTTCCGGTACCGGACGGATGATGGGAATCGGTTCCAAGAATCTCTGCCCAATTCAAATTCTTGCCAATATAGAGCTGCGGTTTTGCTTTAGCAAGGTCCGTTACCTCCATAGCAAAAACACATTTGTTGTCAAGCACCTGCTCTAGTGTGTTGCCCGTACAGACCGTAAAAAGTCCGCTAGCCTGATCTACATGAGCAGGTATTGCAAGTCCTCCTGACCTAGCAATTTCGTCGATCACCTCAACTGCTGAGCATTCAGAGCAGCCGTCGCTCTTTCCTTTGGTGCCGCGATACCTGACCGCACCAAGCAGTGAGTCGATATCAGAGGTTGTCTTGTCTTCGCCGAAAATGGCCAGAATATGGATATTCCCCTGAACAGTAAGCTCAACACCTGGGAATAAGTAGAGTGGTCGATAATCTTCATGACTCTCAGATGCCAGTTCCTTGAGTGCCTGCTTGAGCGGATCAATCCAAGCGCCTGAATTATGGTCCGTGACAGCGACACAATCGATGCCTTGTCGCATGTAGTTGAGCAGCCAATCTTTATGAGTGATCTGCATATACTGGGCCTGATTAGGGCCTTTTCCATAATCGTCCGATGCCGGAGTGTGATTATGGAAGTCGAATTTCCACCACCGAGAACCAATCCAGTTCATTTGTACCGTTCCTATTCTTTTTATTAGTGCGTCTGCGCGAGGTCGCTAACTTTGCAAACTAGATTACCTTGTAAGGTTGGAAAGTCCAACGTCCGCTGTTCGTCATAGCAGACATTCACTACAGTTATGGCAGAAAGGTATGCATGTTGAGGTGGGAAAGTCGTGAAAGAAAAGAAAACTGCTGCGCTGTTTGTCGTCACGTTTATCTTCATTGGCTATGCAAGTCATAATACAAGGTGGGACAAAACTGAGACACATAAGGCCTCACAATGGCTTGCAAGGCTTTACATGTTTTGATGTGGTGGGACGTGTGAGCGCAGTGTTGATGGGGTAATGCTTTGAATTAGAAGCGGATTCTTATAATTCGTAATGCGAAGGTCGTAGGTTCGACTCCTATTATCGCACCATTCTAACGTCTCCCCAAGTCTACTCAAGTATTTAAAAACCTCTTATAATCAGTATATTAATGCCCCTTTTAGTCTTTTGACGTCTATTTAAGTACCCCAAACTCTACAAGCAATTGAGGGGATTTGCTGTTCAGTTTAGTGGAGATACCCCCAAGTGAAACTCAATGCCCGTCAAATAGACACTGCCAAGCCAAAAGAGAAGGCTTACAAGTTGGCTGATGGTGGTGGTCTGTACCTCCTGGTAAAACCTGGTGGAGGAGAATATTGGCGTCTCAAGTATCGTGTAGCTGGTAAAGAGAAGCTGTTAGCACTAGGTGTGTATCCTGAGGTCACCTTAGCTGATGCTCCTGCAAAACTTGAAGAAGCTAAAAGAGGTATCTCTGGGGGAATCGATCTGATGGAAGTGAAGCGAGAGGAAAAGATTGCCCGGGAAACGCAGTTAAACAACACCTTCAAAGATATTGCCCTTGAGTGGCACAGTAACAAATTATAATCACAATAATAGTGTATATAATTATACATTGTATGCTTGGTAATCATATAATGATAAAAGCTTCCGATAATCAGTATGAGATTTGTCCTTAAACTCCTGGACATGCTTTTCTAAATCTTCCAATGGTATATGTCCATTTATACAAATAAAATTCTAGTGATAAATACCTTCAGGTATGATTAGACAACATCTTTATTCGATGGGGGTTAATCTATATTTGATATCTTTCTTTTAAATAACAACGCCATTAAAAACGCTTTGTTTAATGACGTTTTTTTATTGTTTCCTATATAAAGCCTAACCAGCATAAACATTGGTGGCTCTTATGCTCATTGTAATTAAATGAGAGTGTGATTAATGTCTTTATATATTCTGGTAGTTATTCTCTCCAGAAGAATACATTGTAAGAAGATGACTGTTAGTATGTTTTAACATCAATTAACATTAAGGTTTGATAATAATTTTTTGTTGGCGAGTTCAAATGTTTTCATTTCATCATCTGATAGCCCGCTCCAGATTTTCTTTAGCATTACATTTTGAGTGTTTATTAGTTTTTGAGCAAGTGTAACTCCGTCAGGGGTTAAGCAAATACTTTTGCTTCGACGATCGTTTTTATTATTAATTCTTTTGGCAATATTCTTTTTTTCTAATTTGTCTATGATGTGTGTGATGTTTGTTTTGGAGAATTGTAACTCCTTGTAAATATCAGAAGGGGACTGACAATAATCATCAGACATATATAATGAAACTAACACCATAAATGTTGAGGTGTTTATTCTATACTCGCTCAATTCATTTTCTATAATACTCTGGATTTTGTCATTTACTCTAATATATAAGTGTATTAACAGACTCTCCTGAGCCGGGTATGCCGGATTTTTGATTTTTTTGTAGTTTGTTATAGTTTTTAATAAATCTATATTATTCATAATTCCACCACACGGCAAAAGAAAACTCATGAAGATTACTCAACCTGAGTGTTACATGAAGTATCGTGAACGCCGGAAAATCTAAGTTCCAGCCTGTACCGTAATCAGATAATCGCAGCAAAGGGACAAAGCAATAGTCCCTTTGCTGCACAGCATCAGAATGAATAACGAATATTAGCGTTTATCGCATCATCTGTGTTGTATTTACCGAATGCAGAGCGTTCAACTTCCAGCCCCAGACGCGTATTGTCGCCAAACCGGGCATTTAACCCCACACCGTAAAGCATACGACCGTCTTTTCTGCCATTAATCTGATGTTCTCCCGCTGCATCCTTCAGGTGAACGTCAGCACTGTCCGTCAGATCGAACTCATAATGCAGGCCGGCACGGGCTGTCAGACTCCAGTCCTTACCACTGAAGGTTTTACCGGAAACAACGCCGGTTCTGCCTACCAGAGGATTAACGCTGTTACGACGCATTGAGACATCCATTCCACTGTCGTTCCAGTTAAATGTTTGGCCCTGCAGTCTTCCCCAGACCAGTTCCGCCTGAGGTTCAACAAACGTCGTATCTGTCAGATGATAACGGTATCCGACTTCTGCACCTGCATACAGTGAATGGCTGCGGAAGTTCTGTTTACCAGCTCCGGCAAAGTTCAGGTCATATTTGTTTTCATTGTGAATATATTTGGCAATCAAATCAAAGTAAGCGCCGGACCGGAACAGACCACTGGCATAGAAACCACCACCCCATGATTTTGTTTTACCGCTGTACAGGCCTGCTGACGCATCTGTGTCAGTGTAGGTGGCCATCACGCCGGTAAACAGGTCCATACTTCCCAGTTCGTGCTTACGGTCAGCCCCCATCTGCAGCAGGGTATAGTGGTCAGTGAAACCGCCATCAGCAGAGCCGGAACCGTTCAGCAGACGCACCCACGTACCGGCTTCGCCGTTAATATCCCTCAAATCGCCCATGCGTTTGTTCAGGTTGTTAACTTCAGTGATGAAGTTGTTATAGCTGATGTGCATGAATGTGGCGGCAGCCTTACCCTGGCCGTCGTTACGTGCAACCTGGTAACCATCGAGGACCCACTCTTTTTTCCCGTCCTCTTTTCTGACACTAAGGGTGGGGGTGACATCACTGAATCCCACAACCCGTGTTGATGCCCTGAACAGATTATCAGCTGTCGCTTCAGGTGCGCTGACCAGTGGAATATCAAGCGTGTCCTTGTCAGAGGGTTTTTTCAGGAAGTTAACCCAGATGCTGTTGTCATGACCTGTTGCCGACTTGTTTATCACCAGTTTGTCTGCCTTGTTAAGGTCTGTACGCATGACAAATGCTGACTGAACCGCGTCCAGATTATCTGTTGTCAGTGTCGTGAACGATGATGTTCCCCCGTTAAAACCGACTATTGTCCGGTTAAGTTTCATATTTCCTGCCGTGGAGTTTCCGTTCATCGACCACTGGGTGTCTGTCATGCTGACGGTGGCATCCGGTGCATTCAGGCTCCCGCTCCAGGTATTGCGGTACCCGTTAAACAGGCTGTACAACATCTGATTCTGAAGAGTCAGGTCAGGACTCAGTTCCCCTTCCCCTCCGAGGGTGACAGTCCCTTTATCCTGAACATTGATATTACCTGACAACATACTGTACGGCCCCACGTTCAGGCGGGCATCGTCTCCCTTCAGGTTCCATGAACCGGCATAATCGTATACAGGTAAAAGTGTGTGAGATACCTCATCAGGACGGCTGTTCAGACTCAGGGTGGCATCAGAAATATTCACCGGACCGTCAGAAACAAAACTCTGACTGGCCAGAACATTTGCTCCCTTGTTCAGATTCAGGGCGGTACTGGTCAGCGTTGAGTTCTCCAGAACGGCACTGTCTGAGGAGATATTCACGGTACTGTTGTTCGCCTGTATTCCGCCATTGAATATCTCATTGATATTCAGCACTGACTGATTATCCAGGTTGACGGTGCCGTTGAAGACGCTTTTATCTGCATCTTTAGTTGCAACAGATGTGCCTTCTTCAAGGGTAAATGCTGTTCCCTGGCCATCTTTTTTGTCGATAAATACCCGACTGTCGCCCAGCGTGACGCTGGAGTTATCTGCCTGGATGGTTGTGTTCAGTGTGGCATTGCGGCCCAGACCAAAGTCTGTATCTTTTAACACGAGCGAACCAAAGCTGAACGTCCTGTTCTCCCAGTCATCCTGTGTAAATGAGGTGGGCTGTGTCAGAACGGAATTGTCGCCCAGAGACGAGACTGTATTTGCAATACTCTGAGACGTTGAAGCATGGATAACCGGGTGGCCCTGAATGGTCAGACGACCGTTTTCCTGAGTAAATGTACCGGACATATTCGCTGAGCCGTCCATAACCAATGCGCCGGTTGTACCCGGGGTTGCTTTATTTGAGAAATTAATATTTCCCAGCAACTTGCCATGATACAGATACCCTTTATTATTAATTCTGTTTGCAAGCAGTGCCTGTGCACTGTTCTGGTCATGTCCGACATATTCCCAGTGCTCGTTACTGACCTGACCGGTAGGGAACCAGCCATAACTACTTGTTTTCAGGATAAAATAATCGACGGTATGAGTATAGGGATTATTATAAATATATAATGAACCTACTGTTCCCCTGTTTGATGATGACCATTCATTAACTTTTACGTCTGCCGGACGCGTCTGATAATCCAGAGTGATATTAGCCGTTTTATCACTGCTGTTACCGAGAGTTGCGCCATAATCGGCGGCATTCAGCTTATGAAATGTCAGGTCATTCCCGTTAACATCCAGAACCCCCCCCCGGTAGCCCCAGGATATATTGTCCGGATTAACCTGCTGGTTGTCTGCCAGCACGACTGTCGGGCGGCCGCTGGCAATATTCACGCTACTGAATGCCTGAACGTGTCCTGAACTGTCAGCCTGCTGATTGAGGACAACGGTCCCATCCCCGACTTTCAGGCCGCCCTCATTAACACCGGTTCCCTGTACAACCAGGGTTCCTTCGCCGATTTTATGCAGGTTGTCACCTTTCACACCATTAACCTGCCAGTTTACGGAGGCATCCTTGTCCACAATAATACCGGCCCCGGTCCAGGTACTTCCGTTTGAAGTGGTGACAGTGTAGTCATCAGTAAATGTCAGTGAACCGGCACCCTGCGTGACAGAGTTTTCCAGGTCAATCTGACCATTATGTCCCAGGAATGTCAGATTTTTACCTGCGTTCAGGTCAGAACCTTTTTGCCCGTGCATGGCATATTCATCGGAACCCTGTTTCAGAGAGCCAGTGCCGGTGCTGCTGTCAAATTTCCATTGCAGGGGGGCGCCGGATGAGGCATTAAAAAAGACGGGAGCGTCATTATCCTCTGAATAGATCTGTGAGAGAAAACTCTGAGGAATAAGAGAATATATCAAATTGGTCCCCCCTCCTACTCCCGAGTAAACACCGACCAGTTCCCACTGCCCTTTGGCCGTATTCCAGCCAAATAATGGAGAACCACTGTCGCCGGCCTCTCCAAAAGAGGGCAGGATGCTATGATCATGTATGTTGCCCCCCATATACAGCTGAATGCCGTCTGAGCCGTGATAAAAGAATGATGTCGGGAGTATTCCTCCTGTCAGATAACCATACCCACCTGTTACCCAATGTCGCTTACCCTGACTATCCTGAATATACTGACTTCCCGAACCAGCCCTGTAGAATGCCGAGTATTTTGAAGGGTTCAATATATCAGCTGTTGATGAGCTGGTTACGGTAGCCGGAGCAACCTCAGTTACGAGCTTATCAAGTCTTGGTGTGTGGAGATCAGATGAACTGTGTTCATTACGATCCACAATATGGTAACTGTTCTGACCATCACCGAAGCTGACGCTCTGATATCCTTTATTATGTTTTACACTGGCTATATATTGCGGGTTAATTAATGTTGCAACGCCGGGATTTGAGCTTACATTCACACTGCTAAAATCAACCATGGGCGCTTTATCAAGATGTCCTACTAATTCCCCTTTATTATTAAAAATAGGAATGTTTGTTGCGCCAGCCTGAAACTGCCCTTTGTTTTCTGCAAAGTCGCGGTATGTCTGGTAAGGATTGTTGCCACCAACCGTTGATGCACCAGCAACGGTTGGGAGTAATGCAGATAGTGCCAGAGAGGTAAGTACTGAAAGTCTTTTTCCTCTGCGGGTACTCCCTTTACATACCCTTCGGGCTAGTTCAGAGACAACCTTTACTGTGTTAGTAATATAACAATATTTTAGAGCGTATATTTTATTCATAGTAAATGATTCCGGAACGTATATTCCAAAGTTACATTAATAACCATAGACAATTTCAAACGAAAGTATTGTTGAATTGCGCGCTAATTATTAATTAGCTATATAATTATAAATGTGATATATGTCACATTTATTTTTGCTTAAAACTACAATATTTTGTAGTTGCACGCATTCTTTGTCTGTGGTTTTCGTTGGTGGTAATGAAAATGTTGTTTGCTTTTTCTCAGGTGTTTTGACTTATGACTTAAAGTCATAAAATATGCGACGCTAATACAACTACAGAAAAATGGTATATATGGATATCGACGATATTTGTTGATTTTTATTTTAAATTGCGTGGCGGTTCAGAGCGGATATATATATCACCATACCATCATCTGTTTTTCTGAAGTTCAGATTAGTTTTAACACACTGTTTTCCATCTTCGTTGATTACAACAGTCTTTTTAATGTATTTACGAATGGCATCATTCGACGTTCTAACGGATTTAGTCGATGGTGGGGTAATTAATAAAACATTTGCTGTAATCAAAAACGGTAATGTCTTCAATTGATAGAAGTTTCTGGTAATCTACTGGTATTTAAGGTTTTCCATGGCTACCGTTACTGTTCATTGTCCGCGCTGTAATTCCGATAAAGTTTATCGACATGGTCGTAGTTGTTCCCAGCATGAGCGTTTCCGTTGTCGTTCATGTAAACGTGTTTTCCAGCTCACTTACTCTTATGAAGCCAGAAAACCCGGCTTTAAGGAGCTGATCGTTGAAATGGCGCATAATGGCACAGGGGCCGTGATATCGCCAGAACACTGAAAATCAGCATCAATACCGTCATACGGACATTAAAAAGCTCTCGCCCCAGCGGATAACATCTGCGTCAGTCAGCTCACGCTGATGTTGCCCTTATCTGTGAACTTGATGAGCTGTGGAGCTTCGTTGGCAACAAGGCGCAACAACACTGGCTCTGGTATGCGTAGAACACTAAAACTGGCGGTGTGTTGGCTTACACTTTCGGGCCACGGAATGATGAGGCCTGTCGGGAATTGTTAGCCCTGTTGACTCCGTTCTGTATCGGCATGGTGGCCGCGATGACTGGGGCAGCTACGCCAGAGAAGTGCCGAAGGAGAAATACCTGACCGGCAAAATCTTCACGCAACGTATTGAACGTAACAACTTGACCCTCCGCACCCGCATCAAGCGGCTGGTAAGTAAAACAATCTGCTTCTCGCGTTCCGTTGCAATCCACGAAAAAGTCATCGGTTCCTTCATTGAAAAGCACATGTTCTACTGATTGGAAGCACTACCCAACGTTCAACTTATCATCATAAGTATAAAAATCACAAAATGGGAGGTAAGAGTCTTTACCTGGATTGTCTCGAAATGCAAAGTGTGCTTGCTTTACAACTAAATCTGGGGGTATCTAATGATTGCGTAATAGTTTTTTTATATACATATCAATGTCTTGCTTTTTACAATCTGTTTATATTATCCATTTTAAATCAATAGGTTACACATCGTTAATACCT
>ENA-OZKI01000449-OZKI01000449.1-human-gut-metagenome-genome-assembly--contig:-NODE-449-length-12537-cov-4.766624_pt1 | contig 12537 bp, 4 predicted proteins | sample MGYA00244178_ERZ653754 | MGnify/ENA primary metagenome ERZ653754 (study PRJEB26926, sample SAMN06165253) | human gut metagenome | biome: ENVO:00009003; feature: ENVO:2100002; material: ENVO:00002003... | reverse complement strand
TTAAGTCGTCGGCAGCGTCAGATGTGTATAAGAGACAGAAACGCGGTCGAGCTTGGTGACGTGGTAGCCCAGGCTCTCGAAGATACGGCGCACGATACGGTTGCGGCCCGAGTGGATTTCGATGCCGGCCTGATTGCGGTCGGTCTCGGTGGCATAGCTGATTGCGTCGGCGTGGATGGGGCCGTCCTCAAGCTCGATGCCGTCGGCGATGCGCTGCATGTCGTCCTCGGCGATGTCCTTGTCGGTCCATACGTGGTAGATTTTCTTCTTCACGTATTTGGGGTGGGTGAGCTTCGAGGCGAGGTCGCCGTCGTTGGTGAGCAGGAGCACGCCGGTGGTGTTGCGGTCGAGGCGTCCTACGGGGTAGATACGCTCGTTGCATGCGCCCTTTACGAGGTCGAGCACAGTAGTGCGGCCGTTGGGGTCGTCGCTAGTGGTGACGCAGTCCTTCGGCTTGTTGAGCAGGATGTAGCATTTGCTCTCCAGAGCCACAACCTTCTCATCGTATTCCACGGTGTCGGAGTGGCAGATCTTGGTGCCGAGTTCGGTAACGACCTCGCCGTTGACCTTCACCAGGCCCTGCTGGATGAATTCATCGGCTTCGCGGCGCGAGCAGATGCCGGCGTTGGCCATGAACTTGTTCAGGCGGATCTTTTCGTCGGGATCGGGGAGCGGCAGCTCGTATTCAATGCGCTTGGGACGCGGGGTGAAACTCTTGCCCTGACGTACGGGACCCTTCTGGAAGCGGTTGCCCGGGCCGTTGGGACGGCGGTTCTGGTTGTTGTAGCCGCCCTGATTATTGTAGGGGCGCTGCTGATAGCCGCCCTGGTTGTTGTAGCCGCCCTGCTGACGGTTATTGTTGTAGGGGCGCTGCTGATAACCGCCCTGATTGTTGTAGCCGCCCTGCTGACGGTTGTTGTTGTAGGGACGCTGCTGGTAGCCCTGATTGTTGCGGGGCTGATAGCCGCCCTGCTGACGGTTATTGTTGTAGGGACGCTGCTGATAGCCCTGATTGTTGCGGGGCTGATAGCCGCCCTGGTTGTTGTAGCCGCCCTGCTGACGGTATCCGCCCTGCTGGCGCGGGCCGTAGTTGTTGCGGGGCTGATAGCCCTGGTTGTTGCGGGGCTGGTAACCGCCCTGATGCTGGCGCGGCTGATAGCCGTTCTGATTTTCGCCGGCGGTAGCGTTGTAGTTCGACTCGTAATGACTGCCTTCCTGAGCGGGGTTGGCACTGTCGGCGCCCGGAGTCATCTGCCCGATGCGCGGACGTTTCGGTTTTTTAGCGTCGTTAGCTTCCATTATGGTTTAGAAAAAAAATAAGTTACTGAAGTTTACGCCAGGATTTTAGCGAAAGTGTGTAGGTTTGCCTCTCGGCATAAGTCTGTTCGAAATTCTCAGCCTAAAACAACAGATTTATTGTAAAAAATATAATTATATTTCTCAATTAAAAAGTTGATAACGCGATGGCATTCAGGCAATTGACTCAGCCTCCGGCTGTGGCGGCCCGAATGTAAGTCCCACTGGTTTCAGTAATTACAACGCAAAAGTACAGATTTTCGTTGGATTATACAAATTAAAAAAGCGATGCGCCGGAGATGGTCCGGCGCATCGCGAAGATGGGATTCTATAGGGTTTTCTATTGTTAATCAGCGCTTGATTACGATGGCGGTTACGCTGTGGGCCTGGGATTCGAGGCGCAGCAGGTAGGTGCCGGGGGCGAGGGCCTCGACGTCGAGGGCGACGGGTTCGCCTTCGGTAATGTCGGCCTTACGGCTAAGGACGCGGGCACCGGCGATATCGTAGAGGGCAATCGAGGCGTCGGGGGCCGAGAAGTCGCAACGGATGTTGACGGTGCTGTGGACCGGGTTGGGATATACGCTGAGGCTGCTCTCTACGGTGACGGCGTCGATGCCGAGGGTCTTGCTGACTTCAACGGGGAGGATATTGGTGGCCGTGGCGCCCGAGGGGTCGGTGGCTGTGACTGTGACGTCGCACTTGCCTTCGGCCACGCCGTAGACGATCATATCCTTGCCCGATACGAAGAGCTGGGCGATGCGGTCGTCGCCGCCGGAGACGGCATAGGTGAGGTCATCGCCGTCGGGATCGGTGAAGAGCGCGGAGAGGTCGACGGGGGTGGTCGATGCGCCCAGGAGCACCATGAGCGGTGCCTGCTCTACGGCCTGGGGAGCGCGGTTGGAGTGCTCGACGACGTAGCTTACGGTGTGGGCCGTGGAGGAGCCGTGACTGTCGGCGGCGGTGAAGGTCATCCAGTAGCTGCCGGCGTCACCGTAGTCGGGACGCAACTCGATACCGAGTTCAACGGTGGAGGCACCGGTTACGGCCACGTTGGCGCCGTCGATGGTGGCGGAGCCGGCGTCGGGCGTAGCGGAGACGATGGTGGCGTGCTGGCCGTTGTCGTCGAGGGCTACGGTGAAGTCGTCGGCTTCGGCCTCGCTGACGGTGATCTTGACGGCGGTAACAGCGCCTTCGGCGGCATATACCACAGCCGACTCGGAGGCGATTTTCGGAGCGCCGTTCTTATCGAGAATCACGGGGATATTGACCACGGGCTGGCTGGGGTCGTTGCTCTTGAGAACAAGCATTGCCTTGTTGCCCTTCTCCATGGGAGCGGCATCGGTATTGTAGGTGAGGCCTACAGAGGCAGTCTCGCCTACTTCCACCTTACCGGAGGCGGGGGTTCCCTCGTAGAAATTGAGCCAGAACTTGCCGGCCTGGGTCTCTACGCAGCTGATGAGGAAACCGAGGTTGCCGTACTGGCCGTTCCAGTAGGAGCCGAAGTCGTACCAGCCTGCGGAATCATAGTAGTTCATATAGCGGCTTTCGACGAGGTCGCCTTCCTTGACGGCGGCGAACAGTGGCGTCTCGACACCCTTGGGGCAGCTCAATACCACGCAGAAGTCGGAGCCTTCGGGGAGGAAGAGCGGACGGTCGAGCGGAATCAGAGCCATCTCGCCGGCGGAGCCGCCGCCCTGAATCATATACGAACCATGGCCGAGAACGGTCTGACCTACGGGCGAGGTTCCCGATATGATATCGACTTCTACATTGTAGTCGCCGGAGCCCTTGGTATAGTTGAGGGCAGTATAGATATGACTGATATTGATGCCGCCTTCTGGCGATACGAACTGCACGGAGGCCTTGTAGTCGTCGAACGTGGTGAAGGAACCGACGTTGTAGTACGTACCTACGGTAGGATAGTAAAGAACCTTGTTGTAGGGGAACTTGCTCTTGTCGGGAGCGTCGTAGATATTATCTGTAGCTTCGGTGGAGAAGGGACGGATGGCCGTGTGGAGCTGCTCGGCGGGAGCCACGGCCGGAGCCTTGGCCACTGCTGTCAGCATGGGGGCGATGCCGCCGCCACCCTCTTCGATTTCCTCACCCTTGCCGGTGGGATCGATATAGAGCGTGTAGTCGAGGCCGTATTCACCGTAGTTGGAGAGGCCGAGGATTTCAGTGCCTACGGAGCCGGGCACGGCGCCTTCGATATGCACCTCCTCGCGGTCGAGCACGGCGACGGGAGCGGGCGTGATGGTAATCTTCACGTTGACGGTCTTCTCGGTGAGGTCGTCGAGACCCGAAACGGTGAAGGTGACGGGAATCTCATACTCGCCCGGGGTATAGGCCGCATTGGTGACGGGCACCGCAAACTGCACGGGCTCGCGACCCACGGTGACGGGAGCCATCATGCCGGGCATATACTGCTGCCATGCCTTGTTGCCGGTGGGTTCGCCTGTCATCCAGTCGAGTTCGTCGGCGTAATACCATAGGTCGAAGAGGTTGATCTCGTCGCCGAACCATTCGTCGATCATCGTGGGCGACGTGTAGCTTACGGCGTCGATCGAGAAGGGGGCGGTGCCCTTGTTCTCAACGGTGAGATATGCAGCGTAGGGAACGCCCATCTGAGCCATAGGATGGTTCATATCGGTGTTGCCCACGGTCTGGGTAATCTCCACGTCGGCGGGGAATACGGCGTCGGGCGTACCGGTGACGGTAAGGCTGACGGGGATGGATACGCGCTCCCTGGCGGGGACGTTGGTGAGTATGTCGAGCGAGCCGGTGTATTCGCCGGCAAGCTGGGTGGCGGCGAGGGTAACGTCGAGAGTCTTTTTGGCGCCGGGAGCGAGTGTGATCTCACTGACAGGGCTGAATTCAACCGCATTTCCGAAAGCCACAAGGCGCTCGCCGAGACGTACACCTTCCTGACCGCCGGGGGCCGATACGCCGGCCGTTCCGAAGATGCCCTTCAGCTGGGCGTTCTCGTCGTTGGCGGCATACTGGAACTTGAACGTTCCGTCGGGGCGCATGATGAGCTGGTAGTTTACGCCGATGTTCATCGAGTTGCCGTAGCCGATGAAGGAGATTACCACCTCGCTGTCGGAAACGGTATGGAACACGCCGTCGGCCGAATCGGTAGCCATTGTATGCATGCCCCAGTAGGGAGCGATCAGGTTGCTGTAGATGGAGCCAGCGGGGAATTCGGCCGGTGGCTGCGGAATGTCGTGCTGGTCGGCCAGACGGGTGAACGATACGAAACCGGTGATGTATACGTAGGCCTTAGTGTATTCCTTACCGTAGAAGGTGAAGGGGAACGGCAGCTCGAGCTCGTAGTAGTCGTTGTTCGTAAAGTAGTCGTAGCCGTGGTGAACTACGCCGTCTGTCTTGGTATTGTCGATCCAGCTGAATTCTACGGTCGGATCGTCGATTTTGCTACGGTAGGAGTAGGTGGTCTTCGCCTCGGAATCGACGGCAGCGGGGAAGCTGACCATAGTGGAGGGGAGAACGCTGTAGGCCAGAGGCTCGTCGCCGGTGTTGGAGATTTCGAGCGGGAGGGCCTTCGAGGAGCCGCTCTCGAGAGTCTCGGTGATGGCGTCGTAGCTCAGGGCGATGTCGGGGCATCCGATTACGGTGGCGCTTACGGCTACGGTCTGGTCGCCGCCGTCGGTGGTGATAGCCAGCGAGCCCGTATAGGAGCCTTCGACCGCGGTATCGAGAGAAATCATGATGTCGCGGCTGAGACCGGGCTCGATGTCGAAGGGAGCTTCGGTCTGCAGGGTGAAGGCGGCATCGCCGGTGAGGGCGATGGCGGAGACGTGCATAGTGTTATGTCCGGCATTCTTGACCGTCACGGCCTTGGTGGCGGCGGCGGTGCGGAACACTTCGCCGAAGGCACACTCCGACGATTCGACGGAGCTGACTGGCAGGAGCGATGCGCCGGTGATGTTGGCGTCGAAGCGCACGAACGATGTGGGCGAAAGCGGGTCGTTGCTGGAGATTACCAGATTGTTGACCGTCGGACCGGCGTTCATTCCGTCGGTGGCCTGGACGGTGGCTGTGAGCGTAACGCTCTCGCCGGGCACGATCAGGCCGGTGGCCGGCTCGACGCTCTGCACGAAGTAGGGCTTGGGAGCGGCGAAGCGGAATGCAGTGCCGGAGGCAATCTGCGGATAGAGCGGGCTTTCCTGATCGTAGGCGATGTTGGCCGACGTGAGCACAAGCGGATCGGCGCATTCAGGATCGTTGATGGCCAGGAAAGTGGTGACACCGCTCTGGAAGAGCTCCATGGGGCTGAAGTCATCGTAGTAGATTTCGATGTCGCCGGTGGCGGAGAGGGCTATATGGAAGGAAATCGGCATATAGTCGGTGCCGTAGACGATACCGAGAGTATTGACGAACTTGACGACGAACTTGCCGTCCTGACGGGCGTATTCCACGCGCGAGTCGGGACCCATGGGCATCTGGAAGCCCCAGGCTGAAATCAGACCGGTGCCGGGAAGCCCGTAGCTGCCCTCGTCGAGCGGCGAGCGGAAGGTGCTTTCGTTCTGGCCGAAGCAGATGCCGCCGTAGCTGGTGATGTATACCTTATCGTAAGTCTTGCCGTAGTAGGGGAAGTCGAAGCCGAGCGATATGGGCTTGGAGAGGTAGACGTCGTCGGTGAACTGGCCAGAGATGTCGGTGGCAGCGTTGAGGGCGGGGTTGCCGTCGTACTCGGCGGTGCCGTCGAGGGTGGAGGTCCAGGTGTAGCCGAAACGGTGGGCCGAACCGGTGGCACCGTCGATGGTGGCGTCGCTGAAGCGCGGAAGCACGAATTCGAGCGGGTATTTGCCGGTGTTGCTGATGCTGAACTCGAAGGTGGCGGGATCGGCGCCCACTTCAAGATCGCCCACATTGACCACGGCGGGGTCGACGGCGATTTTGGCGGGGTCGGTGGCAACGCCCTGAACCATAAGGCGGTATTGCAGGCCGTCGCGGTCGGTGAAGGTGATCACCCCGGTATGGCTGCCGGAAGTCTGCGGGCAATAAGTCACCTCAAACTCCTTGTAGGCGCGTGCGGGGAAACCGCCGGTCACCATGTCGGGGCCGGCGAAGTGCTCGCTGCTCGAGGTGATTTTGTCGCTATAGATGCCGGGGTTGCCCCAAACGGAGCTGGAGAAGGTGCCGTAGCCCTTGTTGTATATGCGTACGGTAGCTTTCTTGGTCTGCCCTACGAGCAGGTCGCCGAAGTTCACGACTTTCGGACCTACGATTTCGGGCTTGCTGCCGGAGGCGGTGATGCTTACGGGAACCACGAGCGTATTTTTGGCGCTTTCGTTTGTGGTGAAGCGGATGTTGGCGCTGTAGGTGCCGTTGATGAGGCGGTTGGAGCCGGTAGATACGGATACGGTCTGCGTCTCGCCGTGGGCCACCTGGCCTTCGGAGGGTGTCAGCTCGAGGAGCTGGCTCCAGTCGGGGTTCTTGCTGATGGCCTTCACGGCCCAGGCCTTGGGAGCGTCAGCATAGGAGGATCCTTTGAGCACTTCGCTCAGGCGCGACCATGTCTGGCCGTTGTCGGTCGACATGAAGCTGCAGTTTTCATTGTAGCCGTCGACGGCTTCGCCCAGACCGAGGGGATAGAGCTCGGTGGAGGCGGGGAAATGGAATACCACCCAGAAGGACTCGCCGGGGGCGAAGAAAAGCTGCTCGCCCAGAGCGATGTCGTAGTCGTAGACCCAGAATTGGTAGTCGACGGTTGATTCGAGTGTTGCCGAGGAGATGGATGTGCCGCGGTAGATCTGTATTACGGGATTCTGGCCGTTGGCACCCTGAAGATTGACGTGGGTGAGGTTGAAGCCCTGGGGATAATCCGTGGCCGATACGGTGAACATCTGCGCAAGCGAGTTGGGGAGCGAGGGGTCGCTCTCGCCGATATAGGCGCGGAGAATGTCGTAGTTGGTCATCGTCTGCGGATAGGTGTCGGGGTCGTAGTCCTCGACGTCGAAATACGTCTTGGGAGCGGCGAAGGGGATGAAGCCCATACGGCCGGCGTAGGCCTTGACCTTGCCGGGATTGGGACGCTGCACTCCGAAGAGCGATGCGGGCACGGTGCGGGTGAATGCGCTCCATTTCAGCAGGCCTTCGTCGTCGTTGCCGATGGTAAAGCTGCCGGCGGTAACGCCTGCAGTGGCGTCGGTTGTAACGGCTACGGTCATGCCGCCGTCGGGGAGCGTCATGAGCGGCCCGGCGTTGGTGCTCGCCGAAACCACGGGCGAGAGGTCGGAGGCGTTGCCCCAGCGGTCGACGGCACGGAGTGCAATCCAGTAAGTGGTCATCGGCGAGAGGCCGGTGAGGTCGTAGCTGAACTCGGCGCCGGAGTCGATGAATTTCGTATCGACAATCACGCTGGGAATCTTCGAGAGGTCGGAGGTAGCGTCGAAGGCTTCGGTGCTGTAGTAGAGCAGGTGGTGGTTGACGTTGTTGTCGCTCGCGGCGGGAATGGTCCACTTCACGTTGATTTCCTCCTGAGAGGGAGCGAGCGTTATGGCGGTTACGGCCTCAGGGGCTGTGCCGTCGCTCATGCGGAGGGCCTTGGCGGCATCGACGTAGCCCGAGCCGAAGAGTCCCTTGGCCGACGGGTTGAGCGAGTAGAAGTCGTTGACAGAGGTTACGATCTGCTGGCGGAGTGTCTCGTTGAGCAGGTCGGGCTTGCCGTTTTTGGAGAGGATGAGGGCGGCGATGCCCGATACGTGGGGAGTGGCCATCGAGGTGCCTTCGTTGAAGCCGTATTCATTGCCCGGGAGGGTGGAAAGCACGCCCAGGGCCGAATTGTAGTCCATCAGGCCGCCGGGAGCGACCACATCGACCCACTCGCCGTAGTTGGAGTAGGAGGCGGGGGTGCCCATGGAGGTCATGGCGGCCACGCTGAGACATTTCTCGTAGCAGGCGGGCCACCAGTCGCCGGTGGCGCCGAAGTTGCCGGTGGCGAAGATGCAGAGGCCGCCGGTCATCACCTCCGTGCGCGGAGCCTCGGTGAAATAGTCGATGGCGGCGAGCACGGAGGGCTCGCAGTAGCCGGCCTCGCCCCAGCCCCAGGAGCATTGGGCGATGGAAGCGCCGCGGTCGGCGGCATAGACGATCGCCTTGGCGAAGTCGCCTTCGCCGGCACCGGCGCGCGAGTCGAACACCTGAGCGGAGAAGATGCGGCAGCCGGACCCGGGGGTGCCGTCGCCGCCGGCCACGCCGGCCACGCCGACGCCGTTGTTTGTAACAGCGGCTACCGTGCCGGCCACGTGGGTGCCGTGGTCGTGGGGATAAACCTCACCGGAGTTGGTCACGAAGTTATAGCCGTAGATATCGTCGATGAAGCCGTTGCCGTCGTCGTCGACGCCGGGAAGGCCGTTGGCCTCGGCCTCGTTGACGAGCATATTGGCGGCGAGGTCCTCGTGGGTGTAGTCTACACCGCCGTCGATGATAGCGACAATCACCTCAGGGCGTCCGGTAGTCTCCTTCCAGGCGTTGAAGAGGTTGATGTCGGCACCGGCACGGGTGTCGGCTATGGAGCCGTCGTTGTGGTAGTGCCACTGAAGGGGCAGGCGCGGGTCGTTGAAGGGCATTGCGGAGGCGGTCATGGCCGAAGCCATCTGCTTGCCGATCTTCACGAAACTTTTGCCACCCTCCATACGCTGCATGGGCACGATTTTCTGAGCCTTCACAACGCCGGGGGTGCGCTCCATCAGGGCCACGGCCTCCTCGGGAGCGATAGATTCGTCGAACTTGATGTCATACCAGCGGTCGAGGCCCCATTTGGCATGGCGCTCGGCCGTAGCCGGGGTCGACACGAACACGGGCTCCATTGAGACCGCATTAAGCTTCTGAGCCGTAGCCGAGAGCGACTGAAGACCGGTGGAGAGCTTCGCTCCTTTCCGGGCTACCCTGGCTTGCCTGCCTACCTTTGCGGCGGCCTCCGGCTGGAGTTCCACCCTGACTACCCCTCGACGCGCAAGGGGCGCTTCGGCATGCATCGGCAGAGCGAGGCCGACGCCTGCGATGAGCAGCAGCGCCAGCTTCCTGATGTAGTACTTTAGCATAAATTGAGAATAAATATTATTTTGTGATAAATAATTGATTCTGAAATCGAATGAATGATTCAGGTTGCACCGTCCAAAAACCGTACAATTTGCAAATATATGTATGAAATCGGGGAATCTCAAACTTTTTAGGGTGAAAAATGATGTTTTTTAGCCAAATTCCGCATTTTTCGCGATTAGAACAGCTTATATGGTAGCTTTCGGAGGTCAGGAAGAAATGAGACTCCGGAGCGGCCACTACGGATAAAAATTGCATATCGGAGGCCTGCTGTTGGCGGTTAGGGAGTTTTTTCGTAACTTCGCCACGCCTTTGCGGCTCAGATAGCAGTCGCCGCAGGGGTTCCTTTATGCTAAGCGCGTGGCAATAAGGCAAATGCGACTCGTGAGAATCGCTTCCCCTCAGTTTCCCTACAGAGCCCGCGCCCGGACGTGGAAAAATTTGATTGCTTGCAACCACTTAAAAAAATGCTAAAATTTCCGATGAACTATCTGTTTACATCCGAATCCGTTTCGGAGGGCCATCCCGACAAGGTGGCCGACCAGATTTCCGACGCCGTGCTCGACCAGATGCTCGCCTACGACCCCGATTCGAAGGTGGCGTGCGAGACACTCGTGACCACCGGCCAGGTGGTGATTGCCGGCGAGGTGAAATCGAAGGCGCAGGTCGACCTTGCCGACACGGCCCGACGCGTAATCAACTCTATCGGCTACAACCACTCGGCTCTGAAATTCGACGGCGAATCGTGTGGCGTGCTCTCGGCCGTGCACGAGCAGAGCCCCGACATTAACCGCGGCGTGGAGCGTTCCGACGCCGAGGAGCAGGGCGCCGGCGACCAGGGAATGATGTTCGGCTACGCCTGCAACGAGACCCCGGTCTACATCCCGCTCACCGTTAGCCTCAGCCACCATCTACTGAAGGAACTCTCGAAAATCCGCCGCGAGGAGTCGGCCATGACCTATATTACTCCCGAAGGAAAGCGCAAGAGCTACCTGCGGCCCGACTCGAAGAGCCAGGTGACGGTGGAATACGACGACCACAACCATCCAGTGCGCGTCGACACCATCGTGATCTCCACCCAGCACGATGATTTCATCCCTGCCACTGACGGCAAATCGCAGGCCGAAGCCGACGAGGAGATGCTCGCCGTAATCCGCCACGATGTGGAAACCGAGCTGCTCCCGCGCGCCCTGGCCAAACTCCCCGAGGATATCCGCGCCCTCTTCGGCAAGGACATCAAACTGCACGTAAACCCCACAGGTAAATTCGTAATCGGCGGCCCCCACGGCGATACCGGCCTTACCGGCCGCAAGATAATCGTCGACACCTACGGAGGCCGCGGCGCCCACGGCGGCGGCGCATTCTCGGGCAAGGACCCATCCAAGGTCGACCGGTCGGCAGCCTACGCCGCCCGTCATATAGCCAAAAACCTCGTGGCCGCCGGCGTGGCCGACGAAGCTCTGGTGCAGGTGGCCTACGCAATCGGCGTAGCTCGCCCGGTGAGCCTCTACGTCAACACCCGCGGCACGGCCAAAGTCGACATGACCGACGGAGAAATCTCGCGTATCGTAAGCGAAATCTTCGACATGCGTCCCAACGCCATCGAGCGTCGCCTCAAACTCCGCCAGCCCATCTACCTGGAGACCGCCACCTACGGCCACATCGGCCGCACACCGCGCAAGGTGACCAAAACCTTCCACTCGCGCTTCCAGGGCGACCGCACCCTCGAGGTGGAGCTCTTCACCTGGGAAAAACTCGACTACGTCGACACCGTCCGCGAAGCCTTCGGCCTCGCCTGAATCCAACGACACTACAAGCTTTTTTACTTGATTTTGTACTCTGAAGGCTATGCAGGAGGCTGCATAGCCTTTGTTGTTTCAGCAATTTAAGCTAACTTTGCAGAAGCTGGCCGCAACCACAGGAAGCCCATGGCCGCAGCGTGGGTACAGCGGGAGGGCGGCATCGGCCGACATTTTAGAAAAGCGTTTCTTATGCGCTGAGTTCCCGACATCTTGAAATCTCGCAAATTTCATCAAAACAGTCCGGGGCTGAGCAATGATGAACGCCACATGCGTATGAATCCGTTCGGACAACGGCTTGGCGCGCGAGCGCCGGGTCGCCGTCCGGTATATTCATATTTGCGTGGGCTTCCGTCATTGCCGTTCCGACTGTTTCAGGCAATGCGAGAGCCTCAAGATGTGGAACGGCAATAAGCAGGTTCCCACGCTTTTTCATTATCCATCACCAGAAGATTATACCATGCCGGGAACCCATGGCTCGAACCAATCCGGCTATGAACCCCGACACATCCATTCCGAAGGCCCAAAAGGAGAAACCGACTCCGGTAACTTCTGTTTTAGGATTCCTCCAGCATATTTATGAAAAGGAGTATATGAACCCCGACCGTGAGGAAATTACGGCCTATCGCGGTCATTTCAAAAGCAGTTATGAACTTAAGCCCGGCATAGGCAGAATAGAGGATCCGCATGGAGAAAAAGAGCGGGAACTGTTCATGCAGTTCAAACGTTCATATCAGTCCTTTTCAACAGTGCGGCCCAAGCGAGATATCGATTTGCTGTTTTTAGCGCAACACTACGGCTTAAAGACAAGAATACTCGATTGGACGCTAAATCCATTGGTTGCACTCTTCTTCGCCTGCTACGAAGAGCATCCCTCGAAATCAGAAGAGAACGAAGACGGTGAGGTCATCATAAAAAAATTTCCAAAACCAGGTTCGCTTCGCGAAGATACCCCTGAGAATGATAAATTGGGATGGTACGCTTTCTTGCATCAGAAGAAACAAAGAAATGAAAATCCGGAATCAGAGCAGGCTGATATGGACAGAATCCTTATTTTCCCCGTCATTTTCGATGCGAGAATTCGCAACCAAAAAGGAGTTTTTCAATATTTTAAAAACCCTGACAAAAAGATTGACAGATATGAAGTTATACCTGTCAACCATGAAAACAAGAAAACAATTCTGCAAGAACTGGCACTTCTTGGAATAGATGAGTCATTCATTTATCCCGACCTCTCGCATTTGGCGAAACAACTATCCGGAAAGTACGCCAACGGATAGGCGACCTACCACAAGCATTCCGATTTCAAGCCACAAAAAATAACATATGATCTGTCTCTTATACACATCTGACGCTGCCGACGACTTAATAGGTGTAG
>ENA-OZKI01000440-OZKI01000440.1-human-gut-metagenome-genome-assembly--contig:-NODE-440-length-12665-cov-6.828866_pt1 | contig 12665 bp, 10 predicted proteins | sample MGYA00244178_ERZ653754 | MGnify/ENA primary metagenome ERZ653754 (study PRJEB26926, sample SAMN06165253) | human gut metagenome | biome: ENVO:00009003; feature: ENVO:2100002; material: ENVO:00002003... | reverse complement strand
CTACACCTATTAAGTCGTCGGCAGCGTCAGATGTGTATAAGAGACAGTTATAACATTTCTTTAGTCTATAATATATTTATGAACAAATAATGAATTGAGTGTAAATATTTAGCCGCCGGCCTCCAAATATCTGTGGCATTTTTGCTTCTTATAAGGTAAAATGGATATGTATTTTCAGAAAGGTGTTTTCATAATGAACGAGAAAGTTTTAAAGACTCTTGAATATAACAAAATAACAGAAAAGCTTGAAGGTTATGCAGCAACGGATATGACGCGCCGCATGTGCCATGAGCTTCAGCCGATGACTGATATTACATCAATAGAGGCAGCTCTTTCCAATACCAATGATGCACTTGGCCGCTCAATTACGCACAGTGCACCATCATTTGGCGGATTTGCAGACTGCCGTATGTGCATTAAGCGTCTCGAAGCAGGAGGCAGCCTTAACACAAGAGAACTGCTTAATATCGGTTCGATACTTGAAGCCGCAGCCAGAGCTTCATCTTATGCAGGTCATAAGGAAGAAGCGGATTCCCTCACGCCACTCTTTGAATCACTTGACCCGGTTACATCTCTGGCAGCGGAACTTAAGAGGTGTATCTTAAGCGAGGATGAGATAAGCGATGATGCAAGCCAGAATCTTAAGGATATCAGGCGTAAGATAAAAGCCGGGCAGGATAAGATTCATACTGAATTAACATCACTTCTTAATTCAGCTTCAGTCCGCACATATCTTCAGGATTACGTCATAACCACAAGGAACGGACGCTATTGTCTGCCTGTCAAGGCTGAATACAAGTCCAATGTTCCGGGAATGGTTCATGACCAGTCTGCAACAGGTTCAACATTTTTCATTGAACCAATGTCCGTTGTTAAGCTTAATAATGACCTTAAGGAACTTTCGCTTAAGGAAGAAGCTGAGATTGAAGTAATACTTGCAAGAATCAGTTCTCACTGTGCTGAGTATGCCGATGCAATTCTTACTGACCAGGAGTCTCTTGTCCTGCTTGACTTTGCATTTGCCAAGGCTTCACTGTCACGTTTCTACAAATGCAGCCGCCCTGTCATGAATGAGAACGGCTATATCAACATCAAGAAAGGCCGTCATCCGCTTATTGAGCCGCATCATGTCGTACCTATTGACATATGGCTCGGCAGAGATTTTGACCTGCTCATAATTACGGGTCCCAACACAGGCGGTAAGACTGTTTCGCTTAAGACGGTAGGACTTCTTACTCTTATGGGACAGTCAGGACTTAATATTCCGGCATTTGACAACTCAGAGCTTGCCGTATTCAAGAAGGTCTATGCAGACATAGGTGATGAACAGAGTATTGAGCAGAGCCTCAGTACATTTTCATCACACATGACTAACACAGTTAAGATATTAAGATACGCAGACCGCAACACTCTTATTCTCTTCGATGAGATTGGTGCCGGTACTGACCCGACAGAGGGTGCTGCACTGGCTACAGCAATACTTGCCAATCTGCATAAGCGTGGAATAAGAACCATAGCAACAACACATTACAGTGAGCTTAAGGTATATGCCCTCTCAACTCCGGGCGTAGAGAATGCATGCTGTGAATTCGACGTTGAATCACTTCGTCCGACCTACAGACTTCTTATCGGTGTTCCCGGCAAGAGTAACGCATTTGCAATATCAAGCAAATTAGGACTGTCAGATTATATTATCAATGATGCACAGAACCGTATCGAGACTCAGGATGTTAAGTTTGAAGATGTTCTTACAGACCTTGAGGGCTCGAGAATCGCACTTGAGGAAGAACGCCGCGAGGTGGCTGAGCTTAAGGAGGAGGCTGCGCGTCTTAAGACACAGCTTCAGTCTGAGCGTGCAAAGTTCAATGAGCAGCGTGACCGCATTCTTGATAAGGCTTCAACCGAAGCTGCCCGGATTCTTCAGGAGGCGAAGGATTACGCTGACGAGACAATCCGCGTGATGAATAAGCACGGCATGACTGTACAGGAACTTGAGAAGTCCCGTACCAAAGTCCGTGACAAGATGAATTCAACAAGAGAACGTATCAGTGCCGGCAGGAAGAAAGATGAGCCTGCAGAGCCGCGTAAGGTTCATAAGCCTTCCGAGTTCACACTCGGTACACGCGTCAAGGTTCTCAGCATGAACCTCGTCGGAACAGTAAGTACACGTCCCGATGCCAGGGGTAACCTCTTTGTTCAGATGGGAATAATACGTTCCAAGGTTAATATTTCCGACCTTGAGATTATAGAAGAGGATGCATTTGGCAATGCAATCAGCAAAGGCAGCCGTACGAGCCGCAAGCCTGCCGGAGGGCTTGGCGGAAGCGGAAGCATTAAGATGGGCAAATCCTCGTCCATATCTCCCGAGATTAATCTTCTGGGATATACGGTCGATGAAGCTGTCGCTAAGCTTGATAAGTACCTTGATGACGCTTATCTGTCCGGAATTCCTCAGGTACGCATTGTTCATGGCAAAGGCACAGGTGCGCTCCGCAATGGCGTTGCCGCCTATCTTAAAGGAATATCTTATGTCAAGTCATTCCGCCTCGGTGAACAGGGCGAAGGAGATGCCGGCGTTACTATCGTAGAGTTTAAATAAATCTCAGGCAGATGAATTAATGGAGGGGTTTTAATGGCAGCAAAACAAAAAATTCTTATCGTTGATGATGACGAAAACATTGCAGAACTTATTGCACTTTATCTTACCAAGGAATGCTTTGAGACAATGACCGTCCATGACGGCGAAGCAGCACTTGCGGCAGTTACCGAGTTCAGACCGGATCTTATGATTCTTGACCTTATGCTTCCCGGCATGGACGGATATCAGGTATGCAGAGAGGTACGCAGAAACAATAATCTCCCGATAATAATGCTCTCCGCAAAGGGTGAGACATTCGACAAGGTTCTTGGACTTGAGCTCGGTGCTGATGATTACATGATAAAGCCATTTGATTCAAAGGAACTTGTTGCGCGTGTCAAGGCAGTACTCAGACGTTATCAGCAGCCCAAGGCTGATACAGCGGCAGATGCTAAGACTGTTGAATATCCCGGTCTTTCAATCAATCTTGCCAACTATTCTGTCATATATGACGGTACCCCTGTTGAGATGCCCCCAAAGGAGCTTGAGCTGCTTTATTTCCTTGCATCATCTCCTAATCAGGTATTCACAAGGGAACAGCTTCTTGATCATATCTGGGGTTATGAATATCTCGGAGATACAAGAACCGTTGACGTCCATATCAAGCGTCTGCGCGAGAAGATAAAGGATCATGAACAATGGTCAATTGCAACTGTCTGGGGAATTGGTTATAAGTTCGAGGTAAAGTAGTCTGCCATGCATATTTCTATTTTTAAGAAGTTCCTGCTGCTCTACATCTTTGTAGGCTGTATAGGTTTTATATTAATCAGCAATATCTGTTATTCCCTTGATTACCGTGCCATTATAGAGTCGAGGACTGAACAGATGTATAATCAGGCTGTCTCGATATCCAAAGATTATGCCAGCACATATTTTTCAGACGAGAAAATAAGACTTATCAGAAGTGAGATGATAACCATTGCCTCAGCATCAGGAGAACGCATTATGTTCATAGATACTGACGGCAACATTCTCATGGATACATCCCGCGATATTACAGACCAGAACAGCGTCCGGCTCAATGATTTTGACTATACAAGAAGCGGCAGCCGCTATTCCCAGTCCGGACGTTTTTTTGATTATTTCAGTGAGGATATGCTGAGCGTTATGGCTCCGATTACCAACGCTTACACTGTCAAGGGATATGTAGCCATACACATACCGTTTGGCACACTCCGTTCGCAGGTATATACAACATTTAACACCAACTATGTGACATTTATTATTATGATGATGCTTATCCTTCTTTTCGTGGCGTTTTATTTTATAATGATTCACAGACCACTTAAGGCGATTATCAAAGGTGTTGATGAATATTCCAAAGGCAATCTTGATTACCGCATCGACCTTGCCCCGGGTGATGAGCTTCACAGGCTCGGCGCATCCCTTAACTACATGAGCAGCGAGATTAATGAGATGGATAAGTTCCAGCAGAAGTTCATCTCCAACATATCGCACGATTTCCGTTCTCCGCTGACATCCATAAAGGGATACCTTGAAGCAATGTCTGACGGCACAATCCCTCCGGAGCTTCATCAGAAGTATATCGGAATTGTCCTGTTCGAGACCAAGCGCCTTACCAAGCTCACCAATAATCTGCTTACTCTCAATGACCTTGACCCTAAGAGTGTCCGTCTTAATTACAGTGATTTTGACATTAATGATGTTATCCGTCACACTATTGAGACGTTTGAGGGCGTATGTACAGAGAAAAAGATTACCTTCAAGCTTACATTTTCATCAAGGCAGCTCATGGTTCACGCAGATATGGAGAAGATTCAGCAGGTTGTATACAATCTTGTTGACAATGCCGTAAAGTTCAGCCATCTGGATTCATTTATTGCAATCTCAACAACCACGAAGAACGGACGCGCATTTATCTCCGTGAAGGATAACGGCATCGGTATTCCAAAGGACGACCTCAAGAAAATCTGGGAGCGTTTCTACAAGACAGATAATTCCCGCGGACGTGACAAAAAAGGCTCTGGCCTCGGGCTTGCCATCGTCCGTGAGATTATACAGACCCACGGTGAACGTATTGACGTCATAAGTACCGAGGGTGTCGGAACTGAATTTGTATTTTCTCTTAAGACTCCCAAATCTACTTCTTCATCTTAGGATTGCAGATGAGGCTGCACAGATATCCGAATATCAGTGCAGCACTGCAGCCCACGGCTCCGGCTGTAAATCCCCCCTTAAACAGTCCCAATGCTCCGTCATTGTCTACAGCTTCCTTTATACCCTTCCACAATACATTACCAAACCCAAGCAGCGGTACAGTTGCCCCTGCACCTGCCCAGTCTGTGAACGGCTGATACAGTCCTACGGCACCAAGTACTGCACCGGCACACACCAGAAGCACCATAATGCGGCCCGGCATAAGCTTCGTCTTTTCCATAAGCACCTGAACCGCTGCGCATATAAATCCACCAACAATAAAAGCTATTACATATTTTTCCATTTTAATCCTCCACTCCGCAGACACAAATAGCTGTTCCTCTTTTCACACATGCTCCAGCACAATTCCGTGTGCAATTCCGGGAACTGATTTGCCCTCATTAAAGCTTGTCGGAGACATCAATGCTCCCGTCGGCACAAACAATACACGTCCAAGCCTTCCCTGTTCTATCATGGGAAGTATCTTTGCACACAGTGTTACCGCTGAGCAGCCGCATCCGCTGCCGCCGGCATGCGTATCCTGTTTATCTCCGTCGAATATCTCTATTCCGCAATCAGAATATCTGTCCTCTATGTGTATTCCCTTACGCTCAAGCAGGTCGAGTATTATGGTCCTGCCAACAAGGCCGAGATCCCCTGTTATTATCAGGTCATAATAGTCATCACCCGCACCGAAGTCTGACATATTCTGCGCAATAAGTTCAGCCGCTGCAGGCGCCATGCAGGCCCCCATATTCATACTGTCCTTCACTCCGTAATCTACTATCTTCCCGGTTGTTATGCCGGCAACCCTTATATGTGCCCTCTTTCCGCTTCCGTCATGCATACTGTCATCCTCACTTAAGACAACACTTCCGCATCCCGTAACAGTCCATGTTGCCGCAAGCGGTCTCTGATTGCCGTATTCAAGAGGAAATCGGAACTGCTTCTCAGCACTTGCAAAATGACTTGACGCAAGTGCTACAGCTTTCGGGGCATATCCGGCAGCCACGCTCATTGACGCAAGTGCCATTGTCTCTCCCATTGTCGAACATGCACCATACACACCAAACAGCGGAATCTGCAGATCCATTATTCCATACGAAGTTGCAATAAGCTGCCCTAACAGATCTCCTGCAAATATATATCTGATATCTTCCGCTGTAAGTCCTGATTTATCAAGCAGTGTCTGTGCCGTAAGCTTCTGCATATGACTCTCCGCCTCCTCCCATGTCTGCATACCAAACATGGCATCTTCACTTATTGTATCTATATAGCTTCCAAGCGGACCCTCGCCCTCCTTTTTCCCTGCAGTACATGCATATCCTATAACATATGGCGTGTTTTCAAATTCGATACTCTGTTTTCCCTTTATCATAGACTGCCTCATTTCACCTTAATTTAAATAATACTTCCGTAATTAGTATGGATATCAGAGCATAAATTTATACAAAAACGGATTTTTCCCTCTATTGATATCGTTGTCTCATTTGTGATATACTATATTGTAAAATTTTATGTGCATATAATTCCCAGGCACAGAAAAGAGGTACTATCATGAAATACAATACAAAAGGTGTCTGCTCACGTTCAATCACATTTGACGTAAAAGACAATAAAGTCACAGATGTACAGTTTGAAGGCGGATGTTCAGGTAATACACAGGGTGTCGCAAGACTTGTTGAAGGTATGGATATTGATGAAGCCATTAAGCGTATGAAAGACATCAGATGCGGATTCAAGTCAACATCATGTCCTGACCAGCTTGCACTGGCACTCCTTGCATATAAGGACGGAATCGGAAAGGCAGAATAATCATGAAACGAATCGTATTGACCGGTGGTGGAACTGCCGGACATGTTACACCTAATATTGCACTTATTCCAAGTCTTAAGGATGCCGGTTATGACATCTGCTACATAGGCTCCTATGACGGAATAGAGAAGAAGCTTATTACAGATCTCGGAATAACATATTACGGAATAGATACAGGCAAATTAAGACGTTACAAGAGCCTTAAGAACTTAAGTGACCCATTCCATGTAATCCACGGATATAGTGAAAGTGCGTCACTTATGAAAAAGCTGAAGCCTGACATTGTCTTTTCAAAGGGAGGATATGTGTCCGTGCCGGTTGTTCTCGCTGCTGCAGCGCATCATATACCGGTCATAAGCCATGAATCAGATATGACTCCGGGTCTGGCTAACAGAATCACTGCTAAGTCCGCAAGTAAGATATGCTGTAATTTTCCTGAGACAGTCAAACTGCTCCCGGCTGACAAAGCCGTTCTTACAGGTACACCTATAAGGCAGGAGCTCCTCAGCGGCAACAAGCTTGCAGGTCTTAATTTCTGTGGCTTTACAACAGCTAAGCCCGTTCTTCTTGTGACAGGAGGAAGCACCGGCGCAGTTCATGTCAACAATGCTGTACGTGCCATACTTCCCGAACTTCTCAAGACCTATCAGGTATGCCATCTGTGCGGTGCCGGCAAAACTGACGAGAGCCTTAAGAATCTTAACGGTTATGTGCAGTTTGAGTACGTTAACAAAGAGATGCGTGATTTATTCGCAATGAGTGATATTGTTGTGTCGAGAGCGGGTGCCAACGCTATCTGCGAGCTGCTGGCATTAAGAAAGCCTAACCTTCTGATTCCGCTTTCAGCCAATGCAAGCCGCGGTGATCAGATTCTTAATGCCAACTCATTCAAACAGCAGGGATACAGCAGTGTAATAGAAGAAGAGAATATTACCAACGAAACGCTTCTTAAAGCAATTAATGACCTCTATGCAAGGCGTGACCAGTATATCGGTGCAATGAGCGTAAGCCGTCAGAATGATGCTATTCCGGTTATTATGGAACTAATCAATTCCACTGCCCGATAACCAATTAAATATTCCACTGACAAACAAAAATACAAATGCTGTCCATGGCTGTTATACATTCTGTGAACAATCCGCTGTTCTTCTGATAGTATCAACAGCCATCTTCACCTTCTCAACACATTCAAGATTATCATTACTCATATTCCTGACCTGATCGGCACTCGCCGTGACTTCCTCAGTAACCGCCGAAAGTTGTGAGATATTCTCAACAATCCTGTCGTTAGACTTGGAAAGCTCTGCAATATGGCTGTCAACTTCATTAATATGGCTCCTGAGTTCTTCCATGTTATTGCTTAATTCTTTAAATGCCTCTCCGGCCGCATATATCTTCCGGCTTTGAATATCACTGGCCTCAATCGAACCATTAATGGAATTGACAACATCCTGCGAATTAGCATTAAGTTCTGATGTTATTCTCGTAATCTCTTCAGTAGAATTCTTGGTCTGCTCCGCAAGCTGTCTTATCTGGTCCGCAACAACCGCAAAACCGCGTCCGGCCTCTCCCGCCCTTGCACTTTCTATAGATGCATTAAGCGCAAGCAGATTGGTCTGGCTTGATATATTAAGAATCATTCCCGCAATCTGTTCAACTTCTGCCGTCTTGTTCTGAAGCTTGGTCATGGATTCAGTTACTTTCTTATTAGTCTCGGTGATTCTGGCTGACTGTTCCTCCAGCTCCTCAATCACTTTGATATTACTCTGCACACTCTCGGATGAGCTGTCAGCTATGCTGACCATCTCCACGGACTTGCTCTCAGTCTGTGCAATTGCTTCCTGAATATGGGCGGTCATAGTATTCTGTTCTTCTATACTTTTTGCTGTGGAATAAGCAGCATCAGATATCTCATTCATGCTGCCGGCAACAGACTTAGTACTTGTAACAAGCTCATCCATAAGCTGTGTACTTCTGGCTGTTTCATTCTGAACAGTATTTGAGGTATTCAAAACATCATTAAGTATGCTATTAACACGCTCCTGCTCGTCTTTGGCTGCACCAAGCGCATCACCATTGAATGCAATCGATATCTTTCCCGCAAAATATATTCCGACAATTACGGACAATTCAAGCATCGCCTGACAAAATGCATTAACATCCATAGCGCTGACACCGTGTACAGCCTGCATAACGAGTACCAGTATAAATGAAACGATTGCACCTATCGTTGTATAGAGCATTCTTCTCTTCCTGTAATACGGAATCTGTAATATAAGAATACCAAAAAGCATATAGTGAATAAATGTTGCATCCGTCTGTAACCCTATAAGAATATATATAATATATACGTCAATTGCGGCTGCAATACTCAGATACGAATTAGACTTATTCTTCACATTAATGATACCATTAATGATGCTTGCTGCAGCTACAACAGCCGTTACACCATATACAAGAGACTTATTAATCCCGCCATTGGCAAGCTTAAGCCACAGATAGGCCAATACTACAACAGCCATAATGGATATTGACAGTATGGTAAAATGGTTAAGTCGCTTATATCTCTCATTAATGTCATTATATTTATAATTCACATTGTCCATTATAACTAACCTCCGGTCATAGTAAGTTTATACTAACTACTTATAATTATGGTCTTGTGCTGATTTTAATGTCAATATCAGCCATATAAAAAATGCAAATATTACTGCTATGACAATCCATACGCCGGCATGTGAACTGTCTCCTGTATCAGGTGATGATATATCCCCGGCTGAATATGGAGCGATTGAAGCTGTTGTGGTTTCCTGTGATGCTGCCGTTGTCTCCTGCGGCTCTTTTGCCGTCGGCTCCTGTGCTGCCGTTGCTGGCTCCTGCGGTTCTTTTGTTGTGGTCTCCTGTGGTGCTGTTGTGGTCTCCTGCGGTGCTGCCGTTGTTTCCTGTGGTGCTGCCGTTGTCTCCTGCTGGCTGCCGCCACTTATAACAGTAAAATCTGTTGCTGCCGTTCCACTTGCCGAAACAATCTCCAATGTATGCCTTCCTGCTGAAAGGCCTTTTATGAATTCAGGAGTAAGCGTGATAATTATGCTGCCTTCCCTGGCAGAGAATTCCTTATTCTCCACAAGCTGCCTGCCATCAACTGCAACTCTGATAAAATCCGAATATGCTGCATCAGACCTGAATATTGCTGCCACTGCCGCCGATGCATCAACAGATGCATTATTGCCTTCTATTATTGAAGGCTTAAGCTTGTCCGTCACCGTATCTTTAAACTCAATCTCATGCGATGCGGTGTCATCAGCAAAATATCCTGAGCATATCCGGCAGAAATAATATTCCGTATTTCCTTCCTTTGCAGCCGTTGCCGCTTTGGCCTCAACGTGCTTTAACTGATGCGGGATCCTGTCAATTGCACTGCCCTTAGATATCATTTTGTCACAGTCTTTGCAATACATATCGCCTGTATATCCGGTCTCGCGGCATGTTGCATCCGATGCCCCTTTTATAAATGTATTCTTATGATTATTGGGATTGAGCTCTCCATATTCCTTATGACATACAGAACATACAGCACGTTCAACACATGTTGCCTCTCCTCCTGTATGTATGTGCTCTTCAAAGTCACCTTCAATTCTGAAAGTAAGACAGTTATCATCAACACTTTCTACTTCAATATATATATCAGAATAAATACCTATATCTTCTCCCGCTGCAAGCGCCGCATCTGATTTTGTATTATATGTGCCGCCAAGTACTTCATAATTCCATCTCGGTGATGAGAAATTCATATTGCTTGGAAATTTGGTACCGGTATCTATAAGATAGCAGACAAGACCGGATTTCATCGGAATTCTGTCAACCGTGTTACCGTTCATCTTATACAGGGTCTTATATTGAGAATCATACTTATTGCCATCTGTCTCAAAGTTTCTGTACTCAAGATACAGTGTCTTATTCTTAGCCGGTATATCAAGCTTATACCCTATTGCACCTTTACCGCCTGATGTCCCCAGCGCCCTGAGATTATATTCGCCATCCGCCACAAGTGTTTCAACGTCCCCTTCATGAACCCAGCCAAGCGCCTCCTTCTCTTTCACCGAAATAAACTGCGGCACCGGTGATATATGCTTAGCCATTAATGACATATAATATACAGGTGATGAATTGTAGGAATTGTACAAATCCCGCAGTCCCATTACGTGTCCCATCTCGTGTGTTGCTGCTGCAACAGACAACATAATTCTGCCGTCAGAATCCCTGAACAGATATCCGTTGGAATCTCCATCCGGTCTTGCATATGAATTGGTGATCTGTACATACCTGCTGCTTTTTATGGTGCCTTTGCCGGTGCCTATCTCAACATAATCCGCGTAATCCGTATAATTCCACAATGGTGATGCCCAGCTTACAGCAATGTTGTTCTGTGTCGTATTCTTATAAATTATTGTAATTGAATCTATTGTTCCGTTACCGTCTTTGTCGAGCTCGTCAAATGAATATGTTTTTGAACCGTCATAATCAGATATCACATTTCCGGCAGATATTGCAGCATTGACCGCATCTGACCATTCACGCTTAAGCTCATACATGCGGGCTGCGGCCTCACTGTCATCTGCATAACCTATCTTATTGGTATCGCTGTATTCTGCATAGTATCCGCGTTGATGTGACAACCGGACAGAACCGCCATTATCAAACAGATATACACTCTTCATGCGAAGCCTGTCATCTGATACACTCCGGTAATAATCACTAACGCTGTACTCTGCCGTATTATATGAATTATCTGTTATTTCCCTTACCGTGATTCCCTCATAAACATCATCAACAAATTCATCTTCATCTGCAAATCTCGCAAATACAATAAGATTTGTAAAATTAGAATCATCCTCCGCACGTACGCTATCACTTCTGCCGAATATAAATATTACAGCAATTGCAAGCAATACTGCTGCTCTGCTTTTCTTCATTAATTTTCTTTTCCTTCCGTTATGTTATGTATTTTATTATAACATATCTTAATTAATACAGTAGAAAAATTTAAGCAGACAGCATAACAAAAGCACCGGAATCGCTTCCGGTGCTTCATATTCACATTATGTATTGAATTAATCTGCCTGCGGGATGCAGCTTACAGATTCAATTCAATCAGCCTTCGATTGAAATGTACTTCTTCTGTTCAACTGCCGGCTTAGCTTCCTTCTTAGGTATGAACAGCTTAAGCATTCCGTGCTTAAACTCGCCCTTTACATCTTCTTCAGTAATCTCATCACCAACATAGAACGATCTCTCGCAGGCGCCTGCATAGCGTTCGCGGCGGATATACTTACCTGACTTCTTCTCCTGCTCATCCTTGTCAAGACCCTTAGCAGCAGAAACTGTCATATATCCATTGTCGAGAGAAACCTTAACTTCATCCTTTGCGAAGCCCGGAAGGTCAATCTCAAGTTCGTATCCTTCATCCGTTTCCTTGATATCCGTCTTCATAACATTCTTTGCGTGATGTCCGTAAAGCTTCTTCTCAACATTCTCGAATGGCGCATCATTGTAAAATGAAAAATCATTCATAAAATTATCAAACAAATCTTCTCCAAAAATACTAGGCATTAACATAAGTCATCGCTCCTTTTCTAATATATGTCCACATTCTGTGAACATCTCATGCACGTTACCTTGTTTCCTGGAACCGGGATGTTATGAGAACTCATAGGACTTTCATTCATGTCCTCCTTTTGTTCTCTTCCTTCGTTCTGGCTATGTTATAGCACTAATTGTTAGCACTGTCAAGAGGTGAGTGCTAATTATTTTGTGAAGATTTTGTGAAGCCTTGATTTTACGGGCTTCACAGGGATTTTTCACTTGCTTTCGCACTCAATTTTCTTGATTTGACCACATTTTTACGACAAATCTTTGGAAAAATATATTCGTCTGATTTTCTTACCACATTTTACGACAACAACTTATGGTTTATACCACAGCAGGTATGGTTTCCGGCAGGTTCATTTTAGACATCTCGTTCTCCACATGAGACTTCTCTGCAATATGATTGTAG
>ENA-OZKI01000434-OZKI01000434.1-human-gut-metagenome-genome-assembly--contig:-NODE-434-length-12788-cov-5.330794_pt1 | contig 12788 bp, 8 predicted proteins | sample MGYA00244178_ERZ653754 | MGnify/ENA primary metagenome ERZ653754 (study PRJEB26926, sample SAMN06165253) | human gut metagenome | biome: ENVO:00009003; feature: ENVO:2100002; material: ENVO:00002003... | reverse complement strand
ACAGCTCCTGTGCCGTGTATACGGTGGTCTGCTCCTCGCCGTTTGCGCCGGTCGTGGTGCGGGTCTCCGCGTTGATGTTCTCGTGCAGCAGTACCTCACACTGTTCGGGGTTGAGCTGCGTTACCGACACAATAGGCGGTTCGTGCGCGTATTCTCGCTTCATGTCTGATAGCCTCCTTTAGCTTTTTGAAGTTCACATACGGCTTGACGTACTTCACGAAAAAGCCGTGGCAATGTGCGTGTTTCAGCCATCCGCAGTAGCTCATAACCGCTGCTGCGTCCCGCGCTCGCACTCTGCCTGTTTTCTGGGTATGCTTGTAGGTTTTCTTCACCCTCCGCCTCAAGCGCAGAGCGAGGTTCTTTCGCAAGGTCGTTTTCTCGCGGAAGAATCGGAATCCAAGAAAATCCACCGCACGGGCAGCCGTCGGGAATATCTGCCAGTTGGCCTTTAACACAAGGCCGAGACCCGCCAGAAATTTCTCGATTGCTTTTACCGCTCTGTGCAGGAGCTTTTTGCTCGATGCCCAGAGACACATATCATCCATGTACCGGACAAAATACCGTATGTGGAGCACTTCCTTGATGAAATGGTCGAGCCGCTGCAGAAGGAAGTTCGCAAACCACTGTGAGGTGTAATTGCCAATCGGCAGGCCGTCCGAGCTGTTCAGCACCGTCTCACACAGCCGCAGCATCCGCTTGCACTTTATAACGTGCCGCAGTTCCTGCATAACGGCCGGGGCCTTAGACGATGGGTAGAATTTTCGGATGTCGAGCTTTGCGCAATATTTTGTGTTCTTCCTGTCCAGCTTGTACCACTTCTCAATGTGCTTCTTTCCGTAGTGCGCGCCGCGCCCGGGGACGCTGCCGCAGTTCGTTTCGCACATTCCGCGCATAAACACGGGTTCGAGAACGAGTATCATCATCCAGTGGACGATTTGGTCGGGGTAGAATTTCGGGCAACAAATTTCTCTCACCTTTTGCGTCGCGCCGTCCTTGATTTGGAATCTTCGGTACGGTGAGGGCGTAAAGCTCTCGTTCGCAATCATGGTGTAGAGTTCATCGACGTAATGGTCGATATTATTCAGGATGCGTCTAACCGACCTCCGGCGACGCTTTTTCCGTGATGCCTTTATGATGGCGTCCCTGATAAGCCCTCTGTCGAGGAGCTTTTCATACAGGAATCCTGCCCTTTTCAACAGGCATTCACCTCTTTCTTTTAGCCTTGAGGGTTTTCGAGGCCTGTCCGGTCCTACTAGCTCCCACCTGATGTGGCGTATTTTTGCCGAGTGGCAAGGCGGCCCGTTCTCCGGGTCCGGCTGCCTCTAGGGCGGCGAAATGGTGTGCAATAATTTATGGGAACGCATAAAGAAAGACGCGCGCGGCGGTTCCAGTTCGAGTTCGACGGGGCATTGTTGCAGTTGAAGTAACGGGGGCCGTAGTTCCGGCCATCATTGAGGTTGCCGCCAGCAATCACCGCGAGCAGAGCACACCAAGTCCCTGTTTGGAGTTAAAAAGCGAAAGAAAAAGACAGAAGAAGAAAGGGGGCTGGCCGCCCCAATCCCCTGCTGTCAGGTATTTTAAGAAAGACGCGCGCGGCGGTTCCAGTCCGAGCTCGACGGGGCATTGTTGCAGCCGAAGGAACGGGGGCCGCAGTACCGGCCAGCAAGGAGGGCGCCGCCAGCAATCACCGCGTTGACCGCGTTGCGTCCGTACCAGTAATAGTCAGCGTAATAGGTGGAGGAGCTGCCGCCGATTGTCTTGGTTACGCGGATGAAAGGATAGCGCGGGTCTTTGCCGAGCTCCTTGACATAGCCGTCCTGCCCGGGCATCTCGAAGTCGAGCTGCACATAATCGGACGATACCGTGCCTCCTGCGTATTTGGTGGGGTCGGGCAGATAGGCCATGTGGTACTTGTAATTGCCCTCTGTTCCCTCTCTGACATGTAACAGGTCCGCCACATTGACCCATGCGTTTGCATAGGGGTTCTCCTTGCCACGGTAGATAAAGGGGTATTTGCCGCTCGTGTTGTCCACAGTGGAGCCGGAGCTGGCAGCCACAACATCGGCCGCGCCGTTTACCCACGGACGGGAGCTCACATGGCAGCCCTCGGCAATGCTGACTGCTGCGCCGTCGAAGTAGAGGTATGTCTGGTCCGTGCTCTTGTCCTCGATTTTGGTGATGATGCGGTTCTTGGCAACTTCATCGCTCCAAATGTTGCTCTTGGACAGGCTGATAGTCTGGCCGACGACGTAGTCTGCTGCCTGCGCTTTCGTAATGAGGATGCGGTTCGCGCTGTCCTCTGCTGCCAGCGCAACATGAGAATCAGAATACGGCAGGGTGCTTGCGCCCATGATGACAGTCTGCACGTCTTTCGTGCCAAACTCAACCATCATCAGCAGCCCGTCGATGTAGTTATCGACCGCCAGCATACCGGTGTACTGGGAGCCCAGCTTCTTGATGTCGGTCGCCCATCCGTTCAGGCTGTTGTAGTCGCTGAATACGCCGCTCCGGCTCGTGGGCTTCTTGCTGTCGGTCTCGCCCTCCATAGCGACGAGGTAGGCGGCGGAGTAGGTGCGGGGCATAAATTCAAAGCCCGGGACCGGGTAAGTAGACACGGCCATGACCTCATAGTCTCCGTCGATGCCGTCGAAGTAATAAAACTCCGGCGTCTCGACATACACCAGCTTTGCCGGGTCGTTTGTGGTGTAGCCCGGCTCACCCTCGTATGCAGTGACATGGAACGTGCGGTCTGCGTCGCGGTAGCCGTTGCAGCGGCGACGGCCTGCGAACGGGTAAGCCTTGTCGAAGTCGTTGGTGACGGTCTGGCTGCCAACACCAGCCTCCGCCGTCATGCCGACGCTGTCGTAGATGCGCTCGCCCTTGCTTGCGCTCGCACCCTTGGGCCAGCGGACGCCGTAGATTTTGACGTGCTCTTTGCGTTCCAGTGCAGAAATACGGTTGTCCAGCTTGGTGAGGTCTGCCTTAGTGGCGAGGCTCGACGGGTCGATAGTGACCTTGACCTCGGAAACGCGGTCGATGATGGTGTTGATGTCGTAGGTCGCCACGTTGGTGATGGCCGTGCCCTCGGGGCGAATCCACTGCGGATTGTCGGAGAATCCTGCGTAGGCGTACAGAATCTCTTTGCCGTCGGTGTCCTTTGCAAAGACGCCGATTTCCTTGACGAAAAAGCCCTGCGTAACGCCGATGCTGGAAACGGTGACGACGATTTTCGCCTCGCCGTTCTTCGGGTTGTCCACGCTCTCGATGGTGGCGTTTTTCAGCTCATGCACGAGGGCGTTGAGCGTTGCCGGGGATGCAGGAGGAGTGCCGTCGCCGACTGCGACGCGGGTAATCTGCAATGCGCCTTTCTGCGCCAGCAGTTTGCCGATAAGGGCAATGCCTTTGTTGGTGGTAATAGAACCGTCCGTTTAGATACTCCCTTTCTGTGCTGTCTGCACAATGTAGTGTGTGTTCTCGATGACGCCGCAGCCGGTCCGGGCCGTGTATGCTGCGGCCGCGCGCTCCTGCTGAAATGCCGGGGCGATAGCGACGAACGTGGTCTGCGCATAGGCCGCACCGGTTCTCACGGTGCTCTCTGCGCTGTCCTCCCGGCCGCTATACAGAATCATGTCTGCGGCCGTTCGGCTGCTCTCAACCATGCCTGTGCGGGCGTGGAGCGCGTTCTGTGCGCCGCGCCGCTCCGGTGCAGGCAGGTCAACGGCCGTTTTGCTCGATTCGAGGACGACGGCCGCTGCGTGGAGCCCGGTCTCAAACGAGAGGCCGGGCTGCGGATGCAGGTCGATGCCAGTCCTGTCGCTCTGCGTGATATAGCTGCCGGTGCGCAGCTCTCCGGCTGCGCTCTGGCCGACAGGCGGCGGGGGTACAATGTCATACCGGTTGCCCTCGAGTGCGTTCGAGCCAACATAGAGCCGCTCCGAGAACTCGATTTCGATGTTGGTGTATACGCCGAGGTGCGCGGGTATCTTCTTTCGTAGGATGTAGTAATAGTCATCCTCCGGTGGCGTGTCCTTGATGTCGGACTTCACATGGATATAGACCGTTCCGCCCACAAAAGAGACCTCACAAGTGCCCTCTGTAAAGGCCCGGGTGATGTCCTTGATTTCTCGCGCGCCGATGTGGTTGCCGCCGATGAAGTACGAGGCGACGAGCTTGCGCCGCGCCTCGAGGGTGCGCTTCTGGTTCAGAGGGATGCCGAGGAAGGTTTCCATCCGCGCCAGCGCATCCGTGTCCATCAGGGATACGAAGTTGTTGTTGACAACAGCGTCCACGCCGTCCTCGATTTCGTCCAGCCCGCCTCCGGCTGCGCGCCAGATAGCGTCCATCTCGAAAACGTCCCGGTAGAACACCGGGTAGAATGTTTTCAGCTCCTCGTATGCGCTGGGGAATCCGTTAGGATACAGGGTTGGTTTCACTTACTGTCACCTCCCCCAAAACAAATACCTCCTCTTTTCCGGCCTCGACGTTTGCCGTCTGGCCGTTGAAGCGGAGGTTTGCGTAGTCCAGCACTCCCAAGAGGCTGTAAATCGTGTTGCCGACCGTGCTGATGCGCAGGGTGGGCGTTTCGCTGTCGTCCGTGGTGAGGTTGATGCTCTTGATTTGAGCTTTGAGGGCCGTCTGCGCTGCACTCCTGACGCTGGCGAGGTCTCCTCCCTTTGCAAGCGTCACGGAGAAAGAGATATTGACCCTTTTCGCCGTGGCGGATGTCGCGGTGAAGTGCGCGCCGATGTTGGCCTGTCCCTCGCCAAGGCCGGTCCCGCCCGGGTCGATGTACTCCTGTACGCGCTGCACAACAGCCTCAGACGCCGGGCCGCCCTCCGTGTCAATGAGAACGCCTTTGACCGTGTTCTCTCCCGCCCAAAGGGGAACAATGCGCGCACGGCCGACGCCGGAGATGCTCTCGCACCACGTTTTGTAATGCTGCTGGTTTCCGTTTTCTGCCGGTCCGGCGATTTTCTCCTGTACACGCTTTCGGAGGCTCTCGTCGTCCTCGTCGTCTGCGCCCGGTTCGAGCTCCTCGACGATGGAACAGGCCGTGAGGCTCCGCTGCGTGTCAGTCGGCACAACAGAGGTTCCGGCCGGAATGTCGTTCGCCTCCGTTCCGGCTTTCTCCGCCTCTATGTAGATGCCGAGGGCGTCATCCTGCGCCAGCACAAAATACTGGCCGCTGCAGAAGAAGCGCGTCCCGAGCTCCGGGAGCTCCCCGTCGTACTTGATGCGGTACTTTGCCGTCGCGGCTGCCTGCCGGTAAACGGCGTATTCTTCCGCCTTGAGCGTCAGGTAATCGCCGGTCGCCGTCACCAGAAACACCATCTCGAACACCTGTTCGAGGTCTGCATAGTATTTGGCGATTTTGAAAGCGATGCCAGCGACAGCATCGTAGAAGATGCTGCCCTGCCGGAGGTCGATTCCGTCCGGCGCGCGGCTCAAAATCTCCTCCAAAACCTTGTCGTAGGTCTGGGCTTCAAACACTCTATATCACCTCCTCGACCTCTGTGGTCCCGTAAATAGTGTCCGCCGTGAAGTGGACGTTGCAGGAATCCTCGTTGAACTCAAACTCAAAGTCATAGACTTTAAGAATCCGGCCGTCGCAGAGGAGTGCATCCTCCACAAGTCTCGGGATTTCCGCCCTGATAAGCTCCTCTGTCGCGCTCTCGTCCGTGACAGTGTCCTTGATTTCGCTGCCGTACTGGTTGTCGTAGACGAGGCAGTGGAAACGCGGGGTGAGGAGTGCTTTCAAAATAAACTGGTTGACGGCTTCGAGGCCGTCAACCTTTCCGACGATGCGCCCGGTATCGAGGTCGAGCTTGTAGGTGAGCGACGGCTGCTCTTTCTCCTCCTCGATGCCTGAAATGGGAATGGGAATAAATACTTTGCTCATACGATAGCCCTCTCAAGAGCGTAGTAGCTCTTGCCGTCGTTGAAGCGGAGAAGGTAGACAGATTCGCCCGTCTTGAGCGCATTGTAAACGGTCAGCAGACCGCTCTCGATGGAAAAGGTTTTCAGCGAGTGGATGTGCGCGCTCTCCTTGCTGCTCTCGACCTTGTGATAGTCTCCCTTGGGCTCGTCTTTTGCGCCCTCGAAAGGGCAGCCGACGATGCCGGTTACCGGTCCGCCTCTCGAATCGTTAAGCTGAAACTTGTGGCCGTGCGCGCCGCCCACATGGGTGTTGCTGTCGATTTTGCCGTCCGCGAGGGCGATGTCTACTTTCACTTGATAGTCGGTCAGGTTCCGGGGGACGAGGAGCGCGCTGCCTGAGATTTCGAGCTTTTCGTCGTTCTCTATCTGGATGGTGAGCGGGCTCTCTTTCGTGACCGTGCCGACAACGATGCCGCCGTCTTTCGGCAGCATGTAGAGAAAGAGCTGCTTTAGGCTCGTCGCTTCATCCGGGTTCATGTGCAGCTCCTCCTATCCAATTTGACTGGCGTCCACCCATCCATAGACGGTGCTCTGCTTGTCCGTGTGGATGATGTGGTACGGGTGTTTTGCGTTCTTGCTCTTGGCGATGGCGGTGATTTTCGCCGGTCCCGCTTTCGGGCTATTGGTCGGAGACGTCGCGGTGGACGCAACGTACTGAGGCCCGCCCGAAAATTGGACCTTATCGCCGACGGAGTGCGAGGTCGAGTTCTTTTCATCGCTCGCCTTTGCGCTCCGCTCGGTGTCTGTTGCCATGTTCAAGGTAAGGCGCATCGCGTGGTAGTTGCCCTTGAATGTGTGGGTATCCTCGTCTACATAGTAGCTGTTCGAGATGCCGAGCGGCCTGATGATGATGCACAGGCCGACGCCGGAAATGACGTTTGCCTGCCCGAGGCCCTCGATTGTCAGCGTTTTGCTGGGGAGCTTCTGCTCTGCGAGCATTGATTCAGCCATGTCCGTGAGGTTCGCCTCCTCGGTGTTGCTGTCGGGCGTGGAAATGTCCTGCATGATGCCGATGGTCTTTTCGAGCTCCGTGTCCGCCTTTTCGGCGAGCACTTTGTCCTCCTTAGACAGCAGCTTTATGCGGGTTTTCACCTTCTCGATGCTGCAAGTGTAGTCGTAGCTTATAAGGTTCCGGCCGGTTTCCACCACCCATTGCAGGATGCTGTCTTTCCGCTTTATCAGGCTCAGTTTCCCGTCGGCTGACGTCACATAATGCCTGATGCCGGTGGCCTTAAACGTGAGGCTCAAGGCGTCCAAAATAACGTCGCAGGCTGTCGTTTTGGCCTTTGGCAGCTCCGAGATGACATAGCCGGTGTCGGCCACATCCTTGTACGGAATCTGGAATCGGTCGCAGCAGTCCTTGAAGATTTCGGACGCCTTTTTCTGCTTGTAGCAAAAGCTGTCTTTGTTGTTCGACAGGTAAATACCCACGTCGTAAGCCTTGATGGTCATGGTCTTTTTCGTGCTCTGCTTCTGCTGCATGATGATGCCGCGAAACAGCTCTGCGCCCTCCCAATAAAAAACACAGTGGTTTCCCTTGGTGACATCAATGCCGGAACGGGCGTGTTTCCAGCCGTCATCGTCGATAAGCGATACGGAAAGAGTGCGCGCCGGGGAGCCCTTTCGGCCGCTCCATGTCGCGCTCTCCACCAGCTCGCTCATGTCGTAGGTGGTCTCGCCTTTTGTGACGAGGAATGTAATCTTGCCCATTGCCTCACCTCACGGGAGCTGCAACACCTGTCCGGGATAAATCAAATTCGGGTTTTTGAGCTTATCCTTGTTCAGGGAATAGATTTCGTTGTACCGGCCTCCGTCGCCGAGGGTCGATTTCGAGATGTTGTAGAGGCAGTCTCCGGGCCTGACCGTGTAGGTTTTCGCCTGCACTCGGTTGTCTGTCCGGGTGGAGCCGCCAGAGACGGTCGCTGTTCCGGTCGAGCTGACTTTGACCTGCCGGATTCTGACCTCTCTGTACTCCTTGAGCTTGATTTTGTAGTAGATGCTCCCGGGGTCGCCGCCTTTTCTGTAAGGCTGCAAGCTCTGGATGGCCGCGTAGAAGTTTACGCGCGTTCCGGTCAGGATGAGGTGCACCGGCTTCGCGCTGATTTTCCACTCGAAAAGCCGCTGTATCATCGCATCCGGCGACGACAGCATAAATGGCATCTGGATGCCCGGAAAATACGCGGCCGGAAAAAAGCTGTCCCACGATACCTCCACGGCCGCCCGGTCCTGCAAAACGAGGATTTCGCCGAGGCCACTGATGGTGACGCTCGTGTTCTTCGTCCCGTGAGTGACGTCGAACTTCGTCGGCAGAACGGGAAAGCGTAGTTTCTCGCGCTCTCCGTTGTGCGTAATCCAGAGCTGCATACTGCTCTCAAAAATCATAGGCAAGGTCTCCTTCCTCGAAGATTTCGCCCTTGATGATGCTCATAAGGACCGGCTTTGCATGGCGCGTCAGAATGTCGAGGACGGATTCCTCATTCATGCCGCCGACGTCGATGGAGCCGCTGCCGTTGATTTCGATGATAATGCGCTTGACGGTCTCGCCAATGCTGGGCGCGTCCGAGGAGGAGGCCGGGGCCTCCTGCTGCGCGTCGCTGGCGGCCGGGGCAGTCGTGTTGACCGGGGCCTCCTCTGCGGGTGCAGCCTCCTCCGTAGTCTGCGCCTGCACCTCCGGTTCGACGTACTCAATGCCGGTGGGCTGTGCATCAGAGCCCTGCCCGTCAGCCGTGAGATAGGAATACTCCTTGACGGCCTCCATACCCTCCGGCAGGTCGTTCTCCGGGAGCGGACTTGCCGTGGGCTCCGGGAGTGCAGCAGCCGCGAACGGCGTTGCAGGAACATCCGTGGGCAGTTCGGGCTCCGGGGTGGTCGTCGGTACTTCTACCGTCGCCGTGGGCTCCTCGGGGCTCTCTGCGGGCTCTGCCGGGGCTGCGGTGGTCTCCGGTTCCTGCTCCGGTGCAGTCGTCGCGGGTTCCTCCGGTGCGGGATTCGCCTCCGCCTCCTGCACAGGGAACGCATCAGCCGGAGCCGGTACAGGCTCCTCTGCCCGGTTGTCCGCAGGAGCGGCCACGGGGCTTTCCTGCGGAACTTCCTGCCCGACAACATAACTTGTCTCGGGAGGTTCGGTAGCCGTCTCTGTGGGGCGAATTTCAGCCTCTCGCACCATGGGCTCCCGCGCGTCAATTTCGTCGGGAATCCGTTGTGCAATCTCGACCGGGGCCTCCTGCTGCGCGTCGCTGGCGGCCGGGGCAGGAGCAATGGCCTTGGCCGTGACGGGCTCCTCGGCAACAATGTTCTCAGGAGAGGATTTAGAGCCCTCCTGCACCACTTCCTGCTCAACAGGGTAATTTGCTTCTACCGGCTCTACGGCGGCCTCTGTGGGCAGAATCGCCGCCTCCGGCGCGGTCTGCGCTTCAACAGGTGCGGGAGGTTCCGCAATCTGCTGCACAACGGGCTCCGGCTCAACGGTAGGGGCAGGCTCTCGTGCAGACAGCGGCGATGCCGTCGGCTCCGAGAGAGTAGCCTCTGTGGGCTGCTCCTGCGGCAGTTCAATGGCCGGAGCCTGTTCCGAGGGTAGCTCCGGCAGGGGTTCCACGGGCTCTGCCTCCTCGGTCGGAATAAGCTCCGCGCCGTTCGTCGCGGTGCTGGGCTCCTGTTCCTTGAGCTCCTGCATGGCAGGCTGCTCAACCTCCGGCAGTTCCGGCTCCGGCGCGGTGTCGTCCGGGGCGTTCGTGGCGTTTTCCGCGCTGTTCACGGCTGCGAGGATTCTTTCGGTCTCCTGCGTGGGGAACACCTCGGACCCACGCGCGCCGATGATAAGCTCGGGGCCCTCCTCACCGGCGATGTAGACGTCCTCCTGTGCGGACAGAGTGCCGTTCGCGTGACCGGCGACTGTCGTGGTGGTTGGCGTCGTTGTCGGCGCAGTTTTCAGGTGGGAGGCGGCTGCGTTCGCAACGGCCTCCGCTGCGCTCCCGGCCTCGCCGGTCATGGAGCGGATTGCATCACAGTAGGCCTTGATGGTATCCTGTGCCGCTTTCCGGGCCTCGTCGGTCATCTCCATGTTTTGAACCGTCTTGGACATCCGGGTCTCGATTTCGCCCATCTTCTCGTCGAAGTCAGTTTCCATCTTGGCGACGTTGTCCGCGAAGGTGTCCTTTGCCTTTTCGGTCTCCTCAAACTTGGAGTTAAACTCGGAGACGAACTTGGAGGCCGCTGCGGGCATCCCCTCGGTGCTGCCTCCCAGTTTCTCGATGTTCTGGATGATGGCGTTGATGTAGCCCGCGCTTTCCTCGCTGCCGTCACTCAACGACTTAATCAGGCCGTCATCGAGGCCGTATTCTGCGGCCTTTTTGAGGTTCTCAGAGTAGAGGTTGAGGTAGTCCGTCTGGCTCTGCATGGCCTTTTCCATGTCGCTGATGGACAGCTCAGACGAGGTTTTCATCGTGTCAAACAGACCGATTTGTCCCTCGATGCTCGTCCGGGCCGATTCATACGCCTTGTCATAGGCCGCTGTGAGGTTATCGAGCTCTGTCTGTGCCGTGCTGACGGCCGCGCTTACAGCCTCCTCATAGCTGACGGTCTGGTTCTGTGAATCCTCGACCGCCTGCGCAACGCCGCGCCACTCGCCCTCGATGTCGGAGAGGGTCTGCTGGTTCTCGTCGTAGGCAGCTTGCAGCTCCTCGAGGGATTTCTTGTAATCGTCGATGTCGGAAGTCCACGCCACCCACGGACTGTCCTCCATCCATAAGCCGCTGCCGCTGACCCAGTCGCCGGTGACGTCGTCCTGCCTCATGCCGCGCCGCTGACGCTCCGCGTCGAGGTTGGCCTCCGCCTCCGCGATTTGCTGTTCGAGGCTGCTCTGCTCTTTCAGCAGGTCAACATAGGTCTGTTGCTGCTCGGCCTTGTACTCCGAATCAGCCTGCGCCTTTGCGGCTTTCTTGATAGCCTCGACGGTCGCGTCCACGCTCTCGGTCACGCCGTCGTAGGTCAGGCCGAGACCCGGGACGTCGGCGTTGAGCTGGTCGATGATGGCTTTCATCTCCGTGTAGCTCGCGGTGGTCTGCGTGTTCTGCGAGGCCAGCTCCCCGAGCCGCTGGGTCAGGGCCAGTGTGCCGAGCTCTTGGTCCTTGATGCTCGAGGTGGAGCTGTTGTAGGCGTCCATGACCTTGTTGTGGCTCTCGACGAGGCCGTCGCACTCCGCCACAAACTCCTTGACGGTCTGCCGGTTGGCTTCAAACTCGTCGTTGAGCTGGTCGAGCTGGTAACGCAGGCTGTTGGCCGCTTCGGAGTTCTCGCCGTACTGCTCACAGGCTGCATTGTACTGGTCGTTCAGCCTCTGCAGCTCGTCGTACTGGTCACGGCAGGTGGCCGTCATGCCCTCATACTCGTCGCTCTGCGTAATCAGCACTCCGGTCAGGGTAACGGCCGCTGCTGTAACAGCAACGATGCCTGCTGCTGCGAGGACGTAAGGGTTAGCCGCCAGCGTCGCGGTGAATGCCTCCGTCACGAACTTCGCAGCCGTGGTTGCGAGGTTGTAGGCTGCCAGCGCGCCCGTGAATCCGCCCACACCGACCGCAATGGCCGAAATGGCCGCTACGACGGCCGGGTGCTCGTCCACAAAATCGCTCATGCCTGCAAATACGCCGGTGAATCCTTCGTATACCTGCGTGAGCGCGGGGTTGAGCACATCGCCGACAGAGATTTTCAGGTTGTTGAACGCATTCTCCATCCGCTGCTTGCTCTTGTCGGTCGTGTCCGCCATCGTGGAGTATGCCTTTTCGGTCGCTCCTGCGCTGGTACGCATAGATTCGAGCACACTGTTGTACTTGTCTGCTCCTGCGTTGAACAGGGACAGTGCGCCGATACCGGCCTCCGTGGAGTTCCACAGGGCGTTGAACGCCGTGCTGTCTCCGTCTACCGCGTTACCCAGCATAGCCATAACATCGCCGAGCGAGTAGCCCTGCTCCATGAGCTGCGCAAAGGTCTTGCCGGTGGAGTTCAGCAAGACCTCAGAAACGCCGCTGCCGGTGTCGCCGAGCTCATTCAGCATCGACTTGAGGTAGGTGCCGGATTCTGCGGTAGCGATGCCGTTGGCGGTTAGGACAGCGTAAGCCGAGCTAAGATTGTCCATCTGGACGTTGTACGCAGACGCCAGAGGAATGACCTTGCCGACGCTCTGCGCCAGTTGGTCCACGCTCGTTTTGCCGAGGTTCTGGGTGGTGATAAGGTAGTCGGAAAGCTGCGTTGCATCCGACGCCGCGAGGCCGTAGGCATTGATGGCCGTTGTCAGAACGTCAACAGCCGTGGTCGCCGACGTAAAGCCGCCGACGGCCAGCTTGGTCGCGGTTCCCGCAAAGGCCGCAGCGTCCGCCGTGTTGATGCTGGCTGAAATGGCCTGATAGGTCGCCTCCGCCATGTCGCTGGCCGCCTCGCCGGTCTCGTTGGAGTAGCTGCGCACCTCTTTCGAGATGCTGCTCAAGGATTTCTGGCTCGTATCCGCGATGGTAGCAACCATTGCAGTGGAGGTCTCGAACTGTGCGGCCGCTTCGGAGCAGTCAAAAAAGCCGTTCTTAATCTCGTTCAGAGTGGCGGCTATTCCGGCCGACGCAAGGACGCCTTGCAGCTCCTTGATGCCGTCGCGGCCTTTTTTGCTCGATTCCTCGCTCTGCTTGCCAGTTTCCTCGGACTTATCACCGAACTTCTCGACCTCCTCCGAGGCTTTACGGGCTGCCTCCGCTGCCTCGTCGAGGTTCTTCTCGGTCTCGGTCGTTTTCTCGGACAGGATACCGGTAGAATTTGCCGCCTGCCCGGTGGCCTTTTCATCTGTCTCTTATACACATCTGACGCTGCCG
>ENA-OZKI01000421-OZKI01000421.1-human-gut-metagenome-genome-assembly--contig:-NODE-421-length-13003-cov-6.006951_pt1 | contig 13003 bp, 9 predicted proteins | sample MGYA00244178_ERZ653754 | MGnify/ENA primary metagenome ERZ653754 (study PRJEB26926, sample SAMN06165253) | human gut metagenome | biome: ENVO:00009003; feature: ENVO:2100002; material: ENVO:00002003... | reverse complement strand
TTTCTGCCTGTCTCGTGGGCTCGGAGATGTGTATAAGAGACAGAACATCCGTGCGGACGGCTTCTGCGAACATTTCGATTTCCTCGTCAGAGAAGCGGACAATCTTAATACCGTTGTCCTCCATCAGCTTCAGATATTTCTCGTCCTCTTCCTTTGCGTAGTTTACGCTGTTGGCGCACTCCTGACGGCAAATATCCACGATGGTTTTCTGATCTTCGGGAGAAAGCTTTGCAAGTGTTTTTTCACTTATCATGATCTGTGTTACTTCCGGGCTCATCTGATATACATAGTAGTAATCAATGATGTCACGATAGTTAAGATATGCACCTGCAGGAGTGGAGCCTGCAAGGCCCTCAACAACGCCGGTCTGAAGAGCCGCAAAGGTGTCGGAAGAAGCAATGCTTGTTGTGTCGAAGCCCATATATTCGCAGGGGAGAATATAGCAGTCCATAGCGGCAGTGCGGATAACGGTATTCTTACTATCCAGAGTGTTAGGATTCGAGACTTCCTTTGTAGTACCTATACCAGCAATGCCTTCAACAAAGAATCCGCAGAACTCAATACCGTTCTTTGCCTGAATCTCTTTCATCATATTGTCAAGAGAGGAGCCTTCTGCAAATATTTCCCCAAGCTGATCATAGCTGCTCGAAAGGTAAGGGAAATAGCCGACAGCAGTTCTTGCGTCATAGGTCTCGGGAACAGATGAGTGGGCCATATCAATGCTGCCCATCATAAGCTCGTCATAAACCTGAGACCAGTCACCCAACTGGTTTGCGGGATAGATGTCTATGAGAACTCTTCCCTCGGTCTTCTCTTCCACAGCCTGCTTGATATTAAGAGCAACCTGATATGAGATATGATCCTTATTCTGCATAGTCGAATATCTGAGAGTAATGGGTTTGCTGTTGTCTTTTGCTGAATCTGTATCCTTACCGCACCCTGTAAGTGCAATCATAAGTACTACTAAGGATAATAATAACAAATAAACTTTTTTCATTTTTTCCTCCTGTTTTTTCATTAAAGATGAGCTGGTCTGCTTTCAAAACGCTGTATTCTGCTGCATCCTCCTCCTTCTTCCTCTTGCGTTTACTTATTTATTGTAGCTGTAAATAACCTCCTCCTGCGGCTGACCTTCCCGAACGTAGATGTGAGGGAATGAATGGAAGCTAAAGCTGCACCAGAATTCAATTACGGATATTCCGAGTCGTTCACAGTATTCCGAAACGTCAATCCGGCTCTCTCCGTTTTGACCTAAAAGTGTCACCACATCTCCTATCTCAGCGTCCGGAACATTAGTGATATCCAATACAGTATGCTCAAGACAAACTGCGAGTATCTTGCATCTGACACCGTTAAGGAGAACCTCTCCGCCTGCGTTCCTCGTTGAAAATCCGTCGCAGCTTCCAAACGGTATAACGCCTATCACACAATCATTTTCCATGAGCATATTCAGGCATCTGCTCCCGGCCTTGAGAGTTTTCTTGCTTATAAGACGCGAATGTATTCCCTTCAGGCAATCCTTAAGTTTAAGTCCGCATGAATCCTTTTGAGGCTTGGCGTTTGCAAACACTCCGGTTCCGATACAAACGATGTTATACCATGCTTTCTCATACCTTTGCGTAGCATATGTACTTGAAAGCTGGTATCTGGGAATTTCGAATCCGGCCGCTTCTATGTCAGCTATTATCTTGTTGAAGCACGAGATCTGACCCTCGTTGTACTCATCCTTTTTCGGATTCTTGTCAGAATCTGTTGGGCCGATATGGCTGTACAGGCCTTCAATCTTGAACGAAGTTTCATTTCTGATGTACTCCAGCTCGGGAAGCACTTCTTCAGGCAGCAAGCCCAAACGTCCGAGGCCCGTATCGCACTTCACCCAAACCTTAAGGGCAACATCCTTTCCGAGCGCATCCGCGAAGGATTTTGCATCTCCGGGTTTTACAAATGACGGCATCAAATCATATTTTACGAGCAGATCCGCGGTCTCAGGGAAATTATGAGCGAAAAGCTGAATTGGCTTGTCTATTCCATGCTTTCGCATTTCAATTGCCTCATACATATTGCCGGTTGCAAATCCGTATATATCCAGCTCATTTATAGCCCTAACAATCGGCAGCATACCATGACCGTAACCGTTACCCTTCGCTGCGACAATTATCTCTGCCTTATCTCCCAATATCTTTTTGTATTCGTTGATATTATTAAGAATCGCATCAATATCTATTTCCGCCCAGGTAGGTCTGGGCAGGTGTTTATAATCAACCGATGAATTAATCAAAGCGATAACTCCTCTATTAGCAAATTAGAATTGCTCTTCTATTGTTTCAAATATTATACGTCCGGCTTCCGCGCCGCCGTCAATGCTGCCAAGAGTCTTCTCTCCAAAGTAGGCAGCACGTCCATGTTTTGCTACCATATCTCTGGTGCTTTCTACTCCATTACGGGCAGCCTCTGCCGCATTTTTTAGCCTCTGCTTATCTGATACCACACCCTCCTCACAGAGTGCCTTCGCAGCAGGAACAACAGCGTCAAAAAACGTCTTCTCTCCTAGCTTCGAATCCAGTTTTTCCATAATAGAGTTCATGGACTTATGTATTATATTCCCGAAATCTGCAAGTGCAATTACTTCTGTTCCTTTTAGCTGTTTTGCGGCATCTATAAGCAACATTGATACGATCGTACCCAAAGATGACGGTGCCGCTTCATTGAAGCTCTTTCCTGCAAGAAATAACAGTTTGCCTATGTCTGCGGTATCGGCATTAGCGCAGCACACATCGGCAGCGGCTTTGAATCCGTTATCCATTGAGATACCGAGATCTCCATCTCCGATTTGCTGATCAATTGAAATCAGATGCATCCTGTTTTCACTCATTTTTTTACTTATCGCATCAAATCCAATAGTCAGCACCTTTGCATCAATCATTTGGAACACCCTCCTTTACTTATTTACATTCGTATAGAATGGCGTAATGGCTTCATCCGCCAACAGACCTTCAAGCTCTTCATCCAACTTAAAAATGCTTATAGACATGCCGGCCATCTCCATGGATGTCGAATATTCTCCCACATGCGGCATTACTATGCTGACACCAATATTACTGAGCTTCTTTTGCACTGCCCTATAAACTATATATAGTTCCTCCAGTGATGTTGCGCCTAAACCGTTTATCATAACGGAAACCCGATCACGCTCTGCTAACGGCATATCATCAAGTAGCTTTTTCATAAGCATATCAACGAGCTCGTCTGCGGGCATCCTGTCAGATAACATGATTCCGGGTTCTCCATGTATACCCATACCGATTTCAATTTTCCCGTCCGGGATTGAAAAACCGGGTTTGCCGACTTCGGGTATAATGCAGGGAGTCAGGGCAACGCCCATGCTTCTGATGTTATCATTGGCTTTATTGGCTACGCGTTCAACATCCTCCAATGAGTACATTCTGTCTGCCGCTGCGCCGGCAACCTTAAACGCAAATACCATGCCGGCAACTCCTCTTCGCAAGTTCTTGTTTTTAGAGGAGGCCACGTCATCCGTAACACGCACTGCCGCTGTATTTATGCCGTCAAATTCAACTTCTTCCCTGGCCATTGTAAAATTCATATGGTCCCCACCATAATTTCCGTACAGGCACAGCACACCGCTGCCTTTGTCACAGGCTCTTATAGTGTCCGCCATCTTAGATGCCGAAGGTGATGCAAACACATTTCCGACAGTGCAGCCGTCAAGCATACCTTTGCCGACATACCCTAGGAACGTCGGAAGATGTCCGCTTCCGCCGGCAGTAACTATCCCGACCTTGTTCGGTTTGCATGGGTAGTTTGATACTATAACTCTGTTATCTTTATCCATGCTCAAAAGTTTCTGATTGCTTGCAAGAAGAATTCCTTCCAGCGTTTCAGAAACAAAGTTCTCCGGAACATTCAATATCTTGTTCATTTTATGCTGATCCCCTCTTTTCTTTAAATAGAGTAAAAAGCTTTATTAAAGTTGGAATTCCCTTTAATTAATTTAATATTATTCTGTACATAGTTTTTGTCAATAAAATCGGAAAAACACACAAAGAATTTTGAAGTTTGAGTAAAAAATGAGCGAAAATCACCTACATTCAGAGGACTGGCGTAGTAGTTCAACGAAGCTGTTCCGTCAATAATTATGCGCAAAATTGCTTACATACTTTGGTTATATATTGTCAGCCGTCAATAGAGGCGTCGTCCAGAACCACCTCCATGATGAAGTAATGTAAAAGTATGATGTGACAATCGCGGCCAATGGATACCTACTGCAACATACCGTGGATGCCCCATTATTCACAAGAACCACTGTTTTCAAAAAGTGAAAACAGTGGTTCTTTAGCTGGCTGACAGCGCATCCGGCGGATGGGCTGTATTTTGTCGGACGGGGAGTTTAAGGCTGAACGCACGATATATGCCGAAAATAATACTTGACTTGAATTTATATATTATTTAAGGCAAATATCCGCCTATATTACTCACATTGGGCAAAAATCGTTATTAATTTGACTGTTTATGCAAATTTGCCTCTTATGTCAATTTTTCATCACACTATTACCTAATTTCAGAAACCCATATACACACATCCCCCATAAGCAGAAAGACTCGGCTCGTCCTTTTGGACGGGTCGAGTCGATGTCGAGTCGATTTTATACCTCACGCGCCGAAGTAAGTGAACATTACGACGAGATACGCTATATACAGCACGCCGATGAGCACGCCGATCCAGCGCTTGAACTTGCCGCACACGAGCGCCGGGATCATGGCGGCGGCGCTGACCACGAGGCAGGCCGGAACATCCAGCAGCATGCCCTGATTTTCAACGGCCAGGGGCTTGCCCTGCAAAAGCGCACACAGCGGCATGATCAGCGTCAGATCCATGATATTCGCGCCGATGATATTGCCGACCGACAGCGAGGACTGCTTTTTTCGGATCGCCGTGATGGTCGTGACAAGCTCGGGCAGCGATGTGCCGATAGCTATCATCGTTGCGGCGATCACGGAGTCGGGAACGCCGATCATGACAGCCAGCGCCGAGCCGTTATCGATAAGCAGCTGCGCGCCGAGGACGATGGCGGCAGCGCCGAGGACGAACTTGCCGATGTTTATCGCAACGCTCTTGCCGTCGGTGCTCGGGCGCTCGTCGGTCGCCTCGCTGCCCTGCTCGCGCTTTGCGGCAAGGATGCTCTCGACCATAAAGCCGACGAAAACGAGCATGATGATAATGCTTTCGGATATCGAAAGCGCACTGTCGCGCGTGAAGGCAAACAGCAGCACGACCGCCGCCAGCAGCAGACCGGCCTTGACGCCGAACTGCTTTCGCGTCATATAGCAGCTCATGCACACAAGCGACAGGCACATTATAAGTCCCGTGTTTGCCGTGACCGAGCCGACGGCGTTGCCGACTGCGATATCGGCGTTGCCCTCGAATGCAGAGAACACGGAAACGAGCATTTCGGGCATGGTCGTTGCGAAGCTCACCACCGTTGCGCCTATGATGAACTTGGGTATGCCGGAGGCCTCGGCGATCCACGTTGCCGCATCGACGAAAAGGTCGCCGCCCTTGATAATGCATATAAGGCCGACGGCGAACAGCACGATAACAAGTGCGAGCGTGCTTCCCGTAAAGTCAATTCCCATTTTGATAACTCCCTTATTATCTTCTTAGCACATAAAAAAAAGACTTTTTACACGGGCACACTTTTGCCGTGCTAAAAGTCTCATCGCCTGCAAGCAGGTGCATGACCACCGGCGCGCTGCCGGGGGTATGTTGGCCATGCTTTATAATTACTCCCTTTTAACGAGGGATTATGTTAGCATAAACTGACCGGCTTGTCAATCAGTTTTTGATTTTCCAAACCCTGCGTCTAATACTATACACGCAGTCTGCATCTGTCAAGAAACTTGCTACATTATATACATTATTTTCGCACATTTCAAGTGCTTTTTTCGCGCATTTTTGAGCAATTCTCAATTTTTGTTGAATTTTCAACGCTTTTTCGGGATAGTACTTTTTGTCATGACAAATGCATGTAAAATGCTAAATATTTGATTGCAATTTTGTAAACATTTTGTTATTATGCCATTGTAATAGGTGGGTAATCTTAGCGTTTTCTTAACACCCTACTATGGAAATTTATATTATATTTGGAGGCATAGCATGAAGAAAAACAATCTGAAGCGTTTTCTTGCTTCGCTGCTTGCTGTTCTGATGCTTTCGCAGGTCACCGGCGTCGCACCCGGCGTATTTGCGGACTTCGGCGAGTCTTCGAGATCGGGAATCGCTACTCAGGCCGCAAAAAGCGGTGAGAAAATCAGCCTTAAGGGCGATAATTTCTCAATACGCATTCCGTATAATGACGACGGAAGCATAAACTTTGACGCTCTTTATCAAAAGCTTTTTGACGAGTGTGTCGATGTTTCCAATTCAACACCGCAGCAGCGCAGCGAGGTAACTATTGAACGTTACGGAAGTCCTCTTGTTTATGTTAAACTTGAAGGCGAAAACATTTACAGCGCAATTGAAGAAGATAAAACCTATGAAATTAAATTCACATATCACTTTGGATGGAAGAACCTTAATTTCAAAGATGCCACCTGCAACGTCACTTTCCTCGGCCGTCAGGCTGTTCCCGAAATTGCAAACAAGGACATTACCGTCGATGCAAGCTTCAATGAAGATCTCAGTATAGACTACGGTGCACTCCGCGAAGCCATTTGGGAGCAGGTAAGTGTCGATCTGCCCACAAATGTAAAGTTTGATAAGGTTTCTTTTGAATATAAATATAATGATACATTAAATATTTGGGAAGCTTTTGAAGGCAAAAACATTGTCGGAGATAAAGGCATCCCCGCTCTTGACCTCGGCGCAAATCAGGTCAAGCTTACTTGGGGCGGCGATAAGGAATACAAGAGCTGGGAGCAAGAAATCACCGTTAATGTTGTTGACGGTCGCACTGACACTTCCATCACATTTGTCGATGAGCCCACTGTAAAAATTCCTTATAACGAAGATATATCTGTTGACATGTCTGCGTTGACCGAAAACATTTGGGCTATTGTTAACGATATCACTCCCGATGATATCAGCAAGGACAAGATAACCGTTCTGTTTGACGGCAAGACCCTCGACAAGGCAAGCATCTCCGAGGGTTCTCATACCCTTACTTTCAAGTATGCCGGAACACAAACCTACAAGAACTTTTCGACCGATGTCACCGTTTATTTTGTAGGCCGTGAAGCAGCATTCGAACTTATTCCCGACGTCACTAAGGTAGACATGAAGTTTGCCAGCGCTACCAGCTATGACTATAAAGCTACCGCAAAAGCAATCCGTGAAGCCGTTGTAAAGAAGCTTGCAGCCGATGAGAGCATCAATCTCAGCGACGTTACCGTTGAATATAACGCAGCATATGTTGGCACCAACTTTAAGCCCCTTGATAATAAAGATATTGCCACCAAAAAGCTCACTGCCGACGAGGAATTTACTTTCAGACTCAGCTGGGGCGGCAGCAACGGCAACGGCACTGCCCTGTACAAACCCTTCAGCGCAGAAGTCAAGCTCACTTTAGTTGACAATCGTCTTGCAAGCGAAATTAAGGTTGTCGCCGATCCGAGCATCACCTACAACAAGGACGGCAGCGCAGAAAAGGCTGCAATCATCGCAAGCGTTATCGACTACACTAATTCCACGCTTCCTGCAGGTGCTGAGTTCACCGTCGAAGTTCCTACTATTGTTGACACTTCTATCGGAACAATTTGGAAGGATATCACCGACAACACCATGGACGCAGGTGAAAATCAGAAGATTCGCATAAGCTTCGCAGGAAATGCCGAGTACAAGCCTTGCGAAATCGTAACTTTCATCAACGTCAAGAAGGCTCCCGTAAGCATCACCCTGCCTATTATCAGCAAGCTGTATGCCGGTGAAGAGGTTGACCCCGAAACCTATTACGAAGTTACCCCTGATGACGATGCAATTGATGTTTACCTCTTCTTTGTGGGTGTAAATACCAACAAGGAAACCTGCGTTAACGTTAAGCTGACTCCCGACCAGGAGAAGCTTTTAAAGGTGATTCCGAGCGTATATGACAAGCTCAGAGAAGGCATGAAACTCAGCGAGTTCAAAGAATTTATTGAGAGTATCCCCAACATAGATAAAATTGAAGTTATCAAGAACATACTCAACATTCTCAACACATTTGACAATATTTCCGATAACACCGTTATCGCTATCGGCACTCCTGCACACGCAGGCGTATATCAGGCAATCGCAGTCTCTCCCGAGACCAAGAACTATGAGGCCGGAAAGGGCACCGGCAGCCTGATTATCCTCAAGAACTGGAAGGGCGTAAAGCTTGAGAAGAATCCCGTACTTAACAGCGGCGATAAGGCTAACACCATCACCGTTTCTCAGGCTGAGGAACTTAAGGCAGGCAACAATCTTTGCATACTCACCAAGGACGGCGAGTCCCTTAACAGCGCTTCCGCAGGCTCTATCCACTACTGGTTCACCGGCGTAAATAAAATATACGCCAAGAGTGTAATGCCCACTGCTCCCGGTCGCTACATCGTAACGGCAACCGTCCGCGGCGGCGACTTCTTCGCATTCCCCAAGACGTTCAGCTTCACCATCGTTGCTGACCCCACTTCTAACACCTAATTAAACACAGCACAGCCGGTCGGGTTTTCCCGGCCGGTTTTTTAGTGGCGATTTGCCGCACCTACGGATACGGTTATTGCGGAATCCGCAGATGCGTTAATGCGCCTCTAAAAATGTATAATAATATTAAAAACTCACAAAATACCTCCGTAGAAAATTTTACGGAGGTATTTCTTATGCGCAAATATATTGCAGCCGTGCTGGCGTGCCTTTCGCTGTGCGCGCTTATGCTTCCGGCTCTGGCCGACAGCTCCGCGCCGGTCGCGGAAAACTTCGAGTTCGAGACCTACCGCGGCGTGTCCTTCGGCGGTCGGCTCGCCGCCGTCGATCCCGAGGGCGACGCGGTGAGCTTCGAGATCACCACCCAGCCCAAAAAGGGCAGCATCGAGCTTAGCGACGACGGCAGCTTCGTCTATTCCCCCATCGACGGCAAGCGCGGCCGCGACTACTTCGGCTATAAGGCCATCGACGCCGACGGCAACCGCTCGCAGGAGGCGACGGTCATAATCAGGCTCGTCAAAAACAAAAGCGTCAGCTATGTCGATATGGGCGGCAGCGCAAGCTATTGCAGCGCCGTGCGCCTTGCCGAGTGCGGCGCGTTTATCGGCAAGCAGATCGGCGGCGACTATTACTTCGAGCCGCAGAAAACGCTCAGCCGCGGCGAGTTCACCGCAATGTGCCTGAACGTCGCCGGCGAAAACGTGCTGCGCGGCGTTGTCAGCACCGGGTTTACCGACGACGGCAGCATCCCCGACTGGCAGCGCGCCTATGTTGCGAGCGCGGTCAAGGACGGCGTTGTCAAGGGGCGCGAGGGCGCGGTGTTCGACGCCGGAGCCGATATCAGCCGCGCCGAGGCCGCCGTTATGCTCGACAGGCTGCTCAGCCTTGCCGACGTGAGCTGCGCGGATACCGACGCCGTGCCGACCTGGGCCGCACAGTCGGCAGCCAACCTCGACGCATGCGGAATCGCAAGCCTTGAAAGCGTCGATTCCTCTCCCCTCACCCACGCCGAGGCCGCCGACATGCTCGCCGCCGCCATGGACGTTCTCGCCCGGCGCTGAGGCTTGCGCCGGCGCGCGCAGCGGTGTATAATGCCTCTTTGCAAAGGAGGCATTAAAATGAAGCAATATGTTGTTGACGCGTTCACCGACAAGGTCTTTGCCGGAAATCCGGCCGCGGTGTGCGTTATGGATAAGTGGCTCAGCGATGAGCTGATGATGAAGATAACCGTCGAAAACAACCTCTCCGAGACCGCGTTCTGCGTCAAGGAGGGCAGAAATTATCATCTGCGCTGGTTCACCCCCGGCGGCGAGATCGACCTGTGCGGCCACGCGACGCTCGCTACGGCGTATGTGATCCTGCACTTTGTCGAGCCGGAGCTGACTCAAGTGCGCTTTGACACGCTCAGCGGCGAGCTTATCGTTACGAAAAACGGCGAGCTGCTCGAAATGGTATTCCCGGCCTACAAGCTCAAGCCCGTCGAGGTCACGGACGCGATGACCGAGGTCATCGGCGCAAGACCCACGGCGGCGTTCATGGGGCGCGATCTGCTGTGCGTCGTGGACAGCGAGGACGTTGTGCGCGGCTGCGCACCGGATATGGCGAAGGTCATGCAGCTTGACGGTCTGCTGCTGCACGTCACTGCTAAGGGCGCGGATTTTGACTGCGTTTCGCGCAGCTTTGCACCCAAGTGCAACGTGCCGGAGGATCCCGTGTGCGGCTCGGGTCACTGCCACATCATCCCCTACTGGGCAAAGGAGCTTGGCAAAGCCGAGCTTACCGCCTATCAGGCCTCGCGCCGCGGCGGCGTTCTGTACACCCGGCTCGACGGTGACAAGGTCATCCTCGCCGGTAAGGCCGCGCTGTTCAGCCAAGCGGAAATATATATCGACTGATCTTAACCGGTTGCTTCTTTTTGGAGCAACCGGTTAAGCATGTCAAAGAATCGGAAGTGATAATCCTTCCGGTTTTTCACTTATCAATATATTCGGCAATATCCTCAAGGCCGCAATTCAATATTCTGCATAGCTGATCAAGCGTGTATGTGTTTACATTCTCGTTTTTCCTGAGCCTGTCAAGCTGTCCTGTGCTTATCTTGTATTCTTTTATCAGCTTACACTGCGATAATCCGCGTTCTTTCATGGTTTTCCACAGACGGTCAAAAACTATCATAGCACACCTCTTTTTAGTTTATGCTACAATCGTATTTTGTTGCTTAGATGAAAATGAATGCAAAGAGAATTATCGCCTTATTATTGGCGCTGGTGATGGTATTTGCGCTTGCAGCATGCGGCAAAGATGATGGTAGTTCCGAAACGGGGTCTGACAGCGTCCCCGGCACCACTGATTTAACTCAAGCGGATGCAGAACAATTAGCAAAAGAATACGTTACCAGTGGGGACGGCGCATACAAAATTTTAGATAAAGTAGAATCAGACGCACCAAGAACGAATAAAATAAGCGTTCCAAGAATAGGCAGCGTTGATATTGCAAACGACACTGTTGAGAAATCCGGTTCAACATGCTACAGGATTACCGTGAAAGGCACTACTAATGCCTATGATGAATACGGGCAGTATTTAGAGTCTTTTAAATACAAATACGAATTATATATAAAAACTCAAGTCGTTGGTGAACCTACAGTTACAAACTCAATAATCGGCGGCACTGATGAAAGTGTTATGGTTTATATGCAATGATACTATAAATAAACCTGTTGCAGAGCATAGGCTCCGCAGCAGGTTTTATTTCACTCTCAAATTTTCCGCAAGCGCTTCGTCCGCGGAGACGTAGACGGTACTGTAATCTGTGTATATGACCTTGCCGGGCAGCGAACCGGAGGGCTTGCGGACGTTGCGCACCATGGTATAGTCGACCTGAGTTTTGCCGCCCTCGCGTGCCTGCGAATAGAAAACGGCAAGGCTTGCGGCTTCCTCTATCGTTTTCTCCGGCGGAGTAAGGCCGTCGCATGATATGATAACGTGGCTGCCGTGGACGGTTTTCGTGTGCAGCCAGATATCCGTGCGCCGCGCGGTTTTCGTCGTCAGCTCATCGTTTTGCGCGTTGCTGCGGCCGACAAGGATCTCAAAGCCATCGGACGAGGCAAAGCGCATGGGTCCTTGCTTTTTATGCTTGCGCTCTTTTGTGCCGCGCTGCTTTTTGATATAGCCCGTGCCGACAAGCTCGGCTTTGATCTCGGCAAGATCGTCCTCGGTTTCGGCGCGCTCGGTTTCGTCAAGGACGCTGTTTAGATACTCAAGCTGCTTTTCGCCGTCGGCTATAAGCGCCGTGAGGTGCGTCTGCGCGGTTTTGAGCTTATTGTACTCCTTGAACATTGCCGCGGCGTTACTCTGCGGCGTTTTGAGGACATCGAGCTTTATCGTGCGCTGAGGGCAATCCGGCTCGTAATAATCCTCAACGGTCACCGAGCTGTCGCCTTTTTTGACGCGGTAAAGATTTGCCGTCAGAAGCTCTGCATTGCGGCGGATCTCATCGCGCTCCGAGCACTTCTGAAGTTCTGTTTTCTGCACTGCAAGCTTTCGCGCAATGCGGTCGCGCGCGGTTTTGACGTGGTGGCTAAGCTCCTTAGAGCGTCTGCGGCGGCGCTCAAGAATGTCGCGCTTTGAGTAGTATGTGTCAAGAAGCTCCGAGAAGCTTTCAAACTCTCGCGCATCGTAGACTCCGGCGTACTGCTTGAGCTGCATGAAGGAATACTCCTTCGGCTTTCCTTCCTCGGTGAGCAAGGTCGGCGTAAGCTCCCCTGCCCTGACGCTTTCAAGAAACGCGCCGATCGCCTCGGGCAGGAACGCGGCATTATCTCCGCTGCGGCAGGCAAGCTCGCGGCACACAAGCGGCGAGAGTCCGGAAAAGCTGTCCATTATACGCTTGTCCGTGCTTTTGCCGGCATCGGACTGCGCAAGCGTCTGCACGATCTCTTCCTGCGACAGGTCAAAAATGAGCGGCTTGCGCTGCTTCGGCGGCAGGCGATATATCATGCCCGGCAGCAGTCTGCGCTCGGCGTCGCCGCCGTAGTCCATGCGGCGCAGACAGTCGATTATTCTCCCGTCCGAGCCTATGAGCACGAGGTTCGAGCTTCTTCCCATCAGCTCCACGGCAAGGCGCAGATCAACGTTGTCGCCAAGCTCGTTGCGCGATGTTATGTTAACCATCGCAAGGCGTTCCCAGTTCGGCTGCTCTATCGCCTCTATCCTGCCGCCGGTGAGATACTTGCGCAGCAGCATGCAGAACATTGGCGGCTCGGCCGGATTTTCAAAGCTCATTTTCGTCTGCTGCAATCTGCCGCTGCCGGCCCCTGCGTCAATGAGC
>ENA-OZKI01000418-OZKI01000418.1-human-gut-metagenome-genome-assembly--contig:-NODE-418-length-13095-cov-5.838420_pt1 | contig 13095 bp, 14 predicted proteins | sample MGYA00244178_ERZ653754 | MGnify/ENA primary metagenome ERZ653754 (study PRJEB26926, sample SAMN06165253) | human gut metagenome | biome: ENVO:00009003; feature: ENVO:2100002; material: ENVO:00002003... | reverse complement strand
GATTTCTGCCTGTCTCGTGGGCTCGGAGATGTGTATAAGAGACAGATGTTATATTTTGAAGAATTATCGACTTTTATGTTGATTATTGCAACTGCGAAAATGCATTTGCGTTCGCCGTAAAAGCTGGGAGGAGAATTATTTTAATGGAAATATCGTTTAAGGACATAACAAGAATTATCAAGAAAAATATAGTTTTTATCATAGTTGTATCTCTTTTGTTCGCAACTGTATCGTTTTTTATAACAACATTTTTTATTCCGAAAACATACACATCAAACCTTAAGCTTTATGTTGAAACAAACTACAAAGCCTCAACCGCCGCAGAGGACTATCAGAGTATAAACTACGCTAAAAACCTTGTACTTACATATATCGAACTTCTCGATTCCAATACATTCTACAGCGAAGTTTCAAAAACTCTCAACGAAAAATACACAGCCTCTCAGCTTAAATCTATGATTAAATTTGAAAGCATTGAAAACACAGAGGTATTCAAAGCAATTGTTACATCTTCAAGTCCGTATGAGGCGAAAAATATAGGCGATGCCATTGCTAAGACCGCACCTGATACAATCGCAAATGTTAAGGACAATGCAAAACTCAAAATCGTTGATGAGGCAACTGTTCCGAAGGAGCCCACATCCCCTAATGTAACAAAAAATGTTCTTATTGCATTTGCCGCAGGTCTTATAATTTCACTTATTATTTCGTTTGTTCGTGACTTCCTTGATGTTAAAATCAAATACAACGAAGAAATGACTACAATTCTCGGACTTCCTATACTTGCCGCAATTCCTGATTTTGAATATTTTTCAAATCCGAAAAAAGCAAGCAAAGCAGACAGTTACGGATACGGCAAATAATTTAAAGGAGTAACAAAAGATGAAGAAAAACAAAGCAATTGAGCGTTCAATAGATACCGATGTTCTTGGCTTTCAGGTTCGTGAATCATATAAAACCGCAAGAACAAATATTGCATATTCTATATTTAAAAAAGGATGTAAGAAAATAGCTTTTACATCATCAACAAAAAGCGAAGGCAAAACCGTAACTTCAATAAATGTAGCCTCCGCACTTGCTCAGCAGGTTGGCACAAAGGTTCTTGTTATTGAGTGCGACCTTCGCCGTCCGAGAGTAAACACCGCTCTCAAAATTGAGCCTACACCCGGTCTTACAAACTATCTTAATGACGAGTGTTCGCTTGAAGACATTATAAAGGACACTAAGATTGACAACTTCAAGGCGATTGCCTATGGCGCAATTCCTCCTAACCCGTCCGAGCTGCTTGCGAGTGAGGCTATGGCTGACCTTATCAAGACGGTTGAAAAAGAGTACGACTACATTATTTTTGATACACCGCCTGTCGGCATTGTTATTGACGCAGTTCCGATTCTCAAGGCAGCGGACGGTGTGGTAATTATTGCAAGAAACAACTCAACTACATATCCCGAGCTTGCAAAAACCATAGAAACAGTCGAGCGTACAGACGCAAAAATTCTCGGAGTTATTCTTAACAGAGTTAAGCCGCAGGAAACAAGAAAAAGCAAGGGTTACTACTCAAGATACGGCGGATATTACAGCAGTTCAACCAAATACTAAGCTTTAATACTTCAGAGCAATTTTATTTAATTAAACAGGTAATTAATTGGGTATGATAAAATTTCACGGAGGAGAAAACGGAAGCAATCATGGGAAAAGCAAACATTACCGACACAGCGAAAGCGGCAGCATCAAACACACATTCAGTTAAGCCGAATCCGATTTACGATTTTGTAAAGCGTGTTTTCGATATTGTATGTTCACTCATCGGTTTGATTGTTCTTTCACCTGTTTTTATCATTCTTTCCATACTTGTAAAAACCACAAGCGAAGTTCCTGTTTTCTTTGCGCACAAGCGTGTCGGCAAAGGCGGCAAAACAATAAAAATCTATAAGTTCAGAAGTATGGTAACAAATGCGGAAGAACTTATAAAGCAGTTTACCCCCGAGCAAAAAGCCGAATACGAAAAAACTTTAAGCTTGAAAACGACCCTCGAATTACAAAAGTCGGAAACTTTATGAGAAAAACAAGTCTTGATGAACTTCCACAGCTTATTAACATTCTTAAGGGCGATATTTCTATTGTAGGCCCTCGCCCCGTTATGGATGTTGAAACTAAAATTTACGGTAACTACCGTGATATGCTGCTTAGCGTAAAGCCGGGTCTTACAGGATTTTGGGCTGCAAACGGCAGAAGCGCCACTACATACACACGCAGAAGAGCTATGGAAATTTACTATGTAAAGAACCGTTCCGTATTACTTGATTTAAAAATAATTTTTAAAACATTTATTTCTGTATTTAAGCGTGTAGGTGCGGTTTAAGGAGGAAAAGCAATGAAAGCTGTATTACTTGCAGGTGGCTTTGGAACAAGAATTTCCGAAGAATCGCAGTTCAAGCCAAAGCCTATGATTGAAATAGGCGGTATGCCGATTTTGTGGCATATTATGAAACTTTATTCATATTACGGAGTAAACGAATTTATTATATGCGCAGGATACAAACAGCATGTAATTAAAGAATGGTTTGCGGATTATTTTCTGCATACTTCGGACATAACATTTGATTTTACACAGGACGATAAAATAATCGTACATAACAAAAGGGCCGAACAGTGGAAGGTCACGGTTGTTGATACGGGACTTAACACAATGACAGGCGGTCGACTTAAGAGAGTACGTGACTTTATAGGCGATGAACCTTTCTTTATGACCTACGGTGACGGCGTTTCTGATGTAGATATAAACGCACTTTTAGAGTTCCACAAAAAGAACGGCAGACTTGCAACTATGTCGGCAGTCAAACCTGAGAGCCGTTTCGGCGTGCTTGACCTTTCAAACGAAAACGAGGTAAAGGCATTCCGTGAAAAGAGCGACATTGACTCCGGTTGGATAAACGCAGGATTTATGGTGCTCGAACCAAAGGTGCTCGACTATGTAAAAGACGATACAATTATGTTTGAGCGTGAGCCTATGGAACAGCTTGCAAAAGAAGGTCAGATTATGTGCTGGAAACACAACGGTTTCTGGCAGTGTATGGACACTCTTCGTGACAAAGAAAAGCTCGAAAAACTCTGGAGCACAAACAAAGCACCGTGGAAGGTATGGAAAGATTAATGCTTAATTTTTATAAAGGTAAAAGAGTATTTGTTACGGGTCACACAGGCTTTAAGGGCAGTTGGCTCTGCAAAATCCTTGCAAATGCGGGCGCACAGGTTACCGGCTACTCTCTTAACCCACCTACAAACCCGAATTTATTTGAGATTGCAAATATCGAAGGCGACATTAAATCCGTTATCGGCGATATTCGTGATTTTGATTTGCTAAAAAAGGCATTTGACGAGGCACAGCCTGAGATTGTTCTCCATCTGGCAGCACAGCCGATTGTGCGTGACAGCTACAAAATGCCTGCTTATACATACGAAACAAATGTAATGGGCACTGTAAACATTCTTGAATGTGTAAGACAGTCGGACTGCGTAAAGTCATTCCTCAATGTAACAACAGACAAGGTTTACGAAAATAAGGAGTGGCAATGGGGCTACCGTGAAAACGAGCCGCTCGACGGCTTTGACCCGTATTCAAACAGCAAAAGCTGTTCGGAACTTGTAACACACAGCTACAAAAATTCGTTCTTTGCAGACGGCAGAGTGGCAATTTCAACCGCAAGAGCAGGCAATGTTATTGGCGGCGGCGATTTTGCAAACGACAGAATTATTCCCGACTGCGTTCGTGCACTTGAAAAAGGCGAAGATATAATCGTTCGTAATCCTCATTCAACAAGACCGTATCAGCATGTGCTTGAGCCGTTGTTTGCATACCTTATGATTGCAAAAGCACAATACGAAGATATTAAATTTGCGGACTACTACAATGTAGGTCCCGACGAATGTGACTGCGTTACTACAGGCGAGCTTGTTGACTTGTTTGTAAAGTACGCCGACGGCAAAATCAATTGGATAAACAAAAGTGAGAAAAATGCCGTACACGAAGCGAATTTCTTAAAACTCGACTGCTCAAAGCTCAAGGCTGTATTTGGCTGGAAACCGCATTGGCATGTAACAGAGGCCGTTGAAAAAACTGTTGAATGGTCACGCTGTTATATGGAAAAAGGCGATGTCAGAAAATGTATGGACAAACAGATTGAGGAATTTTTAGCAAGCAGAATTTAAATATATCATCAACAAAAGAGGTTTAGTGATGAAAAAGGCGATTGTAACAGGCTCAAACGGCTTTGTCGGCTCAAATGTATGCAAAAGACTTTGCGCTGACGGAGTAAAAGTTTTTGCCGTTGTAAAAGACGAAAACGAAAAAATCGACAATATAGAAAAACTTGACGGTATTGAAATTGTATATTGCGAGCTTGATGAAATTGAAACTCTCTTTGACAAGATTTCGGACAGAGATGTTGATGTTTTCTACCACTTTGCGTGGGTAGGCTCGGCAGGCCCGTTAAGATGCGACGAGAACATTCAGTTGCAGAATGCGCTTTGGACAGCCCGTGCGCTCAGAACAGCTGACAAAATGCAGTGCAAAAAGTTTGTAAACGCAGGTTCGATTATGGAAAAAGAAACCTACACAGCCGTTTACACACAGGAAAGCAAACCGGGTTTGCCGTACATTTACGGCGCAGGCAAACTTATTGCCCGTTCAATCTGCAAACCGATTGCAAACAGCCTTTCAATTGACCTTTGCTGGGCGGTAATTACCAACGCTTACGGCGCAGGTGAGTTTTCGCCACGCTTTGTAAACTCTACAATCCGTAAAATCATCGCAGGCGAACCTTTACATTTTACAGCCGCTACACAAAATTACGATTTCATTTATATAGACGATGTTGCAAGAGCCTTTGAGGCGATCGGCGAATACGGCATCGCAAACAAAGAGTACACAATAGGCAGTGGCAACGCAAGACCGCTTAAGGAGTTCATTCTTGAAATGCAGAATGAGCTTGCACCCGACGCAAAACCGATTTTCGGCGATGTACCGTTTACAGGTGTAAATATGCCACTTGAAGCATTTGACACAACCGACATAGAAACCGACTGCCACTTTAAGCCTGAAATTTCCTTTGCTAAGGGAACAAGACTTACTATGGAGTGGATAAAGTCTGTTGACTAAAAATATCAGGGCGAAATTTATCTTTCGCCCTTTATATTCGTAACACTATTTGCATACTCTGTTCTAAATGTGGTGTAGCATTAATACACACTTTCAGTTAAATTATTAAATAATAAATTTTTAATCTAAACAAGATTAAGGAGATTTATCTATATGATTCAGAAATTTGAATTTTGCAAAACAGATTTTGAAGGCGCATATCTTATAAAGCCTTTCTGCGCAACAGATATAAGAGGCGCATTTATTAAGGATTATTCTAAGGAAGTGTTCGAGGCAAACGGCCTTGAACACAACCTTGCTGAAGTTTTCTATACAGTATCTCACAAGGGCGTTATCCGTGCGCTCCATTTTCAGAGAGTCCACGAGCAGGCAAAGCTTGTAAGATGCATTAAAGGTAAGGTTTTTGATGTTATAGTTGACCTTCGTCCTGACTCCCCTACTTTCAAAAAATGGCAGGGATTTTATCTTTCCGAAGAAAATATGAACGAACTTTATGTTCCCGAACATTTTGCACACGGCTACCTTGTGCTTGAGCCGTCCGTTGTTTCATACAAGTGCGGCGAAAAATTCTACGGTGAATATGATGACGGCATTATGTACAACGACCCTGACTTCGGTGTTGAATGGCCGTTTGACGAAATCGGCGGTATTGAAAATCTTATTCTTGCCGACAAAGACAAAAATCTTCAGTCATTCAAAGAATTTGAGGAAAAGTATCTTAAATAATTAATCGGCATTTACTTACGGAGGGTATAATGAACATAGTTTACTCAAGCTCTGACAGCTATGCACCTATAGCGGGCGTATCGCTTTACTCACTGCTAAAAAACAATAAGCAGTGCAAAGAGCTTAGTGTTTTTATAATTGACAACAATATCAGTGAAAAAAATAAAGAAAAATTCACAACGCTTTGCGCTGAATTTAACAGACCTCTGTACTTTGTGCCGATTGCAGACATTGAAAAACTTACAGGCACAAGTATTGACATAGGCAGATGGAACATCAGCACATTCGGCAGACTTTTTGAGGCAAGCCTGCTCCCCGAATGGGTTGAAAAGGTTATTCACATCGACTGCGACACAATGATAATGTCATCTCTTGAGCCGTTGTGGAACACGGATATGACAGGCAAAACCGTTGCCGGTGTGCTCGAATGTATCGGCGACAGCTACAAGACAGAAATCGGTCTTACTCCAAAGGATACCTACATTAACGCAGGAAATATTATGCTGAACCTTAAAAAAATCAGAGAGGACGGCACAGAAGAAAAATTTAAGAAATACATTTCCACACATTCTCAACTTTCTTTTGTTGACCAGGCAGTGCTCAACGCTTGCGTTCCGAGCAGTGAAAAACTCATTGTACCTCTTGAATACAACGCATATTCAATGGTTTATTATGTTAAATACAAAAACCTTAAAAGGGTAAAAAGGGTTTCCTCCTATTACAGCGAGGACGAGGTTGCCCATGCAATCAAAAATCCATGTATTGTTCACTTTACCACCTGCTTTATGGACGGTACCCGTCCGTGGATGGAAAACAACTTCCACCCTATGCTTGACAAATACCTTAATTTTAAGAGTGAGTCGCCATGGGCGGACGAGCCGCTTTGGAAAGACCCACGAAACAAGGTAAAGAAAACCGCATATAAAATGTTTACGGTTTTACCGGAGAGTTTTGTGACAAGCTCAATCGGCTTTGTTCACGAAACAGTGATACCGATAATACACAAATTCAAAAAATAACGGAGATATAGTAATGGGAATTATGTTGATTAAGGCAAAGCTTCATCTTGTTGCCGCTGTTAAAAAAATTTTTTACAGGCTGGTCTATGGAAAGGGTATTTCCTTTGGCAAAAACACCACATTCAGAAAAAACTTTTCTCTTTATATTGAAAAGAACGCAAGAATTGAGCTTGGCAACGATTGTTTTTTCAACAACGGCTGTTCGCTCAACTGCCTTGAAAAAATAAAAATAGGAGACAGATGCATTTTTGGCGAGGGAGTAAAAATCTACGACCAGAACCACTGCTTTAAGGATATTTCCAGACCGATAAAGGAACAGGGATTTTCATCTGCTCCCGTTGAAATCGGAAATGACTGCTGGATTTGCAGTAATGTAACTATTCTTAAGGGCGTAAAAATCGGAAACCACTGTGTTATAGGCGCAGGCTGTCTTATTTACAAGGATATTCCCGACAACACAATCGTCAAAAACAAAACCGGTCTTGTGTTAAGTCAGAGAAATATTGCGGAGGAAAATTAATTTATGGAACCAATAAGAGTTTTGCACGAGGATGTTATACTGGATCCGGGCGGTATTGAAACATTGCTTATGAACCTGTACCGACATATCGACAGAGAACAGCTTCAGTTTGACTTTATGGTACACCGCCCCGACAAGGGCTTTTATGAAGACGAGGTTAATGCAATGGGCGGCAAAATCTACCGAACCCCTCCCTTCAATCCCTTTAAAATTCACAGCTTTAAGTCAAGCGTCTGCGAAATACTTAAGGCTCACCCCGAATACAAGGTCTTTCATTGCCACGCCGAGCTTAATTTATGGCCCCTGAAATATGCCCACAAGCTCGGTATTCCTACAAGGATTGCCCACAGCCACAACGCTAAGACGGTTGTGAATCTGAAATATTTTTTCTTTTTGTACGAAAAAATGTTTATAAAAAATCACTGCACAGATATGTTTATGTGTTCAACTCCGGCAGGGCAGTGGAGCTACGGCAAAAAAGCTGTTGCAGACGGCAAGGTAAAATTTATTAAAAACGGAGTAGAAACAGAAAAATTCCGATTTAACGAAAAAGTAAGAGCCGATGTAAGGCGTGAGCTTAATATTACCGATGAAATTCTCATAGGTCATGTCGGCAGATTTATGCAGCAAAAAAATCACGGCTTTCTCATTGATATTTTTAACGAAATACATAAGAAAAACCCGAAAACCGTACTTGTTATGGTGGGCGAAGGTCAGCTGAGAGAGGAAAACGAAAATAAGGTCGCACAGCTCGGACTTCGGGATTGCGTACGCTTTCTCGGATTAAGGAATGATGTAAACAGGCTGTATCAGGCTTTTGACCTGTTTTTGTTCCCCTCACTATGGGAGGGACTTCCCCTTACAGGGGTTGAGGCGCAGGCGGCAGGCTTGCCGGTGCTTATGAGCGATGTCATAACGCCCGAGGTTTATATCGTACCTCATCTGCACACAAAATCTCTCAGCAACAGTGCAGAGGAATGGGCAGACGAGGCTCTCAGCCTTATACAGAGCTACAAACGCCGTGACTGTATAAATGAAATCCGCAGTGCAGGCTTTGACATTCAGGAAACGGCAGATTGGTTACAGAGCTTTTACATTGAGCGCACCTTAAAGGCTCGCAGAGCGCAAAAATAAACAGAGGAAACACAATGAAGGTTGCTTTTATTACAAGACACACCCCCTCAAACTACGGCTCGGTTTTGCAGGCGTATGCAACGCAGAGGACGATTGAAAGGCTCGGTCACGAGGCGGTGTGCATTAACTACATAAGAACAGACGAATTGCCCGAAAATCAGACCAAAACCCTGCTTTCTGTTTCAAGGTGGAACAAGAATACGGCTACAAGGCTTTTGTACTCGGTAACGCAAAAGCCCGTATTTGACGCCGCAAGAAAGAGGTTTGACCGTTACAGAAAAAATATGCTCACGCTTACCGATGAGTGTTGGAATACACCCGAGGAGCTTGCACAAAATCTGCCAAAGGCTGATGTATATATGACGGGCAGCGATCAGGTGTGGAATACAGTAGGCACGGGAGTTATTGACCCTGCGTATTTTCTGTCTTTTGTACCTGATGATAAAAAGAAGATTGCCTACGCAGGCTGTTTCGGCACAAAAACCGTGCGTGACGGCGACAGAGATAACATTATAAAATGGCTTAAACGCTACGAGCACATCACAATCCGTGAAAAAAGCGGAGTAGAGCTTGCACAGTCGCTCGGAGTACACGCAGAGCAGGTGCTTGACCCTACATTTTTAATGTCGCCAAAGGACTGGCTCGGTATTCTGCCGAAAAAGGAAAAGACGGAAAGCTATGTGCTTGTGTATCAGCTCCACCCGAACAAGGAATTTCAGACCTACGCAAAGGAATTTGCAAAAAGAAATAAAATGAAGCTTATAAGGGTACACCCTTATTTTCACCATATTTTCAAGCCCGGCAAATTCGTATTCTGCCCCCCTGTTGAGGAATTTTTGTGGTATATAAAAAATGCCGACTATTTCCTTACTGATTCATTCCACGGCACTTCGTTTGCCATAGGTCTGAACACTCAATTTGTTGATGTTCTGCCAAATGTTTACAGCGAACGCAACAGAAGTATTCTTGCAACCGCTGGACTTGAGGACAGAATCCTTATGAGCTATGATGATTTTAAAATTGCCGACACTCCTATTGACTTTACTGCGGTTAATCAAAAAATCAATGCGGAACGCACCCGTTCTGCCGAAATTCTCAAGAAAATAATCGAGGAATAATATGAACAATATAAGCATACTCGGCAATGACTGTTGCGGTTGTACTGCGTGCGAACAGATTTGCCCCCAAAAATGCATTACCTTTAAGGAAAACAACGAGAGATTTATGTACCCCGTTGTAGATGAGAGCGTGTGCGTAAACTGCGGTGCGTGCGTTAAGCATTGCCCTGTTATGACCACTCCCCACTCTGACGGTGTGCAAAATGTTTATGCGTCAAAATATTGTGACACGCAAAAGGCCAAAGAAAGCACTTCTGGCGGTATTTTCATTCCGCTTGCAAAGAGCACTCTTGAAAAGGGCGGAGTTGTTTTTGGCTGTGCGTATGACGAAAACCTTGTTGCAAGACACATTGCCGTTGAAAAAGAGGCTGACTTGCACAAGCTGCAGGGTTCAAAATATGTTCAGAGCGACCTTTCCGGCATTTACAGCCGTGTAAAAAGTGAATTAAAAGACGGCAGAAATGTACTTTTCAGCGGTACAGGCTGTCAGGTTGCAGGTCTGCGTTCTTTCCTCGGCAAGGATTTTGATAATCTCATAACCGTTGACATTGTGTGCCACGGTGTGCCAAGTCCAAAACTTTTTGAAAAATACATCGGCTACCTCGGCAGCAAACTCGGCGAGCCTGTAAAAAGCTACAATTTCAGAAGTAAAAAGCGCCACGGCTGGGGTTTGTTTTATGAAGTTGAAACCGATAATATCGGCAAAGGCGGAAGCGGATTTGACGACCCGTACTACAACGCTTTTCTTAACTGCAAAACCTATCGTGAGGGTTGCTACAACTGTCGCTTTGCAAACTGCGACCGACAGGGTGATATAACACTTGCCGACTTTTGGGGAATTTAATACATAAATCCGCCGTTTTATTAGGAAAACGGAGTTTCACTCGTCCTTGTAAATACAGACAAGGGCAAAAAACTCTGGAAAACCCTTGAAAACTGCATTGAAAGCGTTGATTCCACCGTTGAGCAGGCAGTACAAATGAACAAAAATCTGTCCTCTCCATCTCACCGTCCCGAATGCAGAGATACAATTTACGACGGCTTTGACGGAGATTTTGACAGCTATGTAATGCAAAAGCTGTATGTAAAACCGAGTTTAAAAAGAAAATTAAAGTCGCTTGTTCCTGTTTCGCTTAAAGGCAGAATCAAGCATATATTAAAAAATAAAAGTTTGGTCGACCTAAATTTTTTAATTATTTCGCTTAACTTGTGCGATAAACCATAATTTATTAATGTTACCCAACATAATAAAACTGAAAAAGCAATATAAACAATATTAAAATTTGGAGTATATATATGAAAAAGAAAATCGGACTTTGTTGCTGTTACAAACATCGCAACTACGGCAGTCAGCTGCAAAGCTATGCAACTACCGTAGAAATGAAAAATAGAGGAATTGACTGCGAGGTAATTCAGTATAAAAAGAAATTCACACTTAAATTTATGCGTGAAGCAAAAATCTGGACGCTGTTTTTCAACCGTGTTCTTATCAGTGACAGAATGTTACGCTACAAAAAGCGTTTTATTTTAATGTTCCACAAAGATGTAAAGCATCAGAACGATGTGCGCAACGCAAAACTTGCGCAGTTCTCAAAGGAACGCTTTACAAATCTCTCAAAACCTTGCATAGGTCACGACGAACTTGAGGCACTCGGTGCGTCATATGACGGAGTTTTTGTAGGTTCTGACCAGCTTTGGAGTCCGGGCGGAATCAGCGGCAACTTTCACAACCTTATGTTTGTTCCTGACAATGTTCCAAAGTTTTCATATGCCGCAAGTTTCGGCGTTTCTGAAATTCCAAAGGGACAGCAAAAACTTTACAAAACATTTTTAAGCCGCTTAAACTACATAAGCGTAAGAGAAAATGCAGGTCAAAAAATCGTCAAAGAGCTTACGGGCAGAGATGCACAGGTTGTAGCCGACCCTGTAATGCTGCTCACCAGAGAACAATGGGACGAAGAAATCAAGTTTAAGAGAATGTACGATCAGCCGTATATATTCGCATATTTTCTCGGCAAAAGCAAAGAAAACAGAGAGCAGGCAAAAAAACTTGCCGAGCTTACAGGTCTTAAAATCGTTACCGTTCACCATATGGATACCTACAACAAGGCAGATGTCGGATTTGGCGATTATGCTCCGTTTGAGGTTGGTCCGGAAGAATTCCTCAACATTATAAGAGGCGCAGAGTATGTATGTACCGACTCTTTCCACGGCTCGGTATTCTCTATGATTTATCACAAAAAGCTTATGATTTTCAAGCGCTATGCCGATTCGTCAAAGACATCAAAGAACTCAAGAATATACAGCATCTGCGAGAACCTCGGCGTTACACACAGAATGTTTGACGGCAATAATCTTAACACAATCACAGACGAAATCGACTATGACGGCGTTGACAGCCGTATAGAAAAAATCCGCAGCGAATCGAAGGCTTACCTTGACAAAGCACTTGCATTCTATTGGGAGTAATCCTAAAAATTTTTAAGTCGGGATAAATCCCTTTTACCCCGACTTTTTATAAATAACCTATAAATTAACCTTACAGGAGTAAAATATGAATTCACCTCTTATATCCGTAATTGTTCCTATTTACAATGCGGCGGAATTTATTGAAAAAACCGCAGAACATCTTGCTAACCAAACATATAAAAATATGGAATTTATCCTTGTTGACGACGGCTCTACAGACGGCTCGTCCGAGATTTGCGATAAAATTGCGGAAAAAGACAGCAGATTTGTAATAATTCATCAAAAAAACAGCGGTGTAAGCGCTGCCAGAAATGCGGGAATTGCCGCTGCCAAAGGTGATTATATCGGTTTTTGCGATTCAGACGATATTCCGTATGAGGATATGTACGAAACACTTTATGGCATTGTAGAAGAATACGATTGCGATGTAGCAATGATTAAAAGCGCCATTCACTTTATTGACGGCAAAGTTTACGATTCAAGCGACGGTTCAATGAAAGTTTATTCAGACAAAGATGAGATTTTAAAGCTGTTTTTGCTTAACAAAATTCAGTCAAGCGTATATACAAAACTTTTCAGTGCCGAAATCTGTAAGCAGGTGCAATTCCCTGCCCCTCGCAAAATCAACGAAGACCGTTACTACTTGTTTTTTGCGCTTGAAAAATGCAAAAAACTCGGTTTTAAAAATGTTACCAAATATAATTATTGCAGACACAAAGGTTCGTCTGCGACACAAAGTTTTTCGGATAAATACCTTGACATAGTTTATTTTGCCGATTTAATTGAGGATTTTGTGCAGAAAAATTATCCCGAACTTTCGGATTACGCAAGAGCAAACAAGATAGTTTCGTATCTGCGTACCTGCCAACTCATTGTATTGTTAAACGGTGAGAAAACTTATAAAGACAAATTTGAAGAAATAAGAGCGTTTATTAAAGAGCAGGACAAGGC
>ENA-OZKI01000406-OZKI01000406.1-human-gut-metagenome-genome-assembly--contig:-NODE-406-length-13297-cov-9.466923_pt1 | contig 13297 bp, 10 predicted proteins | sample MGYA00244178_ERZ653754 | MGnify/ENA primary metagenome ERZ653754 (study PRJEB26926, sample SAMN06165253) | human gut metagenome | biome: ENVO:00009003; feature: ENVO:2100002; material: ENVO:00002003... | reverse complement strand
GACATGGTCTGCGCTTCCAACACGTCGGTTTTGTGCGCCCAGAACTGGTGCATAGCGTTTACCGCGTCGACAATTTCCTTGGCTTCCTTTTCGGAAAGGGTCATCAGCTTTTCGTCAAAATCTTCGCCGCGCGAAAGCGTGGTAATGTAGCGCTTCAGCTGCTGCAGCTCAAAGGTAATCGGAAACAGAAAGACGATATTGAAGAAAATGATGGTCGCATAGGATATAATCGCCAGCGTCGGCGTAATCAGCCGCAGCGCCACCAGCATGATAAACACCAGCGCCGAGGGCAGGGACAGAAACAGGACGCGGTCGACAAACTGGGTGTTCTTTTCGATGTTAAAAATCTTATTGCGGTTTCCGAACATGGCATGAGGTTCCATAAGTTGCAAAAAAAGATAGACGTGAGCCGAAAATATACTATTATACATACTAACGCAAAGAGGTTTAAATAGACTTAAAATTTTAAAATGACTGAAAATAAGACGACTCCCCTGACGCCGATGATGGCGCAGTATCTTGAAATCAAAAGCGCGCACAAGGACTACCTTCTGTTTTACCGCATGGGCGATTTTTATGAATTGTTTTTCGACGATGCGGTCATCGCTTCCAAAGCCCTGGACATAGCCTTAACCAAACGCGGAAAGCTTGACAATCAGGATGTTCCGATGTGCGGCGTGCCTTTTCATGCCTATGAAAGCTATCTGGCCAAACTGATTCGCCAGGGTTTCAAGGTTGCCATTTGCGAACAGACCGAAGACCCCAGGGAAGCCAAAAAACGCGGTTCCAAATCCTGCGTCCGGCGCGAGGTTATCCGGCTGGTAACGCCCGGTACGCTGACCGAGGAAAACCTTCTCGATTCGCGAAAGAACAACTATCTTTTGAGCATTGCCAAAATCGGCGACAGTCTGGGTTTGTCTTGGCTCGACCTCTCAACCGGAGATTTTTATACGCAGGAACAGGCTGTTAAGCCTAAGACCGAAGCCATGTTGTTAAGCTCTTCGCTGGCGCGGCTGATGCCGGTTGAGATCGTTGTTGCCGACAGTTTTCTGCAAGCGCCCGAGATTTTTCCGGTTTTGAACGAATACCGCGAGAAGCTGACCGTTCTGCCGCAGGCGCGGTTTAATTCCGCCAATGCCGAAAAACGTCTGCTCGATGTTTTCAAAGTCAACACGCTGGACGCGTTCGGCAGTTTCAGCCGTTCCGAAACGACGGCGGCCGGCATTTTGCTCGATTATGTCGAAAATACGCAGAAAGGCCGTATTCCGCGTGTTGAAAAACCGGTCAAAATCTATGTCCACAAGGTTATGGAAATCGACGGCGCCACCCGCCGCAATCTGGAACTTCTGGAGTCCATGATCGGCGACAAGGGAGCTTCATTGCTATCGGTTGTCGACCGTACGGTAACCGGTGCCGGTGCGCGCCTGCTTGCCAACCGAATTGCCAATCCGCTGCTGGATATTGAAGAAATCAACAAGCGTTTGGATATTATCGAGTTTTTTAACGACAATTCAAACATCCGTCAGGATTTGCGCGCGCTGCTCAAGTCCTGTCCGGATGTCGAGCGTGCCGTTTCGCGCCTGACGCTCGGCCGCGGCGGTCCGCGCGATCTGGCCAATATCAAGACGACGCTGGCGGCTATTCCGAAAATCAAAAATCTGCTTTCGGCGGCCGGAGCGGAAGCTTTGCTGGAAAAACTTCCTGAAGCTCTGAAGGCCGTCGCCGACCGGCTCGGCTATCACGACCATCTGGTTTCGGCTTTGGACGGCGCGCTGGAGGAAGAACTGCCGCTGCTGGCGCGTGACGGCGGTTTTGTCAGAAAGGGCTATTATCCGCCGCTGGACGAGATTAAGGAGATAAAGGACGACAGCCATAAGCTGATTGTGGAACTGCAAAACAAATATGCCAAAAGCACCGGTATTTCGAACCTTAAAATCAAATACAACAACGTTATCGGCTATTTTATCGAAGTGCAGAGCAAGTTTGCCGCCGAAATGCTGGAAAACAAAGAGTTCATTCACCGTCAGTCGGTTTTGAACGCTTCGCGTTTTACCACGGTCGAACTGGCCGATTTGGAAAATAAAATCCGCGGTGCGGCCGACAAGGCGCTGGCGATGGAAATTGAAATATTCAACAATCTGGTTCAGGACGTCACGATTGCTTCCGATGACATTTCGCGCACGGCCAAGGCGCTGGCGGAGCTTGACGTCGGCGCGGCTTTGTCCGATTTGGCCGTCGAAAAAAACTACTGCCGTCCGGTTCTGGACAATTCTCTGGTCTTTGACGTGGCAGACGGGCGCCATCCGGTTGTCGAAGAGGCGATAGAGCGTGACCATGCCGGCGCTTTTGTCGGCAACGACTGCTGCCTGAGCGACGACAGTTCGCTGATTTGGCTGCTGACCGGTCCGAACATGGCCGGTAAGTCGACTTTCCTGCGGCAGAACGCCATCATTGCCGTTATGGCGCAGATGGGCTCCTTTGTTCCCTGCAAAAGCGCGCATATCGGCGTTATCGACAAGATTTTTTCCCGTGTCGGCGCTTCGGACGATTTGGCGCGCGGCCGTTCGACCTTTATGGTTGAGATGGTCGAAACCGCCAGCATTCTGAATCAGGCGGATGAACGCTCGTTTGTCATTCTTGATGAAATTGGCCGCGGTACGGCGACTTTTGACGGTCTGTCGATAGCTTGGGCAGTCATTGAACATCTACATGAAAAAAACCGCTGCCGGGCATTGTTTGCCACGCATTACCACGAGCTGACCTCGCTGACTTCCAAACTAAACCGTATGTCGCTGCACTGCATGAAAATCAAAGAGTTCAACGACGAAGTCGTTTTTCTGCATGAGGTTATTCCCGGCGCCGCCGACCGTTCTTACGGCATTCACGTTGCCAAGCTGGCCGGTTTGCCGTCGGTGGTTATCAAACGCGCCGAACAGGTTTTGGACGCCCTTGAACACGACAAGAAAAACCAGAAGATAAATGATCTGGCCGACGATTTGCCGCTTTTTGCCTCTGTGCAGAAAAAGGTCGCGGAAGAGGAAGTCGAACGCTTTTCGCCGGTGGAGGAGGCTTTGGAAGCCGTTAATCCCGATGAGCTGACGCCGCGCGAAGCGCTGGAAAAACTTTATGAACTCAAGGCTCTCATTTAGATAAACATTGACAAAAGGGAAAATTTGCGCCACTCTCCCGCTCAGAGTGAATAAGTATTCTATTGTATAATTTTAAACTTTATTTTGTATGGAAACAAAAAATAAAATCGTACGCTATTCTGAAAGTTTCAGAACAGATAGCGAGATTAAAGAGCCATGGCATTATAAAAGCATGGAAAGAACGGTTGACGGTGTTTATGTCGTGCCTGAAATTTACATCCCTCTTCATCGGTCTTTCGGTCAACGAATTACCCAAAAGGAGGCGGAAGCAATCTGTTCAGAATATGGTCTGAGTTTTCCGAGCCGCGAAGAGATAGAGATGCTTGAAGTTGCTTATGATGCCGCAAAATCGCAGTTCTCTGAGATTCCAGAATATACGGATTGCTGGACTTCGGATGGTGCCGCAAGGGATGAAACGGAAAGAAAATTTCTGATTTTATTTTGCTATGAAGCCGGAACCGTAAAGCTAATTAAGCATCGCTATGTGCTGGTAGATGAGAAAGAGTTATACCAATATGTTTTGGGTATTTGGCTGAGGCCGTCTCCGGAACTGCTCTTAGGAGATAAATTTTCCAATCTCTTTCAGACCCAAGACCATGACTTGTTTTTGCAAAAAGAGCAAAAACTCACTTATGTTGGTGGATGTAATGGGATATGGTATGATGAAATCATTTTGAGCAGCACGGGGCTTTATCAATATGCAGATGGCGAAATGCGTTGTCTGGTAAAAGTTGATGAAAGTTGCGAAGAGCATAATAACTCAAATTACGGACATCAGGAATGGATTGTTTGGGAAGGAATAATGCCGGACGGCGAGGTCGTTTGTACGTTCAAAACCTATGACTGGTGCGATGACGGCGAACAAACAAATGAAAGTGCGGTTGAAAAGCGTTTCCGCAAAGATGGACAAGGCCTCTATCAGCCTTGTAAGTGAAAATATAACCGATTTAAGAAAAGCTCCCGATTTGTTTCGCGGAGCTTTTTCTTATAATGAGCATAAAGAAAGCAAAAACAAGACGTTAATGAACGGTATTATAATACCTCTGATTAGTTTGTTGAAAAAAAACGATTTTTTATTGTTGACATTCATGTTTATTCCTGTATATTCGTTTCGAATTCAATAACCATCTTTATAAGAGAGATAAATATGAACACTTACGCAACAAAACCGTCTGACATTGAAAGAAAATGGTATGTCGTTGACGCCGAAGGTGTTGTTCTGGGTCGTATGGCAGCTCAGATTGCCAAAATTCTGCAGGGCAAAAACAAGCCTTCCTATGTTCCGAACCTGGACTGCGGCGACTATGTCGTTGTTATCAATGCCGACAAAGTAAAGCTGACCGGCAAGAAATTGACCGCGAAGAAATATTTCAAACATACCGGCTGGATCGGCGGCATTAAAGAAACCACAGCCGGCAAGGTATTGTCCGGCCGTTTTCCGGAAAGAGTTGTCGAGAAAGCTGTTGAACGCATGATTTCCCGCAATCCGATGGGCCGTCAGCAGATGACCAAGTTGAAAGTTTATGCAGGCAGCGAGCATCCGCATACCGCTCAGAACCCTGAGGTTTTGGACATCGCTTCTTGGAACGAAAAGAATAAAAGGAGCGCATTATAATGGCTGAGAAATTAGAATCTTTGAACGAAATTAAGGCTGCGACCGCCGAAGTTAAAGCTGCCAGAAAGCCCAGCCGTGACAAACAGGGCCGTTCTTATGCCACGGGTAAGAGAAAAGACGCTGTTGCCCGCGTATGGGTTAAACCCGGCAAAGGCAACATTACCATCAATGACAAGTCCATTGATCAGTACTTTGCCCGCCCGGTTCTGAAAATGATTATCAACCAGCCTTTCGAGGTAGCTAACCGCGTTAATGAATTTGACGTTGTCTGCACCGTAAAAGGCGGCGGTTTGTCCGGTCAGGCCGGCGCTATCAAACACGGTATCGCCAAAGCCCTGAACGAATACGAGCCGGAACTCCGCGCTGTCCTGAAAAAAGCCGGATTCCTGACCCGCGACGACAGAACCGTTGAGCGTAAGAAATACGGTAAGGCCAAAGCCCGCCGTTCTTACCAGTTCTCGAAACGTTAATCATCGGGTATGTTTTCAAAAAAGCCTCCGTTGTTACGGAGGCTTTTTTACTGTGTGAATAAACCTTATGTTTTGCTCGGGCGAAATATTGGCCGTTATCGGTGTATAATCTATTATACATATAATTCTTAATGTATAGTATAGTGGGTAATCAGCCGCTCTCGATGTATAATATATTTTACATCGAAGAGGAAAAAGGCAATGGTGTTACCAAATAAAAATATTTTCAAGATAGGCTACAAAATCAAGGCTTTTCGCAAGGCCAACAATCTGACGCAAGAGCAGCTTGCCGACAAAATGAACTGTAATTTCAAAACCATCGGCAATCTTGAAAATGACCGGACGATGCCGGATCTGAAACAGGTTATCAATCTGTGCGATGTTTTGAATGTGAGCATGGATGAGCTTTTTGCCGGAACTTTGTCCAAAACCGAAAATTTTATAGAGCCGTCCGAAGATGACGAAGGTTATCCGAAATTTGTCAGCCGGAGGATATCCGCTTTTCCCTCCAATCATCTGCAACGTCTTGAGTCGATGTCGATAAAAATGCGCTCCATGAGCGAAAAAGAGTTGAATATTGTGGAAGCCGTAATCGATTCTGTCATCGGCAACCGCTGATTCCGTTTATTTTATCCAATCTGTTATCTTTAGTCGAAACCCCGGCAAAATCAGGGCTTGTGCTGTTTTTGCGATATGCCCGGTTATATCGTTAAATATTTAATTGTATAATCTATTGCTATTTAAAATTTAGCTTGTATAATTCATTATACTTTTAGAGCGATGTCTGAAAGTTATTTTCCTTTTAAACCACATTAGTTGGGAGAAAATTGTAATGAAAAAAACACTCTTAGCCGGAGCGTCTATGGCAGTCCTGCTGACTGCCGCCAATGCTTTGGCTGCAGAATATACCGGCAATGTAGAAACAACTGCCGGCAATACTTTTATGGTAGAAGCCGGTTCAACCATAAAAGACGCTACTTTCGACTTGAAGGCGGAAGGTACCAGTGAAGCCGATGCAAGCCGTGTCGGTTTTGCTGACGCCGGCGAAATTTCCGTCTCCGGCGAAAATACTTTCCGAGATTTTGTAACTTTTGAAGGAAAGACAAAATTCAACGCCAATGAAGGCGAAGCCGCAAAAATGAATGTTGAAGGCTATCTGACTTCCACGCGCAACGCTGACGTTGATTTAAGCGCTGTTGATTTGACCGTCAAAAAAGGCGACGGCGAATCTGATATTGTCGGAGCGGACGGTGCACTGGTAATTGATAACGACACGACGGCTTTCAAGGTCGGCAACACGACTTTTGAAGACGGAACCCGTATCAGCCTGTATAAGGCAACAGATGGCGAAAGCGGAACAGAAGGCGCTTCAGGCGATACTTCCAAGCTGGCGATTGCCGCCGGAAAAACCGTAACATTTGAAGGTAATAACAAAATCGCAGCGAGCGGCGGAGAACATGCCAAATCGCAGTTTAACATCTCCGGCGAAGATGGCAGCGCTGTCAATGTTGAAGGTACGGTTGATGTTGCAATTGATACTGCAATAGACGGTGCCGATGTCAATATTGCCAACAGCGGAAACGCTCCCGCGCGTTTGGAACTTGGTGCAGACAATACGTTGAGCATTTACAACAGCAATGTTTCGATGAGCGGCGCGCCGGACGGAAAGTTTAACGGTATTGGCAATGCTGATGGTGAAGGGACGGTTGTTCTCGGCGAAAATGCAAACGTTAATATTACGGACGGCGCCGGTATTGCCGTTACCGACCTGACGATTGGCAAAGGCGCGGTTGTTAATGCTTCCGGTCAAATGGAAGTTTCCAACCCGGAAAACCCGAAATGGCAGTCAGGCAGCATTCTGCAGGGTTTGAGCAAAGTGGACATTGCAGAAGGCGCAACGGTTAATATCGCCGACGGTGCTCAGATTGTCGCCGGTTATCCTGATGGAGAAATCAACGTTGCCGGCACGGTTAACATGAGCGGCAAAGATGCCCTGATCCGTGCGGCTTCCAAGAATGATGGTACTGAAAAATCAACCCTTAATGTCAGCGGCATTGTCAATGTTCTGAAAGATGCCGTCGGTATTATCGCCTCGCGTGAGACCAACGTTGAACAGGGCGGTTCGGTTGTAGTTGCCGACAATGCCACATTGAATCTGATTCGGGATATGAACCGCAGTGCGGCAGCTGATAAAGAGCCGACGGGCGATAATGCCAAATTTAATGTTGCCGGTTCGCTGGTTAACAACGGTATCATCAATGCCGAAAAAACAGATATCACGATTTCAGGCGCTGCATTGGCCGAAGCCGGAGATGATGAAAGCTATGACACACAAACGGCTGGCGGCAGCTATGTCTCCAACGGCGGCACCTTAAACGGCAGTCTGAAATTAGATGGCAAAAATACACCGGCAAAAGAAGACAGCAAAGAAAAAATCGCCGCTATACTTAAGGCCGCGCCGAAAGCCGAATTCAACGGCAACAGTACGGTTAACGGTAATATTGATAACAATCTCGGCCTGTTGACCGTCAATCAGGGGGCAACCCTGAACATTGAGGGCGAAGGCAATAAGGTAACCAATAACGGGTATATCGATTTGGCCGGTGTTCTGAACGGCGAAATCGATAATAACGGCAATATTACGGTTCTTGATTCCGCCGCGCATATGACCAGTTTTGATGGCGGCGAACTCAACATCAGTGCCGATGTCGCCGCTTCGTCTCTGGTTGCAGAGGAATCTAATGCTGATGAAATTTATGTCAGTGCCGGTTCTTCTCTGGATTTGGACAGCGAAAATCTGAAAACTTCTCAGTTGACCACTTACGGTACGACCAAACTGGGTGTTGACTATACTGCCGATGCCAAAGTCGGCAACGGCGGCGTGTTGGATTTGGCTTCCAGCACCCTGACCGGCGACGTAACGCTTGCGGATAATTCGACTTTGTCGTTTAATGTCGATAATGTTGAAGAGGCAGCCGGCGGCAAAGTTGGCGGTTCAGTCAAAACCTATCTGAGCGAGGGCGGTTCGGCTGTCATCAATCCGGTTATCGGCATTGACGCCGGCGAGGGAACCTATTCTTTTGCTGATGAAGTTTCTGTAAAAGAGGGTTCTGTGGACCGCGGCGAAGAAGGTCTGAAACTTTCCAACAGCAATACGCTGTACAATGTTGAGTTCGGAGATACGCAGAATACCCTGAATGTTTCCAAAAAAGATTCGGGCGAAGTTGCTTCCGCGGTTGTTAACGCGGGCGGTACGGTTTCCAACGCCAATACCGTCAATGCCTGGGTCGGCGGCAATTCTGACGCGTCTTCCCTGACCGGAGCTTCCCGTGCGATGGCCGAGCATCTGAACACGCTGGCTCAAACCGATCAGGGCGCTTTGGTCAATGCCGTTACGGCTCTTGCGCCTGAAACCGCGGCGATGGTCCAGTCCAATGCTACCGAAACCGCCAATCAGGTATTTGCCGCCGTCGGCAGCCGTTTAAGCGGCGGTTCGATTGTAACCGGCAATGAAGGAATGTCCTCCGGCGACAGCATTTTCAAACGCGGTGCCATGTGGGTTCAGGGGCTGTTCAACCACTCCAAGGCTGACGATACCCGCAAGGCCAGAGGCTTTGATGCCGACAGCGAAGGTATTGCTTTCGGTGCCGAAAAATACGTCAATGATGACGTAAAATTGGGTATCGGTTATGCCTATACGTCTTCGGATATCGACGGTTTCATGAGAAAGACCGATGTTGACACGCATACGGCAATCGCTTACGGCGAGTATAAACCCTCCAATTGGTTCGTAAACGGAATTGCGACTTACGGCTGGTCTGACTACAGCGAGAAGAAGAATGTCGCCGGTATGCCGGTAAGCGCCGATTATGATGTTGACAGCATTGGGCTGCAGGCAATGACCGGATATGACATTGACCTTTGCGGCGCCATGTTGACTCCGGAAGCCGGCCTGCGCTATGTCAACATTCGTCAGGACGGTTATCGTGACAGTGCCGGACAGAAGGTTGGCGAAAATACCTCCGACATCCTGACCGGTGTCGTCGGCGCCAGCCTCAAGAAGGACTTCGCTTTGGACAACGGCATGAATCTGCGTCCGGAAGCCCGTCTGGCGATGACCTACGACATGTTCAACGACGACAGCAGCTCGGTTGTAACGCTGGCAAACGGTTCAGCCTATACCGTAAACGGACAGGCTCTTGACCGCTTTGGCGTTGAAGCCGGCGTCGGACTGACGGCTGACGTCAATGACAACGTCGAACTGTCTCTCGGTTACGAGGGCAGATTCCGTGATCACTACGAGGATCACACCGGATTATTCAACGCTAAATATAAATTCTGATAGTTAGCTGAAAGTAATCTTCTTCATATGGGAAAACAGTTTCTCAGAAATGAGAAACTGTTTTTTATACTTTCGGATATCCTGTTTGCAGAGCAGGTGTCCATTGAGCGGAACAATCCGGTTATTGTCATTTTCCGGCACCTTCTTCAGTTACTCCCGAACTTATATTTCTTTATGTCATGTTCGATTTGCTTTTTCTTTATGTCATGTTCGGGGTTGTTTTTTATGTCATTATCGGGGTTGCTTTTCTTTATGTCATGTTCGGGCTTGTCCCGGACATCGCCCTCATGGATTCCCCGGTCAAGCCCACACACTCCCTCTGCCATTGCCGGACTTGATCCGGCATTCCTCGGTCGAGCAGGGCATCCATAGACACAAGGCATGGCCTCACGATATGCACGCAGAAAGCATCGCACGTCAACAAAGATTCGTGCCGCAGCCAATAATGCGGTCAAGCCGGCAACAGCTTGTCATCTTCGCCCGCGGCTTGTTAAAAAAATAGACAAAAAATTAATTATGGACACCCCTGTTAAAATATGTTATTCTAACACCCTGATTTGATGATTATTGTGGGCTGATTTCTTATTGTGAAATTTAAAAATTTAAGTATATGAAAGCAAAAAAATTTTGGATGTTGATGATGCTTTGCGCGTTGGCATCCTGTGCTCTGGCACAAACGAAAATGGACAAGTTTCTGGGAAATCTGAACGGTGCGGTTCAGATTTATGAGCGCTATGAGAGCCTGTATAATCGAGTGCGCCGTATGCGTCCGACCAGGGTCAGCGATTACGGTACTGTCATACACCAGCCTTATGCGCGCCCGCTCAAAAGTCTGACTTGGTCAAATATGCAGATTGAGCGTCAGGGACCGTATCTGTATGTTTGGGAAGTAAGAGACGGCAGATTTGCCGCTTTGGGCAAACATGCCCTTACCGTAAACAGCCGGGGCAGGGTATATGATTGCTATATCCTTCGTGGCAGCCGGTTATGCCATTATACGGTTACCGTGGTTGTCCTGGCAAAAAAAGGATATGTTTATCTTAAGGACGACAACAATCGCACCCTTGAGAGTTATACTTTTGCAGACAGATAGGGAAGGGAGCTTCGGCTCCCTTTTTTAGTGAATCGTGTTTGCTATATTTTAAGAATTTTCAGCTTATATTATAACCATTGTCAACAGGAACAATGCCGATGAAATGTCAGGAATTTGATTTGAACCATGCCCTCGGGGTCAAGATTTTTGAGGAAATCCGCCTGGACGGAATGGTACTGGAAAAAGGGCACACTCTGAACGAAGAAGATATAATCCGGCTCAAAATCAGCGGTGTTCCGTCTGTCTACGGCGCCCTTATGGATGAAAACGATCTGACGCTGGAAGCGGCGCTGGGTATTGTTGCGGCCAAGCTCTGCGGCAAAAACACCGCTTATGCCGTCGGTCATGACGACATATGCAAGATAACCGCTTCGGTTGACGGTGTTTTTCTTTGCGCCGATGACCGGGTCGCCAAATTTAACCGCCAGTCACATAACTTGATTTTAAACACCGTGCCGCCCTACGTCTATGTTGCGGCCGGCGAAGTTATTGCTCTTCTGGAACTTACGACGCCGCTGGCCGAGCAGGCTGCGGTGGACAATATTTTGTTCAGCCTGTCCGGAAACGTCGATTTGTTGCAGGTGTCCGAACAAAAACTGCGCAAAACCGCTCTGATTTATACCAATTTTTATAATGACGCGGCCGAAACCGCTCATTTTACCGGGGTTGTGCGTAAGTTGGTTGAAAAATTTCCCGACCTTCAGCTTGATTATCATGCTGAATATTATGCGCCGCATACGGTCGAAGCCGTGGCTGATGCCGTCGAAAAAGCCGTTGCCGACAAAAACGACGTGATTTTCATCCTGCCCGGACTGAAAAGCAATTATAAAGATGACGTTATTCCCTCTGCCGTCCGCAGTTTTGCAGACGAAATCGTTAATCTGACAATTCCTCAGGTGGGAGCTTCCGATTTGATTATCGCGCACAAACGCGGGCAGAAAATCATCAGCCTGCCGTTTCGTTTTGACGTGACGGAGTCGCCCTTGGCCGTTCATTATATTAAACTGGCGGTTGTCAATGACAAGATAAACGAATACGACTTTGCTCGTCCGCAGAATGTTCTGCTTCCTTCGGGAGGTACGTTGACGCCTGCCGAAAGGGAAAATCTGGTTGCTGCCGGTCAAAACCAGTCCAAGGGCAAAGCGGGCATTGCCGCCGTTATCCTTGCCGCCGGCGTTGGCAGCCGGGCCGGACGCAACAAGCTTATGGCTGAAACCAAAGAGGGCAAGCCTCTGTTTCTCAAGGCGGTGGAGGCCGCCATTAAATCAAAGGCCAACCCTGTTTTTGTCGTTACCGGCAATCAGGCCGCAGCAATGGAAGAATTTCTGGAAGACATTGACGTCAACGTCATTTACAACCCCGCTTACCGTGCCGGTGTTAAAACGTCGCTGAATTTGGGGCTTAAATCGGTCCCGGCTTTCTGTGACGGCGCTTTGCTGCTGCCTGCGGATATGCCGAATGTCGATGCCGGATTTATCGATAAAATGATTGCTTCTTATAACAAGGGACAGGAAAAACAGCTTTGCATCGCTTCCTGGAAAGGCGTTAAGCATAACCCGGTCATATGGAGCAAAGCCTTGTACGGCGTTGCCGACCTTGTGCCGGAAAACGCCGATCTCCGTCCGGTTTTTATGGAACATGAGGATTATACCACGCTGGTCGAAGCGCCTTCCGCCGAAACCCTCTGGGACGTTACCTATGTCAGCGACATTGAAAAGCTGGTTGGAGATTAAAATTTTTTCTAACAGCTGCACCAGTAGCTGCCGTCATACATACATCGGCCGCCGGTTACGTTAACGCAATAACCGCCCATTGACCTGAAAATATAGTGGGTTGTACTGGTAGCTTCCCAATTGCTCATGGTACAGGTTTTGTATTTTAGTCTGAGCGTGGCGCCTCTTGAATCTTCCTCGCAGTCGGAAACGCAATAAGACAAGTCGCAGCTGCAATTGTAGCAGGTATTGCCGCAGCCGTCGGTAGACGTCCATTCTCTGTAACCGCTGGGGCATTGTCCGCTCTTGTCGCCTTCGCAGGAATTGTCGCAACAAGCTTGAAAAGGATAGTAACAGGTTTTGGTGTTGCATTCGTCACTTGTGGAGCCGCCGCATCCTCCGGGATTTGAGGTTGAAGTTCCCGAAGGACATGAGGTGTTACAGCTTCGACAGGCTTGTCCGCACTCGTTATAGGATACTATATCCCCCGAATAAGCTAGACTGCCGCTTGGGCAGGCTGTGTTGCAGTTGTAGCAGTTGTTTCCGCATTCCGTTTTTGAAGCAAAGGAACCGGTATAATTTTTGGAACCGACCGGACAGGAATCGTCACAGCATTTTTTGCAGTTTTCGCCGCAGGCATTCTGGCCGGCTATGGCGCCGGTACAGATTGTTGACGAGTTGCCGGGACAGTTTTCTTTTAAGCAGTTTCCGTAATTAGGATTATATGGGCATGATTTGTCCATGCAGTATCCTGTTGAACAGGAACTGACAAAACCTTCATTCTTGCATTGTTGCACGGTATCGACTTTATAGCCGTCGTCTCCGCCCATGGATCCGAAGCCGGCGTCGCCGCAGTTTTCAGCGCCGAGGAAACAGACGGCGGCGGTCTTAAAGGCTTTGTCGGTTTGTTCAAACT
>ENA-OZKI01000403-OZKI01000403.1-human-gut-metagenome-genome-assembly--contig:-NODE-403-length-13341-cov-7.349767_pt1 | contig 13341 bp, 10 predicted proteins | sample MGYA00244178_ERZ653754 | MGnify/ENA primary metagenome ERZ653754 (study PRJEB26926, sample SAMN06165253) | human gut metagenome | biome: ENVO:00009003; feature: ENVO:2100002; material: ENVO:00002003... | reverse complement strand
GAATCATAGTGACCCGCATCTGCCAGGGTTAAAATTTGTCCCCGTTGATAATCCTTATTTTGCGACTCCAGAGAGAGTGCCTTTTGCCACAGTGTAAGCGAGTTTTGCCATTGTTGCAGGTTACGATAAGCGACGGCGACAGCTGCATAACCACGCGCTGGTAATTGCTGATGACGGTAGCGGTTGTAAACGGTAATAACCTGTTTATCTTGCCCGGCCCATAAGGCAATCTGTAACCAGTCAGCAATTTGGTTATTACTGAGTGCTGATTTTTGTGCAAACCATAACAAAGCTGGCTGAGTATTTCCCTTGCGAGCTTCGATAATTAATGCATCATAGGCGTTATTAACAGCACTCTTCGCCGCGGGACTCGCTGCTAAAAATGCGGCAGTAAGAAGTTTCAAAGCCCATTTGGTTTTCGGGCACCTTTTTCTGCTACTTGAATACATCCTGTATTACTCCATGTATTGCCAAAATCTCTCTCTATATCTAATTACAGGTAACTGAAAAGAAAGATATTTTTGCATCTCATAATCCGTTATTAAACGCGGAAGAGACACGTGAATTGTTGATGATGAGAAGAAGAAATGATGAGCAGATTGTCCATATAAAATCCTTTTCTCGCCCGAAAATCCATTCCAATGATGAGGATCTTCAGGAATACGGCATAAATCCCAATGCCTTTTTCAAAATAAATTAGGATTAAAATAATTAAATCAGTAAATTCCGATGCATAATTTCGGATTTTTCGAAAGTCCTGATGAAAGGCAGCGCTACTGCACTCACGAATTTAATTGTTATTCCTAATGTATCTATTAATTAATGCTTTATAATGATTTTATTATAATCCTTTATAAGTATTTGCAAGCCTGCCTTGCAGCAAAAAATATATAAAGCATTAAAGTGATAATAATTGCATTCTGCAACTATCATCATCGGTATTGTTTGTGGGTGGATTTTCATATTGACAACAGTACAGTTCTTATATCTATTAATAATAAAAAGGGATCTACAACCTACAGGTTGGTGTAGCTTTATGGAAAAAGACTATTTGGGAATTAGTAGTACTGTATTAGTGAGCTTATTGTTTGGGCTTGCATTGGTTTTGGTTAATAGTTGGTTCAATCAGCCAACCGTTGAGGAAGTTGTTCCACGATCAACCTATCTGATGGTTATGATTGCTTTATTTTTTATCGATACTGTTGCATTTATTTTTATGCAGTTGTATTTCATTTATGACCGTAGGCAATTTTCAAACTGTATACTTAGTTTGGCTTTTCTAAGTTGTTTGATTTACTTTATTAAAACCGTCATTATCATTCAGCAAATTATTGAGGGGCGTTTGACAAGCAGTGTTGTTCAAAATGACATTGCAATCTATTATTTGTTTCGTCAGATGAGTTTGTGCATATTAATATTTCTGGCATTGGTGAATAAAGTTAGTGAAAACACAAAACAGCGCAATTTATTTTCCAAAAAAATGACTTTGTGCATAAGTTTGTTTTTTGTTGTTGGGGGGCCGATAGTTGCTCACATACTTTCTAGTCATTATGAGAGCTACAATTTACACATTGCCGAGTTAACCAATGAAAATGATCAGGTGGTTTGGAAAGCCTCATATGTTACCATAATGATTTTCATGTGGTTAACCTTGCTTTCAGTTAATCTATACTTTAATGGTTTACGCTGTGATATCTGGAATGGAGTGACGGTGATTGCTTTTTGTGCCGTACTGTACAATGTCTCTCTTTTATTTATGAGCAGGTATAGCGTGTCCATTTGGTATATTAGTCGCACTATTGAAGTAGTCAGTAAGTTAACCGTTATGGTAATATTTATGTGCCATATATTCAGTGCGCTACGAGTAACAAAGGACATTGCACATCGCGATTCCTTAACCAATATATTTAACAGAAATTATTTTTTTAATGAACTGACAGTTCAATCAGCATCGGCCAAAAAAACGCCTTATTGCGTCATGATTATGGATATCGACCACTTCAAAAAAGTCAACGACACCTGGGGGCATCCGGTTGGCGATCAGGTGATAAAAACAGTGGTGAGTATCATTGGGAAAAGCATACGGCCAGATGACCTTTTTGCGCGCGTCGGCGGCGAAGAGTTTGGCGTCTTGCTGACGGACATCGATACTGAACGTGCGAAAGCTTTAGCGGAAAGGATTCGGGAAAATGTTGAGCGTTTAACTGGTGATAATCCTGAATACGCCATACCACAAAAAGTGACGATTAGTATTGGCGCTGTTGTAACGCAGAAAAATGAGTTAAACCCTAAGGAGATCTATCAACTGGCTGATAACGCACTTTACGAGGCGAAAGAGACCGGGCGTAATAAGGTGGTAGTAAAAGAGGCAGAAATTCTTATCAACCGCAAGGATGATGAATGAGTCTGTCGCTAGTTGTCGACCTCCGCCTGGGGCTTCTCATCCCCCCGGTCTATGCAATATACGAAAAAAAAGCTCGTACTTTCGTACGAGCTCTTCTTTAAATATGGCGGTGAGGGGGACCGCCTGAAATAAATCTGACTTAATCCAGGGGGGTTATATAATTTCATTATAAACAATGTATTACACTTTTTGTTGTCCGATATTATCTAATGTATTCTTAGTGAAGCGAGAGACTAATGGCATACTGGATGGCATACCAGAGTGACGGGAATTAGCGTATGGCAGTATTGACGGATACGAAAGCAAGACATATCAAACCTGATGACAAACCATTGCCCCATGGGGGAATTACCGGACTGACCCTTCATCCTTCTTCAGTAAAGGGGCGGGGGAAATGGGTTTTTCGTTATGTAAGTCCGGTGACACAAAAAAGACGTAATGCTGGATTGGGAACTTACCCAGAGGTCAGTATTGCTGAAGCTGCACGTACTGCCCGGATAATGCGAGAGCAACTTGCTGCAGGTGATGATCCTCTGGAGATTAAAAAGGCTGAATCTGAGAAAGTCGTTATCCCAACATTTGCCGATGCAGCCAGGCGTGTACATGCAGAACTGTCTCCTGGATGGGAAAATCCAAAGCATGTAAGGCAGTGGTTATCGACGCTTGAGAATTACGCGTTTCCTCAACTGGGAGCAAAAACGCTGGATTCGATTACGGCTGCGGACGTGGCAGAAACACTGCGTCCAGTCTGGTTAACCTTGTCAGAAACGGCAAGCCGGGTTAAACAGCGCATTCATGTTGTTATGCAGTGGGGATGGGCGCACGGTTTTTGTGTGGCAAATCCTGTTGATGTGGTTGACCATTTGCTTCCTCAGCAGACAAGAGGACGTGATGAACACCAACCCGCAATGCCCTGGAGGCAGTTACCGCTTTTTGTGGCGACCAGTGTGTATAGTGATGAACCTTATAATGTTACCCGCGCACTGTTATTAATGGTGATACTTACAGCAACTCGCTCGGGCGAAGCCAGGGGAATGCGCTGGGCTGAAATTGATTTTCATAAGCGGGTATGGACTATACCTGCAGAAAGAATGAAAGCTAGGCTACAGCATCGTGTTCCTTTATCCCGGCAGGCTATTTACATTCTGGAAAATATACGTGGCCTGCATGATGAACTGGTGTTCCCTTCACCCAGAAAGCAGCAGATCCTTTCCGATATGGTGTTGACAAGTTTTCTGCGTAAAAAGAAAGCCGTCAGTGACATTCCGGGGCGAGTTGCCACAGCACATGGTTTTCGCTCAACATTCAGGGACTGGTGTAGTGAACAGGGGTATTCGCGGGATCTGGCGGAAAGGGCGCTCGCTCATACGCTGAAAAATAAGGTTGAGGCGGCATATCATCGTACTGATCTACTGGAGCAGCGTGTACCGATGATGCAGGCATGGGCGGATTATGTGATGTCTCAAATTGTGAATAAATAATAGTGAAAATGTATATTGTACGATCATGATTTGATATGTGATCGTGGCAGTAGTAATTAAGGAACCGCTTTTATGTCAAATGTATTGAGCTGATAATTATCAGATCGTCAGGAAAGCGTATTTTTATAAACAGGGGATTACTCAACAATCTCCTGTTTATAAAAAACAATTTGCCTGTTTTAACGTTTCACTCCTGCTGAGACTGAATTATTCCTAGTGCGTCATAAATCAGTCTTCTGCGTAGTTTATTGTTTTTATCTGCACCATATAACATAAATATATTTTCAACTTTTTCTTCAGGTGTTCTGAGATAATGGATAAGAAAGGTTATCATTCCAACACAATGGAATAAAGTGAATCCATCAAACAGGCTTATCAGGTTTCCTTTTTTTTCCCGTGCTGTAAGTATTTTTTCGCGGGTAAGAATATTTGCCAGTTCATGGGGGGCTGATATGTTTCTGCTGTCTATAATGTTATTTATTTTACCAAGGGCTATATCAACTTCCTGTAATAGGTTATTTATCATAGCTGAGTGAATGTTATTGGTTTCATGTTCCTGACAGTTTATGAACTTATAAATCATTGAGTTATACAGAAATATTACTCTTCCTAATAAATATGTGTTTGTGTCATTTTGAAGACAGGACTCTGGGTATTCGTGATCCAGTGAAATAAGGTTAATGGACTCGCCCTGATAAGTCATAAAATAATTGATGTCATTTAATAATGCTCGGATATTTACATGATTTTTACTGAATTTTATTTTAAATGCTATCTTTAGTATAGCAAACGCGGCAATGATAAATCCAAAAGGTAATTTCTCATAGTTCAGTTTATTGATGGTGCGATGAACACTTTCAGTCTTTCCTGAAGTAAGTTGTATCAAACAGTTAACAAATTCCGTATAGCCATTTAAGACATAATGGCATGAAGAATCTTTTAAAGTGTTTTCTATGTTTTGTAATGTGACGCCGTTGTTCAATGTATAAATGTAACCGCCAAAGACAATGTTTTCAATCTCAACGACACAATTTATTGTTTTTTGTTCAGGATAAAGATAAATATCAGAAATACTATAGTCTCGTATTGCGTCAATGGCCTCCCACGATAATGCACTGTCAATTTTCAGTGTATAAAATGGTGAGTTCTCATTAGGAAAGTAATATATGTATTTGTTCAGTGTATTCATTACATCTATTGGGTTGGTTAAATATAATAACTGGCATTCATATTCTGAAACTTCTCTTTCGCTTATCAGCATTTTATATAAAGTTGCCAGGGCGCTTGTTAATGAAGTTCGTCTTTCGAAAGCCAGTAATATAGTGAGATAATAACATGCAACTTGAATTTTATCTAAGTCAGAAATTATTTTTTCCTTGTCTTCATTACTTAAATAAAGCAGATGTTTACAGGTTTCTTTGCATGTGTTGATAGTTGCGGTAAGTTTTGTTTTTCCTGGTGTACTGTTTTTGCGAATATTACGAATGAATTCATATACGCCATCAAAGATATATTTGAAATGCGCATTCGCTGGTGTGTATCCGGATAAACATAACTTAACGTAATTTCGCTGATATGTCCTTGCAGCATGATATATATCATCCTCATTATCCGGTATCTGAGTGAGAAAAGAATGAATATGATAGTAAAATGCCATCTCATTATCCGGGCGATATGTGTTCCTGATGTCGAGTGCGAGAATCATTGGTACAATGTCATTAAAATATTTTTGTTTTATTATTTGATGTGTTTTGTCTGTAAAAACAGAATAGTGCATTAGCTTAACATAGAGATCTTCATATCTCCTAAATATAACTTTTCGTTGTTCTGTACTCAATACTTGTTCTTTATCAATAATGTTTATTAATTCATCAAACATGTCGCCCAGTGAATGTTGATGTGAGGAAAAATTTTTAATATTTCGGATGTCACGGGTATTCTGGTTTTTAGCCAGAACACCAAAATATGAAAAGACATCATACATTATAGTGATAAAATTATACATAACATTCTCCTTTTATTGCACTATATAAAATTTTAACATTATATCATTTTGCTTTTCTGTTAACTGGTTTTCATTTTTGAATCAATATTTTCTGAACAGGGTAATAGTACACGTATTAACAGATTATGTCAGAAGGCCCCGGTGATGCCTTCTGACGATAGATTAATGTGGTATTCTATTGGTATCTGGAGACCATATGGCAACAGTTACAGTACATTCTCCCCGCTGTAATTCCTATAAAGTGTACCATTATGATCACAGCACCTCAGATCATGAGCGTTTCCAGTGCTAATCCTGCAAACGTGTGTATTTCAACTGAATTACATCTACGAAACCCGAAAACCAGGCATTAAAGAGCAAATTGTTGAAATGGTTCATAACGGAGCCGGGGTTCGCGATAGCTCCAGAACGCTGAAGGTGGATATCAACACCGTCATTCTCACTTTATAAAACGCTCACCACGCAAAGTAACCACATCTCCAGTCGCCAGTGCCGATGTGACGCTTATCTGCGAACTTGATGAACAATGGAGTTTTGTCGAAAACAAAGCTCGTCAGCAGTGGCACTGGTATGCGTATACCACCAAATCTGGAGGTGTGCTGGCTTACACTTTTGGTCCTCGCACTGATGAAACATGTCGTGAGTTGCCGGAACTCCTGAAGCCATTCTCCACAGGCATGATAACCAGAGACAACCGGAGCAGTTATACCAGAGAAATGCCACAGGATAAGCATCTTGTCGGCAAGATATTTACCCGGCGCATTGAGCGCAACAATCTGACACTTCGTACTCACATCAAACGACCAGCCCGGAAAACGATTTGCTTTTCACGCTCCCTGGAAATTCACGAAAAGCCATTGGTTCATTTATCGAAAACACTGTACTACTGACTGGAGTCATTACCAGGGCCTCTTTTGCTGTTTTTTTACCAATGAATGATAATGAGAATCGACAGCGATAAGGGGAAAGTAAAATAACAATAATGCTGTTGTTTTCTATCGTATTGATTTTTAATTATTTATTGTCTTTTTGCTCAGCCCACTTTTTTACGCAGACAAATTTACCCGGGGAATACAAACTGTAACGACAGTTCACCACACTATGGGGGATAAAATGCCAGATCAATCCGGATACTGCTGGACTCCTTCACGCATCTTACGGATGCCTGAACTGAGCCAATTGTTAGGTATATCTCGTTCGACAATTTACGAAAAAATGAATCCGTTATCGAAATACTACGATGCAACCTTCCCCAGGCCGGTACGTCTTGGTAGTGGTTCTGTGGGCTGACGTTCATCAGCTATTGACGAATGGCTTACTTTACATACTGTACCTGCCAGATCAGCAGTCAAAGGTGTTAATGACGAAGTGCGACATACGCTTTCTTCAGATATGACCATGAGCAGATAAGTTTTTGTCATCACGTGATCACCTCAGGAGGAAAAAGAAGCATAAGAACAATTTAGCCAGAAGTTTAATTGATAAACAGAATTTCCAGCATTCATTGTTGAAAGAGCAGCTATTGTCGCTATTGTAGCGGTAATTGCTGCTATAACCGAAACGTATTACGAAAAAGGAAGCATTTATGTCTTACATCAAACCGGATATGCCGTATTCAGTATATGCGTGACCATCAATGATAGGGAAGGCAATAATTAAAGCTCAATACAATAAACAAGTACCTCTGACTCTGGTTGCAATGTCAGTATTAACAGCGATGTCAATTGCCTGTCAGAATCAGGTTGACGTATGCAGTCCCGGAAATTTACGTGGGGCCGTTAATATTTACACTATGGTTCTGGAGAAAGGGAAAAGACCGGGGGAAAGGTATTAGTGAAATAATTTCTGGAGGTATTAAGAATGAGAAATATGAATGATATTTCGTGGTAAATAATACAGTCTGCACTGAATTAACCTTATCGGTTTATTAAACATAAGATCTACAAATGCTCTGTATTTCTCAGAGCATCAGGTCTGAATAGCAGCTATTTTCGCTATTGTAGCGGGAGTTGCTGCTATTTTACTAACCCATTAATGAAAAGAGAGGCTTTTATGTGCTTACTTGCACCAGAAAATCCTTATCCGATATATGCACTACCACCGCTGGTGAGAAATGCAATAATTGAAACTCAAAAAAATACACAGGCACCTTTGGCTATGGTGGCAACATCCGCATTAACAGCGACCTCAATTGCCTGTCAGAATCAGGTTGACGTGTGCAGACCTGGAAATTTACGTGGGCCTGTTAATCTTTACTCTCTGATTCTGGCTGATTCCGGTGAAAGGAAAACGACCGTGGATAAAGTGTTTATGAAAGCATTTTATCTCAGGGATGAAGCCCTGGCGGAAGAATACGCGAAACTGGTTGAGAATTACAGTACAGAAAAGGAAATATGGGAGCAAAAACAAAAAGCGCTGGAATCAAAATTTCATAAAGAGATTCGTGCCGGTAAAGATTACAAGGCAACAGAATCAGAGCTTGAAACGCATCTGAATAAGTCTCCTGTTCCGCCGCAGATACGTCGAACAATTTTTAATGAGACAACGATAGAGGGAATGTTAAAATATTACTCCGATAGCAATCGTTCTTTTGCTCTTGTATCCAGTGAAGGGGGGGTAATTTTTGACAGCCGGGCCATGAGTAAACTGGGAATTATTAACACTTTGTGGGATGGAGGTTCTCTTTTCATCGACAGGAAATCATCTCCCGGAATTAATTTGAAGGAGCCAAGACTGACGATGTCGGCGATGATTCAGCCTGATGTTTACCACAAAGGTTTTTGTACGCGAAAAAAAGAACTTGTGAAAACGTCAGGACATCATGCAAGGTTTTTGATGTGTCAACCAACATCAACGCAGGGGACAAGGATAATAACCGGAGATAATTATTCATCACAGTATCAGGAGTTATTTGATAAGAGGATCAATGAACTTATTGATGAAAGTCTGGCTATGAGTGGTGAACGACGTTGCCTTCACTTTTCTCCTCAGGCTGCCAGAATCTGGACGGATTATTACAACGATGTGGAATCGAAGCTGGGGGGATTGGGGCCTTTAAGACATTGTCGGGAATATGCTGCCAAAAATGCAGAGTATATGGCAAGACTGGCAGGACTTCTTCACCATTTGAGCAGTGAGGAGGGGGGACATTTCCCCTTACACTGCAGAAATGGGGAGAGAATTAGCAATATGGTACGGTAATGAGTATATGCGGTTGTCTAATCCGTTAACTTTTGACAACACTGCTCAAAACGAGACTATGCGACTCATTCCAGAGGAGCTTGAACTTTTCAACTGGATAAAAAGCTATTGCATTGAGAAGGGGATCCCCTGTATGAAAAAAAATGACATTTTACAGCGTGGTCCGAACCGTTTCCGGAAAAAGGATAAAATCAACTGGTTACTGGATTTACTGTATGAACAAAACAGAGTTGTACCGGTTATTGAGGGAAAAACGTTGTGTGTCGCACCTAACTTTGACCTCTTAATGACTTAATCGTTGAGTAACATATAATCTCCTCTGCTACTTGCGGAGGAGACTAATGCCTTTACCATGTCAGCGTTGTATTAGAAAACTCTGGTACAGGTCAGTCAGTAAATATAACTGGTGTAACCACTATTTACTATTGGATAGAGTGTTGCTCAGGATATTGTCGGCTTTAGTCTGAGGTGAGGTGGGACCTTCATTGTTTTCGTGTTCAATAAATAATTTAGGTTAATTAGTATTATTAATGGGAGTTATGTTATCTGTTATGTTGTCTCTTTTTATCGTAATGTCACTCCTCTTTATGCTGGGTATTCTGTATGTGCGTAATGCGTCTATCCCCATATACTACAGTGTGGTGGTGTATGGGGTTTAGTTATGTGTAAATTATGTTACTACACTCATAGCGTAATATTGAAAAAGTTAATCCACTGAATGTATGTCTGGTTTGTATTTAACACTAGTTACGTACCAGAACACTATTAGAGTATATTGTCTTTAGTTCGTACGTTATAGCTCCGTTACAGTTTATAAGTATGGGTAAATATAATCTTTTCTGTATGAAATAATCTTCTTATTGTGAGGTTAAATATCTGTAGGCTCTCTCTGCAGAGTCTCTGTTTTTACTTAATGGTACGGCAATACTAATAGCGATGTTGCCTGTGGCTATTCGATAGCTGACTTTTGTGAAGATCAGATTACTTCCTGTAAGTGATTGAATGGTGCTTTCTTAAACTCAATTATATTGAGGTGTGTTTTTGCCATTGTAATTCTTACTGGTCCTCTGTTTAAGAGAGCCTCACTGTATTCTGAAGTATTACCCCCATTACTGTAATGAGGTAATACGAAACAGTTTTATCAGGTTGTCTGCATACTGGTTACCCAGTTTATTAATGCCGTGGTACGACGTTTCTGTATCCTCAGCATTTACGTAATTTCCTCTTCCTGTGAGTTTTATAAAGTAAGGACTATAAAATGTATAATGCTAACCCCAATTACGAAATGAATTTCACGATTCTGAAAGATGTGAATGAACACATGGAAGGTCTGTTTCAACGTTTTTCTAAACTGTTACCTTTCAGAATTGATTTTGCCTACAGGAAAGACACGCCCAGTTTCGGGCATTCCTGTAAGCACAGTATGTGTATTGAAATATACCGTTTACTTAGCGAAACCCAGACGATGTTGGCAGGATATTACTGGGTAATGGAATATACACCAGACAAAGGGCTTCATATTCATTTTATCGGCTATCTGGATGGGCAACGTCACAAGAACTCTTATCAGATATCCAGGCAACTGGGGGATATCTGGAGGCGGATCACGGAAGGGGAGGGTTATTTTCACCTTTGCCGGGCTAAAGACAAATACCCGGTGCGTATCGATCACGTGATTCACTATAGTGATAAATCTGCGGTAGACGACTTACGTTACGCCCTTAGCTACCTGGCTAAACAGGATCAGAAAGAACACGGTATTATTCTGAGGCGTAGCAGGCTTTCCGAAAAAAGCAACCGGGGCCGACCACGACTGAACAGTATCCTGCCAGGGATATGTTCTCAGCTGTAATGTTCTGAACAACAACTACGGGCTGGCTCTTTTTTGCCCGTCAGGGCGTCAAGCTGAGCCGTGCATTATTCTCCAACTGGGTGGACGCATGCTGCCAGTTAATGGCTCCGCTGAATGATGCCCTGTACCGTTATGTGATGAACACCCGCCTGGGAACCATCCACGGCACGTCGGTCGGCGAACTGCTGGCGTGGATCAAAGAAGATGAAAACCCTAGCAAAGGCGAGATGGTGCTGATTATTGAAGGCCATAAAGCCCAGGATGACGAACTGCCCGCCGATGCGCTGCGTACGCTGGCGCTGTTGTAGGCTGAGGTGCCGTTGAAGCAAGCGGCGGCGTTGGCAGCAGAAATCCACGGAGTGAAGAAGAATGCGTTGTATAAGTATGCGCAGGAACAGCAGGGGGACTAAGCCCCTGCTGCCGGTTTTGCCGGGTGGCGCTTGCGCCTTACCCGGTCTACTTATTGGGACAAGCGTTTAGTTAATGGTCACCGCCTCAAACACCAGCGTTTCCAGCGGCTGCAACGTAATCACCGTCGCGTTTTTATACTCAACGGGCACTGTTTTATTGCTGCCGTATACCGCTTTCAGACTAAACTGCGCCGCGTTTCCTGCCGGTATTTCGAAATCCTTCGCCAAATCCAGATAGTAGGTCTGTGGCTTATCCGATGGGTTGCGCAAACCGAGAATGGCTTTGTCTTTGCTCCAGGATGCCCAGCCGTACACGGCAAGCGCCGTTGGGTCGCCGCCAATCCAGTGGGTATCAACCAGCACGCTGGCATTTTCCTTCGACCATTTTGCAGCCTTCGCCAGCGTATCCCACTTCACCTTGTTCAGCATGGACGGGGTAATATACAGCTCCTGCAGCTGGGTGCCGGTCGCGAAGTAGCTCCAGACCTGATCGGCAAAGTCGCTGTCCGTTTGCACCTTCTCTAACCCGTAATAGGCATTCTCGGCGCTGACTATCCCGTGGTACATCAGCGAGTTCAGCGGGAATAGCGGGCCTTTACGTACAATAGAGCGGTATGTCTCGGCATCACGATATGTTATCCACTGCTGCACCGGCGTGCCGGGGCCATACAGGTTTATATCATCCCCCTGACGCCAGATAGAATCAGCATAGAACAACCAGGACGGGCTGGCGTTGGTGCCGGTGGTCAGGTTGATAAATAGATTCGGGTTTGCTCTGCGCATATTGTGCAGCAGAGCTATTGACGCATCAAAATCCGAGGCGAACGGGCTACCCTTTATATGTGAACTGGCGTTCCCCATTCCGTCGAGTTTAAACGAGGTAATGTGTTCATTTTTGATAAGATTAATGATCTGCTCATTGAAGTTTTTAAAGTAGTTCGCTCCCGAAAGCGCCAGCTTGCCGTCCACGGTTTCGAACCCATACTCTTTTGCATGCGAAACGCGAACGTCGCGCGGCTTATTGTAACCCCCCCACGGTGAAAGCCATAGCCCAACGGAGCTGTGCAGGCTATCGGCTTTCTCTCGTACTTTGCTAAAACCGTTGCTGAATGCCGGGCCAAATAACCAGCGTCCGGTAAGATCGTCCCAGCCATCGTCCAGCAGAAAAGCGTCTAACGCCACTCCGCGGCCGCTAATGAATTCCTTGTTCCATTCGTCCATGCGTCCCAGAACATCCTGTTCGGTGTACGGAGTGAAAAAGCCGATATCCATCCAACTGTTGTAATGCAAATAAGGCTTGTACGGACGTGGACGTACGGCATTAATAAACTGGTTCACACTGCGTCGCAACTGGCTGGTTTCCGGGAAAGTACCGAACCAGGTGGTAAAGCTAACCGGCGTCTCTGGCTGAATTGGAGTTTTCAGTTCTACGTTGAGATTGGTTGTTGCTTCATAGGCGTAGGTATTCACGATCGGTTTATTCGGCAGGATAAAGAACGAGTCCGCAATGATCGGTGAGCTAGTGATTGCGCCGTCTACGTAAGGAGCCTGAAACTGTTTTTTGGTCGGGAAGAAGGTAATCTTGGCGACGTCTCGTGGTTGCCCAACGGCGGCAATAGTGTAGTCGATGCTGGCATATTTTCCCTTCACAAGGTTCAACTGCACTGTTACGTTAAAATCTGGGCGCGTAAAGTCGATGACAATCGCATTGTCCTGTTTTTTGATGTGCTTGATTTTGAAATCTGCGGTGTGGATTTTTGTCTCATCCGGTAGTGTCAGAAAGAACAATTCCTGTGGTGTGATCGGATGGTTAGTTCTACGGTCCTTCAGCACAATCGTCGAGTTTGTATCATCAAACGAGAGGGCAATATTATCGTTATTGAACGTATAGTTTGCTGCTACTGCACTATGAGACACACACAGAGCCAGTAGTGAGAGAGTGAGCACTTTCTTCATTGGTGTAAGATCCTTATCTGTAATGTTACTGC
>ENA-OZKI01000394-OZKI01000394.1-human-gut-metagenome-genome-assembly--contig:-NODE-394-length-13556-cov-9.000222_pt1 | contig 13556 bp, 10 predicted proteins | sample MGYA00244178_ERZ653754 | MGnify/ENA primary metagenome ERZ653754 (study PRJEB26926, sample SAMN06165253) | human gut metagenome | biome: ENVO:00009003; feature: ENVO:2100002; material: ENVO:00002003... | reverse complement strand
TTCCCCGAGCGTATCAAGCACGCCGGTCAGGCCGCCTTCGGAGTTCTTGATGGCCGTGCCGATTTTCTTGGCCTGGTCCACCGTCGTTTCAACTGTGTTCTTTACCGTCTTATAGGTGTCATACGCCGTTTTCGCCGCGTTGATACCTGATTTTACAGTATTCTTCAAATCTTTCCATGACCATTTGCTGTCTTTCGCGCTCGTGTCTACTGTTACATCCGGACAGACGTCCCCCTTACTCGTGTCGCAATTCGCCGCCGCGTCTACGTCCGAGCCGCTTATATTCGTAAATCCCGCCGGTAAATAATTTCCATAGGTAATCTGCGCACCGTTATCCTGCGTAAAGTAGCTGATGAACGGCGTCATCATGGAAAGGATGAACAGAGCGATACAAAGGTTGGCCAGATGTTTCCAGCTGATTTTGTTGAAAATCGCTGCGAAAGCAAAGGCAATCAAACCAAAGCCGGCCAGCGTATAGACAATGACACGGACATCGGCCAGCGTCGTCATCGCTTTGCAGGCGATATATTTGAAAATATCGTCTTTGGCCTCATAACAACGCTGCATAGCAACCGGATTTCCGTTGGCATCAAGTTCATCAAAAGTGCCGACCTTGCCCTCCTTGGTGTTACCGTTTGCATCGGTATAAACTTCCTTATATTCACATTTACAGGTGCTTGCATTATCCGCAGTCAGCGTACAACTTTCTCCGGTTGATGAATCCTTACAGTTATAGGCCTGAATTTCAGCCTCATTTGGCGCTTCTTCATCCATATAATCATATATTTCCTGCTGACGGGCAGCTTCTTCAGCCGCGGCGGCCTCTGCTGCGGCGGCTTCAGCCTCGGCAGCAGCTTTTTCATTTGCGGCCGTTGTTCCATCCACATCTTCACGGTTTTTGGTGGCCGCATCGGCATTTCTTTTGGCTGCCATAAGGTTTGTTTGAGCTGCCTGAAGCGCGTCTACATCGCATTTATCCGGATCTTTTGTACATTTTTCCTGCAGCTTATCATATTCTTTTTTAGCCTTTTTCAAATCCTTATTGGCATTTTTCTCGGCTTTTTCCGCTGCTTTTATTTTTTCCTTCTCAGCCTTTTGGGCTGCCTTGTCGGCTTTTTTCTTTTCCTTATCAGCTTCTTTCTGTGCCTTACTTGCCGCCTTGTAGGCTTCATCTTTAGCCTCATTGGCACTGTTCAATTCAGAATAAGCCATAGCAGCTGCCTTGTGTTGCTTCGTCATTTCATCACGCGCCGCTTTTGCCGCTTCAGTATCGCCGCGGGCAATGGCATCATTCATTTTCTTTTCTGCGTCCTTTTTAGCGGCTTCTGCTGCTTTCATTTTAGATTCAGCGGCTTCCGCCGTTTTAGACGCTTCATTATATTTTGAATATTCTGCTTTGCGCTTTTCATCCGCCGCTTTCTGGGCATTGGTTGCTTCCGTAGCCTGTTCGGCTGCTTTTGCTGCTTTTTTGTCAGCCTTATCTTCGGCTTTCTCGTTGGATTTGGCATTCTTCTCGGCCAGAGCCTTCTGCTGTTCGCAAATGGTCAGCTGATAGCCTTCCTTACCCGAGCAGTCGATTTCGACATCGGCTTTAGCAAAATCAGAGAAAGAAGCCAGTGCTGCAAACACAAAGGCGGCTAAAAATAAGTTAGATTTATTTTTAATGTTTAACATGGCATCCTCCTCATAGTCCTCAATCTCTGTTCTAAAATTCTTTAGTTTGCCTGAATCAGAGTATCTTGAATCTGCTCAGCCGTAATGGCCGTACTATCTACCATATAGTTAATAATGGCGGCAGTGGTTGCAATAACAACCAGGCCGATGATAATTGCGCTCAGCCATTTCCAGTTCAGGTTTCCGAAGAAACCGCCGATGGCAACGGCAACGATACCAAAACCGGACACGGCAAAGATAATCTCGCGCATGCCGGTAAAGATTTCGGTACCTGACTGTGTCAGGGTTTCAAACAACGCGTATGAGTCCGTTGCAAATAAAACTGAAGAAACCACGAACATCAACATGGAAAGAAACAGGAATTTCTTTAATTTTACGCACAACATTTTACTCACCACCTTTGCAATTTTGTTTGTTTCTGTTGCGTCTGAGCGAACAAAAGGGAGGCCTTCAGGTTTATTTTGCTTAAAATTTACCATTTTTGCCTCCCTTAGTTCAAGTATCAGTCAGTTCACATCAAGCGGTCAGACTAGATGTCACCGAAGGTTGTTTCCAGACCGGCATCGCGGGAACCGGTAGCGTATTCAACGATGGAACCGGCAGCAGCCAGAATAGCCAGACCGACGGCCAGAGAGGCGAACCAAGGCCATTTTACTTTTCCGAAAATAGCCTGGAAAGCCAGACCGACCAGACCGAAACCGCCGACGATGAAGATGATGGTTTTAACTGACGAGAATACGCTCTTGGCTTTTGTCTGAGCGGTTTCCATCAGGGTATTGCCGTCAGCCAGAGCGTTGCCGCTAACTGCCATAACCATTACTAATGCCAGACAGCTGAGGGTCCAAAAATTTTTCTTTAAAAATCGCATAATCTTTCTCCTTAAATTAATTTAGCAAAACTTCTTATACTCTTTTAGAATAGCTAATTTTTAAACTTTTTTCCAGCATTAATCATCCAGTCCAAAAAGAGATAACCTGTTGTTTTGGCTTAATATTTTTTCCTGTAACAAAAAATTCACAGTTAGCAGGGTGTCCAAGCACCCTTATTTTTACGCCCGGAATGGTAAATTTTTCTCTAACAACAGGCACATAAAACACGTTTTCGGCCAATGCCGGAAAAATCGGCGGCAAAAAGCGGCAGCAAGAGCAAAACGGCGAAACGGAAATTTTCCGTTTTGCCACAACGGCAGGCCTTATGTCCGCCAAGGGGAAAGAATCCACAAAATTTGTGCATAAATTCATATCTGCTTGCCAAGAGTCGCATATTGAATTATCTAGAGTTTAGAGGGGTTTATAATTTATGAAAAAAACGGCTTTTAAAACTTTTGTTTGCAGCTTTGTTTTTTCACTGTTTATTTTATTCACAATAAACGGATTGTTTTTTTATACCCCGGAAGCAACCTCTCAAAACGTTAAAATTCCCAGCAAAAACATATCGTTGTTTTTCATGGGCGACGCCGGCGGCGCCGTTTCCGCCAAAGTTCGCCCGATTAAGAAAATCGCCTTAAGCCTGCCGCCGCAGAAAAAACCAGCGCAGGCAACCGAAACCGTTTACGCGCCGGCAAAGCTGCCCACCCCTTCCGCCGAGCCGGCCGTTCAAAAGGCGCCAAAAACACAAGACAAACCCGCTTTCGACGACATTCCGCTTGAAATTGCCGCGGCAGACATTGCCGATATGCCGGCGGAGCCGGCAAGCCAATCCGGCAAGGAATTCGTTTCCGCCGACTTTGACCGTATCATGAACACCCCTCCTCCGGTTTATGACGGCGAGAAAACGAAGAAAGAAACCGCCGTTTCCGTCGGAAAACAGCTTGCCGCCGCAGACGTAACGGCACCGGCAAAAGAGGCGCCGAAGAAAAGGGTTATTTCGATAACCGACCCCGAAAACGAAAAAGACCAGGGCGGCTGGGATGCCGGCGACGAAGACTACAGCGTCGACGAGAACGAACTGCATGCGCCGAAACCGCTGTTGATTGCCAGCGGCGAAACCAGGGAGCCGGCCAGAAAAGCCATAAACCCGATTGCGGAAAGCAACGACGAAGGCGGTTACGACAAGGGCAGCGACAATTATGACATTGAAGAAAACGATCAAAACCTGCTCATTCCGCTGCAAAAAGACTTTGCCGCAACCGAGGGCAGCTTCAAAGTCGCCAGGACGGCCGACAAGGATCAGATTGCCATGGTCAGCGGCAATACGCCGATAAGCAGCATGATCAACAAAGACAATGCCGCCGACGGCATTGTCCGCCGGGAGCCGAAGGCAGAAGAGCAACAGCCGGGCAAAAACTGGGAAAGCATGGCCGAAAAAAGCGGCAGCGACAATCCGTGGGTTGCGGCAAAAGGCACAAAGTTTCCCAAAAACAACGCCGTTCTGGACGCCAAATATTACAAAGACGCAGATCAGGCTGCGCTTGAAGCTCCTCAAGGCACGGCCGAAGACGGCAAAAGCGTCAAACTGGCCGCCGACATGGTGCAGAATATTCTGATTCCCATTCCGGAAGACATTCTGAACGAAAAAAATCTGGTTCCGCAGCTGGAATCTTCCAAAGACGACAAAAACAAAACCGACGACCAGCAGGAAGCGGCAAACCAGATAAAAAAAGAGCTTTCCAAAGAGGATAGCGTCAGCATGCCGACGGAAAGCCCCAAAAAAGAAAGCAAGGGCGGACTGCTCAAAAGCATCACCTCTCTGTTTTCGGGAGGGGGTTCAACGGAAGACAACGGCAAAGAAACCGCCGAAGAAGTCGGAGGCAACAGTTTTGTCGACCGGATTACCGGAAGGGTCGGCCGGCACAAAGACGGAAATAAACCGACCAAAATCCTGCCGGCGGAAATGCGGCTGGCTTTTCAACCCAACCGCGCCGAGATTTCAGGAACGACGCTGAAGTGGATTCAGGCTTTCGCCAACAAAGTCAATTCCGACCGTTCGGTTATTCTGGAAATCCGCATTGACGGCACCAGTTCGTATGCCTTGCAGCAGAAAAGGCTGAACCTGCTACATAATATTTTAACCAATAAGGGTGTAGATTATCGTAAAATCAATACTGTATTTACAACCCGCGAACCAAACTCGTTTATTATAAGGACGGTAAGAATTAACAGCAACATTGACAGGGACGTAAAGGAGAGCAAAGACCAGGCGGCATACTACCAGTCATGGTAATAAGTAAAGCACCGCGCTTGATTATTTATTCTTCAATATGTATGATAGGTAAAAAAATATGACAAAATACAGCTTAGGAAACCTCAGAATGAACAAGACAATCTTATTAGCCGCTTGTTTCTTCAGCATATTTGTTACATCCGGCTGCCGCGGAACCATTATGGAACCCGCGCCGGACAATTTTGTATGCACCGATCCCAACAGCTGCGCCGGCAACACTTACCAGACTTCCGAGTTTCAGAGTGAGGATCCGAGCGCCGACGAAAATGAGTTCGTAAACTATACCAAGGTGGCGGCAGATTACCGCGAATACGGCGAAAGAACGCCCCGCGACCAGAACATCACGCAGGCCGCGGCAGGCAACAACCTGTCCGCATCCATTCCGCCGAGCATTGAAGACGAAGTTGTCGATTACGAAGAGGAAATTAAGCTGACCGAGGACAACGGCCAGAGCGACGAGGCCGGAATGGCCGCCGGCGAAGATCCGGTTGAAGACTGGCTCGCCGAAGAAGGAAAAACGCTCAAAGCCCTGTTGACCGAGTGGAGCGAAAGAGCCGGCTGGAGATTAATATGGAACTCCAACCGCAACTATACCTTAACGGCGGGGGCCATGTTCCGCGGCCGTTTCGCCGACGTCAGTTCGGCCTTAATCAGAGCCTTTGCGAGAGCACGGCCGGCACCGATTGCCACATTTTACAAAGGAAACCGCGTCTTAGTTGTCGAGACCATGGAGGATGAGAATGCATATTAATAACTTACAGAAATTCGGGCTGGGTCTGGCTGTTGTCGTCTTTGCGGCATCATGCTCCCTGTCTACCAGCATGGACGCGACTATTGAACGCGAAGTTGAGGCGACTATTGACCTGAAGGAAAAGGCCAAAATTCCGGAAAAACCGATTACAACCGACGTGGTTCGGGTCAAAAACGACATCTGGCTCGGAGACACCAGCGAAATCGAATATGACGGCGAACCGGTTCCCTCTTATCTGGAAGCCAAAGACGGCATTACGCTTATCTCCAACCGGCCGATTACGCTGTATGAAATCGGCGACATGATTAACAAAATCACGTCGTTGAAAGTACGTTACGCACCGCAACTGGAAACCGACGTGCTGAAAAACGCCACACAGAACAAGCCGAACCCCAACACGGTCGGTGCAGACTGGACCGAACCGAACAAAATGCTGGTTTCCTACCGTGGTCCCCTGAGCGGCCTGCTGGACGAAATTTCCTCGCGTTTCGGCATCTGGTGGAAATATGAAAAGAAAGAAATTTATTTCTATAAGTACCAGACCAGAACCTTTGTCCTTTACAGCCTGCCGACCAAACCGACCCTGTCGGTCAACGTCGGCGGTTCGTCGACGGATTCCGGCGGCGGCGGCAGCTCTTCGCTGACTTTGGCCAGCTCGGCGGAAATTGAACTGTGGGGCAACATTGAAAAATCAATCAAATCCATGATTGACAAAGGTTCGCAGCTGACCATGGATCCGGCCAACGGTACAATTTCGATTACGGCGACCCCGAACGATATTGCCAAAGTCGCAAAATTCATCAACGAGCAGAACGCGCGCCTGTCGCGGCAGGTTGCCATCAGCGTCAAGGTTCTGCAGGTTAACATTGACGACAGCGACCAGTACGGCCTGAACCTGACTGCCGCGTTCGACGACGGCAAGACCAAGCTCGGTCTGGCCAGCGTTCCCGGCCTCGGCACGGACATTACCGAAAACTTGACCATGACAATCCTGCCCGGCAACTGGACGGTTACCAGCGCCATTCAGGCTTTGTCGAGCCAGGGCACAACCAACCTGATTACATCCGGTACGGTTACGACGCTTAATAACAAACCGGCGCCGATTCAGGTTATCAAAAAACAAAACTACGTTTCGGAAATTACCAAGACCAACAGCGGCGGCGACGCAAGCTACTACGATATTTCGACCGAAACGGAAGAAATCGAAACCGGTTTTACTCTGGACGTACTGCCGCGCATTCTGGAACACGGAAGACTGCTGCTGATGTTTAACCTGACATTGTCAGACCTGATTCAGCTGGAAAGGGTTGATCTGGGCGGCGGCGACACAGAAAGCGGCCAGGGCGGCCAGTATATTCAGAACCCGATTATCGAATCCCGCGGCTTTACGCAGGAAGTGGCTCTGAAATCAGGCGAAACGCTGGTTCTGACCGGTTATGAACGTGTTGAAAACGAAGCGACCAAGACCGGCGTCGGTTCGGCAACCAACTCGTTGCTGGGCGGTACGGCCGTAGCCACGAAGACCAGAAGCATTTTGGTCATCATGTTAACGCCGGTTGTTTTGGAATCCCCGCTGACACCGGAATCCAGAATGAGCGGCAACTAATCTCGGAAGGGCAAAACAGTGCTGGAAGAAGCTAAGTTATTAGACGACGACTACGACGCGGACGGCAGACGTACCTGGGGTACGAATATCGAACTCGACGGCGTTACCTATGCGACAAGCTTATTCTGGCAGCCGTTACAGAACAAGGACGATCCGTTTACGGAAGTCGGAGAGGCCTCGGAAGGCGTTATGGAAGGCGCCGACCTGTTCTGCATAAAGCAGGGCAAAGCGCCGCAGTTTGGTATCTGCGCCTCGAAAGAAGGCTACAAGAGCGGCGAAAACGTCGCGGCGGTCACGCTGGCGACGGCCATGGCCGACAGATCTTCGTTTGTGGCGGTATTCAAGGTTGACAACGGCTGGTGGTATACCTGTATCCGCAACGACATTATCCTTTCCGACGGCGATATGCTGTTTTTGAACGAACAGGAAGCCAAAGACCAGTTTCTGTCAATGCTGGCCGTTCCGGACTGGGGCAGAAAAATCGCGCCGCCGGAGTGGGGAATTGAGGAAACCGAATATCCCGACCTCAAAAAACTCATGTCGCAGGGCATGCGCGCCAAGCTGCAAAAGATTAAGGCGCTGCGCGGCACCAAGCTGATGCTGGTTATCGCGATTTCGGCGATTATCGGCCTGTGGCTGCTTTCCAGCATCATCAACGGCATTTTTCTGGCGCCGCCGAAACGGCCGATTATCGCGCCGATTGCCCCCAAAGTGGTCAAGCCCGTCGAGGTGCCGCCGGAAATCAAGCCCTGGGAGAAGCTTTCCGACCCCGAACAGGTTATGAAAAACTGCTATAAGGCAGTTCAGGACGTAGTTTCGATTATGCCGCCGGGCTGGGTTATCGGCAACATTTCATGTACGCCGGGCGGTTTGACGACTTCATGGTCACGGCAGGTCGGGCGGATTTCGTGGATTGAAAAAGCGCTCGACATGTCTGGCATCACGTTCTCGGGACGTTCGATTTCCGACGACGGAAACAGCCTGATTGCATCGGTACCGCTGGATAAAATCCGCCAGATTTCCTCGCCGCCGCTGAAAACCGACATTGACCTGAAAAATACCCTGAACAACCTGTTTCAGTCCATCGGACAGACCGTCAACCTGTCGAGTTTTTCCTACACTTCGCCACAGCAGAACGTGTACCGTTCGGTAAAATTTAAATTTACGTCGACACACAATCCGGTGATTTGGAACGATTTATTAATAAAATTTTCAGGACTTGAGATTACTATGATTAGATACAATACCGGTGCTAAAACTTGGGAATATGAGGGAGCAATCTATGTTTTGTAATTTGAAAAAGCTTTTGTGTCTGGCTCTGGGCGTTTCCGTCATCAGCATGACGGCGGCCGGAAACCTGCATGCGCAAAACGTGACTTTGGAGACCAATGAACTGCCGCAGCTCTCTAACGACACCGATTTTCTCGGCGTTGACGGAAGTATTCCCGACGAGTTGTCGCTGCCGGACGAACTCCCGGCTCCGGACAGTCTTCCCAAGGATCAGCCGCTGACAAACCCGGATGAAAACAGTCAGCAGGAAAATATGCCGGAAGTGCCGGATTTGAATACGCCGCAGCCGGTTGAGGACAATCTGCCGCTTATCGGCCCGAACGCACCGGACGCCGCCGCATCCAACGTCAATATGCCGCTGACGGGGCCCAATGCGAATATGCCATTGACAGGCCCGAATGCAAACATGCCGTTAACCGGTCCGAATGCCAATCTTCCCGCCATCGGCCCGAACGCACCGATGAACGGCCCCAACGCCCTGCCCGCCGATACGGGCGCACTGCCGGATCCCGTGGAAAATATTGACGCGCCGGATGTTGAAAATCTCGGCGAGGGACTGTTGGACCAGATTGACAACAAGCTGTTTTCGCAGATGTCCGATTTGGAAAAACAGACGGCTTTGCTGACTCTCGAACTCCGCCGCGAAAAAATCAAAAACGAGATTGCGGCGATAAAAGCCCAGCGTCAGAAAGCCCTTGAAGAAGAAGAAGCCAAAAAAGAAGAAAAAGAGCGCAAACGCATTGAATGGGAAAAAGAACAGGAAGCCAAAATCCTGCGCGAAAGAAAAGCGCTTATGGACGCGATGGCCAAAATGGAACGCCTGAGACAGGAAAAAATTCTGAAAGCCTACAAGGAAACCATGCTGAAAGAAAAGCAGGAATGGATTAAAAACAACGGCAAACTCTATGAACAGATTAAAAACGTCGAAAGGGACAGAAAGAACCTGATTGAAGGACTGAAGACCAAGATGGCGCATATTTCGGCTCTGGCAACCAAAGCGCAGAAAGACGCCGAAACCGCCAAGGAAAACTATCAGCGCGAAGTCAAAAACCTGCAGACACAGATTTCGATTTTGAAATCGCGTCTGGAAGCCGAAATCGCCGAAAAGAAAAACGACAAGACCAATCCGTTTGCCCAGCCCGAGGTCGTGGTTACGGAAACAGAGGAAGAACTGCCGAAACTGGCCGAGGAATACGCCATTATGGAAATCCGCGGCAAGGGCGAAAACCTGACGGCCAAACTGATTAACAAAGGCGGCGACTCATTCATGGTTCGCAACGGTACCGTTTTGCAGACCGGCCACAGGATTGACGAAATCACTCAGACCTATGTCCGGGCTGAAATCAACGGCATGAAAGATTATCTTTACTTTGCCGCCGGCGGAATTTTGGAAAAAGAACCCGTAAAATCGGATATTCAGGGCAAAAAAACCAAGACGACAGCCAAACCGAACGCCAACGCCGAGCTCCGCAACACAACCATGGTCAACAAGGGGGTTCCGAGTTTAGGAAGCGGCATGTTCGTCCGATAGGCAGGCATAATGGTTGATGAACCCGAAAACAACGAAGACAGTTTGCAGCAGCCGGACACCGGTATTCTTAAAAGGAACACCAATCTGGCGGTAGACGAGACTGTTGAAGAAAAGCCGGTCAATATTCTTGACCAGCTTTTTGGTCATGGCAACAGGCTGTTGACGCTGCCGGGTTCTTCGCTGGTTATCAACGATGACACGCGCCGCCTGCTGGCGCTGTTTTCCGACGGCACGTTTCTGGTTTCGGAATCACATAAATTCGACGGCCGCGTTTTAAGTTTTGAAGTTCTGGCGCGCAAGAAAAAACTCAGCATCGGCAAACCCCGCTACGTTTCGCAAAACGAACTGAACGCCATATACGCTTTTGGCGAGCGCAACCAGCCGATTTCGGAGAACGACGAAGACCTGAACCAGCTGCAGATGCAGAAGGACTTTGTCAACGTGGTCGCCCGAGCCGCTTCGCAGAAAGTTTCCGATATTCACATCATCGTCGCCGACAGCACGCAGATTATGTTCCGCATCAACGGTATGATGCAGACAGAAATGGAATATAACAAGGAATGGGGCGAATCTTTCGTGCGCGCGGCATTTGCCTCGGCGGACATTTCGGACGCGAACTATGCGCAAAACGAATTTCAGGGCGCGCAAAAACTGGGTTCCACACCGCTGCGCGGTTCAAAGGGCAAACTGATGCTGCCGCACAACGTGCTGGCTATCCGCCTGCAGTTCAATCCGATCGCTTTTGGTACGCAGTATCTGGTTATGCGTCTGCTGTATGCGGACGACAATCCTGACGGTTCCGGCGATTTGGCGGCTCTGGGTTTCGGCGAATATGAAGAAAACCTGTTTTATCGCCTGCGTGCGGTACCAATCGGCCTGAACATCATCGCCGGCCCGACCGGTTCCGGAAAAAGTACGACCCTGCAGCGTAACATGATTAAGCTTTTGCAGGAAAAAAACTACGAAATCAATCTGATTACGGTGGAAGACCCGCCGGAGTATCCGATACCGGGCGCGCGGCAGATGCCGGTTACCAACGCCAATGACGAAGAAGAAAAAGACGAACAGTTTAACAAAGCGTTGTCGGCGGCGCTGCGTTCCGACCCGGACGTCATTATGGTCGGCGAAATCCGCGCGCTGGCAGCCGCCGAACTGACGTTCAAGGGCGCATTGTCCGGCCACGGCGTATGGTCGACCCTGCACGCAAACTCGGCGCCGGCCATCATTACCCGTTTCCGCGACATGGGCGTTCAGCCCTATATGCTGGCAGACCCGGAACTGATGAAAGGCCTGATTTCGCAGCGTCTGTTCCGCAAGCTGTGTCCGCACTGCCGGGTTTCGGTCAAAGAAAAACTGAACATGCCGCAGGTACAGCGCCTGAAAGTCGCGCTGGGCGACTTCGGCATTGAAAACACCTATATGCGCGGGCCGGGCTGCAAATTCTGCGACGGCCGCGGCATTAAGGGACGCATGAGCGTTCCGGAAATCATTCTGCCGGACGCAATGTTTCTGGAACTGATGATCAACGGCGAAACCAGAAAGGCTATCGACTACTGGACCAGCGACCTGAACGGGCGGCCGCTGAAAGACGCCGCGATTGAGCGCATGCTCAAGGGATATATTGATTTGGACGAAGTCGAGCGCTGGTGCGGCCTGCTTGACCAGCGTCCGGTTTATTAGGGAGTTTTACTATGGCTCAGGATGACAGCAAACGCAGATCCGCCTCCATGGCCCGCGCCATGAAGCAGCTGAACGCCATTGAGGTTTATTATGCCAAAATGATTTGCAATTTTTCAAACCAGACGCGTTTGAAAATCTATCGCAAAATCGCCTCGCTGATGCGCAACCGCTTTTCGCTGATGAACGCGCTGGACATGCTGCATGACGGCGCTTCCAACGGCGGCAAAAACCCCGACGAACCGATGGCCATCGCCATTGCCAGCTGGGCCAAGGCCCTGCAAAACGGTCTGCCGTTCTCCGACGCGCTGAAGGGCTGGGCGCCCGACCGCGAAAGGCTGATGCTTTCGGTGGGCGACGTTTCCGACCTGGAAGGCGCATTAATGAACCTTATTCGCGTTACCGAGGGTTCAACCAAAATGATACGCCCGATTATCGGCGCCATCGCCTATCCGTCGTTTCTGTTTATGATGGCCATCCTGATTATTTACGGTATCGGCGTCTACATGGTGCCGCCGATGATTGACGCGGCACCGACGGTACGCTGGCGCGGCATGGCGTTGACGCTGGTAAACCTGTCGGACTGGATTAAAAACTACTGGGCGGTGGCTTTTGCTTCGTTGCCGGCCGTTATGGCGGTCATTTACTTTACCATCGGCATTTGGACGGGAACAATCCGCGCAATTATCGACCGGCTGCCGCCATGGTCGCTGTATAAGGTCTTTACCGGCATCAGCTGGCTGCTGGCTCTGTCGGCTCTGGTCAAGGGCGGTACGCCGGTTTCGACGGCTTTGCGCGCCCTGCGCCGGGATTCAAGCCGGTATCTGAAAGAACGTATTGACAAAACGCTGGTTTTCATCAATAACGGTGACAACCTTGGCCAGGCGCTGAGCAAAACCGGCCTTGACTTTCCTGACAAGGAAATCATCAGCGACCTGAAAATCTATTCGGAACTGGACAACTTTGAAGAAGCGCTGGAAGCCTTAGCCAACGACTGGCTGGAAGAATCCGTCTATCTGATTGAGCAAAAGGCGTCCATTTTGAACATGGTTGCCCTGCTTTCGGTAGGCGGCGTCATTGCCTGGGCGGTTATGGGCGTGTTCCAGATGCAAGACCAGATTACCAGTTCAATGGGAGCTTAAAGATGAAAATGACCGATTTTTGCCGCCGCGTTGAAAAATTTGTTAAAACCTACCCCACGCCGTTGGCGGCAGGGCTGACGGTTTTACTGATTATTGCCGGCGTCTGGCATGTGGCAAGCCGTCCGAATCAACGGGTTATCGGCGCGATGGACAATTTGGCACAGCTGACCGAAAACATTCGCCGCAACTATAAAAACCGGCCGGACTACTGGGGGCTTTCAACCGAAAACGTCATACAAAAGCAGATTGCTCCGTCCGCCATGCTTCGCGACGGCCGCCTGACAAGCCCGGTTGCTGCGGAAATCAGCGTCGGCGGCGACGAAAACGGCAGTATGGTCATGCCGGGCATGCGCAGTTTTTACATCGCCTTCAAAAATCTGTCAAAAAAAGACTGCGTTGACATGGCCGTTTATCCATTGAGCGAAAAAATCAAGCTCGGGCTGCTTTCCGTTACTCTTAAAAACGGCGACGAAGAAACCGTTTTTCAATGGGGCGGCGAAAACGCCCTGCCGGTAAGCAAAGAAAAAGCCGCAAAAATTTGCCGGAAAAAAAGCATTATTTTATGGAACTTTGAATAAATTTGTAATTTATTAACCATTAGCTGTTAGTGTGTATGTAAAAGTATTCTACATGTTAGGGAAAGTCTTATGATAAATTTAAACAGAAGTGAACAGAACGGACGTTCGATGGTGGAGATGCTGGGCGTGCTGGCCATTATCGGCG
>ENA-OZKI01000387-OZKI01000387.1-human-gut-metagenome-genome-assembly--contig:-NODE-387-length-13752-cov-4.680368_pt1 | contig 13752 bp, 9 predicted proteins | sample MGYA00244178_ERZ653754 | MGnify/ENA primary metagenome ERZ653754 (study PRJEB26926, sample SAMN06165253) | human gut metagenome | biome: ENVO:00009003; feature: ENVO:2100002; material: ENVO:00002003... | reverse complement strand
CTGTCTCGTGGGCTCGGAGATGTGTATAAGAGACAGACATTATAGTAAATAATGTCGGTGTCTGCCGGTTTGTTCCTTTGGATGAGTGCTCCGTCGAGGAGTTTGACAGAACAATGGCGGTAAACCTCCGCCCGGTATTCATTACCGCGCGCACTCTCGCCAGGCACCGCCGCTCCCTGGCTGTAAGCAATACTTTCGGACGCATGATTAATATAGCGTCCACGCGGGCGTTGCAGAGTGAACCCGGCACCGAGGCTTATTCGGCATCGAAGGGTGGTATCGTGGCTCTGACCCATGCGCTGACGATGTCGCTCGCACCACTTTCAATTACGGTAAATGCCATTTCCCCCGGCTGGATAGTAACCGACCCTGCAGAAGAACTGTCCGAAGCCGACCATACCCAGCATCCCTCCGGTCGCGCCGGAATTCCGGCCGACGTAGCGCGCCTCTGCCTTTGGCTTTCGCTTCCGGGAAACGATTTCATCAACGGCGAGAACATCACACTCGACGGCGGGATGACAAAACGGATGCAATATGTCTGATTTTAACATAATTTAACCGGGGGGGGTAACACGAGGCCTATTATTCAGAAAATATCACTACATTTGCATGCTCCCGGTCAGTTCCGTTTCTGCTTTTACCGGTGAATATGGAAAAAGAATATGCCATGCCTGTCAAAACACTTGTACCCCCGTTTCTTTTAGCTCTGTTCGGGCTACTCTCCGTCCAGAACCTCCCGGCCCAGACGGCTTCCGCCCCGACGGCTGTAATTGTCGGCAAGGTGACGGATATATCCACGGCTGAACCGCTTGGCGGAGTCTCCGCCCGACTGCTCGACGGGAGCGGCAAAGTAAAAAGCTTTACCAATTCGAACGCCAAGGGTGTGTTCCGTCTCAAGATGCCGGCTGGAGGGGGCAGAACACTTAAATTTGCCCGAATGGGATATGCTGACGAAGAGATTCCGCTCGATAGCGTAAATCCGTCCGACACGCTGCGCGTGGAGATGCTTGTACAGGCCTTCGAGCTTAAGGAAGTAGGTGTGCGCGCACGGCGCATACGAGAGAACGGCGATACCGTGACGTACACCGTCGGCCAGTTCACCCGGGCGCAGGACCGCTCGATAGGCGATGTGATGAAGAGGATGCCCGGCCTGGATGTCGACGCCTCGGGAAAGGTCCAGTATCAGGGTACTGACATAAACAAAATGTATGTGGAGGGCAATGATCTTGCCGGCTCGAAATACGGCACTCTCACCCAGAATATCCAGGCCGACAACGTCGGAGCGGTAGAAGTGCTCGAGAACCATCAGCCCATGCAGGTGCTCCGTGGTCTGGCTATAAGCGATCAGGCTGCCATCAACCTGAAGCTCAAGGAGAAGGCGAAAATCAAGGTTATGGCCCACGGCTCCGCCGCCGGAGGCTGGGGCGAGAATGCCGGAGGTCTCTATTCCGGCGAACTCTTTCTCATGTCGGTGAAGGGGAAGGTTCAGAACGCTACCTCGATGAAACTCAACAATCTCGGGCGTCCGCTCGGCGGCATCAAAGGCTTCTTCGGAGGGTCGACGGGCGAGAGCATCGACCCTTTCATCTCGGCCGGTGGAGTAGGCGGCAGCTACACGTCGCGATTCGGCCGCTCGGCGGCATTCGAGACTACGTCGACATGGAAAAACAATCACGACGGCCAGTGGCGCCTCCAGGCAGAATATGCCTACGACCATCTCTGGACCGACCGCTCCACCATCACGACTTATTTCCTTCCCACGGGCAACCGCATAATTACGGAAGACCGCCACGCCGACTCCCACGCACATTCCGCGTCGCTGTCGGCCAACTACGAGATAAATCAGAAACGCTACTACCTTAACAATAACCTGACCGGCAACTTCACCTGGAACGGCGACCGCGTCAATATCGAGGGAACGCTTTCCAACCGGCAGCATACCATCTCCCCTTATTATGATGTTGCCAACCGCCTGAAGATTATACGCCGTTTCGGCGAGAACAGAATTGTGACGTTCAACAGCACCAACCAGTTTCTTTCGCGCCCCGAACAGCTCTGGGTTGAGACCACAGCCTATGGCGACATGGCGCGCTACGGGAGCCATGTAGGGCAGCACTCGTTTTTTACCGACGAGCGCGCATCCTACGGCTTCATCATCAGGAAGGTGATAGTATCGCTTGAGGGCGGTGTGGCCGGTTTTGTGCGCCACCTCGACTCGCAGCTCAACGGTACACTCCCCGACGGGATGCCCGACGAATCCAATGATCTGTCCACCAACTATGTGCGCGTGTTCATAAAGCCGAAATTCGAGCTGAACCTCAAGCGTATAAGCTTCAACCTCAACATGCCGGTGAATTTCTACAGCTACTTCTTCGGAGGCGCGCTGAAAAACCGCAGCGAGGTATTCCTCTCGCCGACGCTGTCGATGCAGTGGAAGCCAAACTCGCGCCATACCATAAACCTCAACGCCACGTGGCGGCGCAATCCGGCGTCGCTATCGAATATCCACTCCGGCCTGGTGATGGCCGATTACCGCACCTTCAACGCCGGAGTCGACGATTACTATTCGTCGTCGCGCCACGGCTTCTGGGGCGACTGGAGCTGGCGCAACACCCGCCGCGGATGGTTCGCCCATGCCAGTTTCGACCATGCGTGGAACCGTCTCAAGTCGGGAGTCTCGCAGATGCTTATCGGCGACTATGTGGTGAACGCTTACCGCGCCGAGCCTTCGACGTCGCAGGAGACGAAAGCTTATGCGAGAATACAGAAGAGCCTCGACGCCATCCAGTCGTCCGTACAGCTGAACGGTTCGTTCCGACGCACCGATGAGACGGCTTTCTCGCAGGGAGAGGAGGTGAATAGGCGTCTGCTCGTCTATACTGCGTTTGCGAGCCTCGACGTGCGTTTCTGCAGTTGGCTCAATGCCGCGTACTATCTCTCCTTCAGTCATACGCGCATGCATATATCCATGCTCCCCTCTGCCCTCAATACCGGCTACGACCATATGCTCGAAGCCACAGGAAAATGGGGCAAATGGATGGTGTCGGCCAATGGCGTGTATGGCACCACCCGCCTGGGGCCGGGCGACTATACACGTACCACCGACCTGGGCGTGCGCGTGAACTACAAATTGAACAAGCGAGTGGAGTTTACTCTGAAAGCCTCAAATCTTCTCGACGACCGCAACCGGGTGACGCGTTCGTTCGACACGTTCTCGCAGACGGAGACAGCCGAGCGCCTTCGCGGCCGGGAATTCATGATAGGTATAGTGGTCAGCAACTGAACATCACCAATCTTCCAAGAATATGAAAAAACTGTTTGCAATATCGGCGGCCGCCTCGCTGGCATTCTGTCTTTTGGCCGCCGCGCGTCCCGACGCGACACTGGTAGTGACCTATGATTTCGAACGATGCCGCCACGATGTCGACAGCCTGGAGTATTCCAAAGACCAGATGGTTCTCCAGCTTGCGCCTACGGCCTCACGCTTTTTCAGCGCCAAGACCGAATTCTTCGATTCGCTTCACAGCGCGCCGGGTGGAGCCAAACTCATCCAGCAGATGCAGATGGATGCCCTCAACAGTTCCGGCGGTATAAAGCGCGACGCCTCGGGCAATATCACGTCGATTTCGGTCGATGCCAAGGCGATGGAAAACGTCCCCTCGCGGGGATTCCTGACGTGTGTCTATAAAGACATGGACAAGGGTGAGATGACCGTTTACGACGGCATACATGGCCCGTCGGACGTTCGCTATACGTATTCCCTTCCTGTTGATGAGATTGCCTGGGAGCCAGGCGACTCCGTGACGACAATTCTCGGCTATGAATGCCAGAATGCTACCGGCGAATACCACGGCCGCGTGTGGGAGGCGTGGTTCGCATCCGATCTGCCTTTGGCCGACGGCCCCTGGCAGCTCTGCGGACTTCCCGGCCTCATTCTCAAGGCAACCACTGCCGGCGACGAGTACCGGCTGACAGCTACGGGAGTGCACAGCGCCGCCGAGCCGATAAAAGACCTTGCCGGCGACCCGGAGATAGAGAAAATCGACCGCAAGGAGTTTCTGAAGATGTTGGACAAGAATCATCGCGACCCGGGAGCCCAGTATGGCTTTCCCATGCCGCAGGAAGTGTTCCACGACCTGATTGAGACCGACTACAAGTAAGAGATTCGGAAAAATTCAGACAATCTCCAATATATTCCGACAACCGGACAACAGCCGCCGACCATCCGGTCAGCTTGGCCCGATGTGCTCGCCCAGCGATTTATAGGCTTTCATTGAGCCTACGCAGGTGAGCACATCGCCTTCCTGCACACACTCAGCCGAGGGATTCGATATATCTACCGGCTGCAGTTGCGTGGAGTCAAGCCCGAGGATGTTGGTGGATTTCCGCGGGCGCGATGCGGCGACAAGACGCAACCCGAACATGGCCTCCTGCGTGAGGTCTATATAGGCCATCCCCTTGAAATAATCGGGGGCCGCGAAGCGCATCACGTAGGTGTCGCGGTCTACGCGCAGCGAATCGACATGGGTCCCGAGGGCCATTTCGTCGGAAAGGTCGCGTGCGGCGCTCTGCTCCGGATTGAGGATGCGCTCCACGTGCATCCCTTCGAGAATGGCGCTGTGGAGGTCGTCGATTGCGCGGGCGTAGATCTTGCGCACGCCGAGCTTTCGCAGCAGTGCCACCGTCTTGATGCTCGCGCCGAATTGCTCGCCTATGGCCACGATGACCAGGTCGACGCTTTTGAGCGGGAGCGCGCCGATGGCGTTTTCGTCGGTGGAATCGATTATGTAGGCAGTGGAGATATAATCCTTGATGGCGGCTACGATGGTGGCGTTGATGTCGGCGCCTATCACCTCATTGCCCATGTCGGTGAGGTCTTTGGCCAGATTGGTTCCGTAGATGCCAAGGCCGATTATCAGGTATCGCATATTTTTCGCGTATTAAGTTTGAAAAGGTCAGTTTATGATTATGTTGTCGGAGGGGAAGCGGGCTGCCGGGTCTGTATGAGTGCCTACAATCCCCGCGAGCAGAGAAATTATGCCCACGCGACCCAGAAGCATCGCCGTGGAGAGCAGCACCTTCGAGAGGTCGCTCAACTCGGGCGTCACTCCCAGCGACGACCCGACGGTGAAGAGGGCGGAGGCTGCCTCGTAGAGCAGCTCCTTGGCGCTGAGCCCCGGTTCAAGTCCGAGAAGAAGCATCGAGTATAGCACGTAGGCGAGAATCGACAGCCCGATAACGGCATGCGCCCTGCGGAGCGACGGCACCGAGAGCGTGCGCCCGAAGGCGTCGACGCGCGTACGTCCCGACACGATGGCTTTCAGGTTCAGCAGCATGGCGGCGAATGTGTTCACCTTGATGCCGCCGGCCGTAGACTGCGAGCCGCCTCCTATCCACATCAGTACAATGAACAAAAGAAGCGTGATGTTGAGCATTGAGGCGGGATTGACCGAGGAGAAACCCGACGAGCGCGGTACCCAGGCGTTGAACACCGACTGCACCACCTTCTCGTACGCTGTCATGCCGCTCAGAGTGTTGTCGTATTCAAAAAGCAGGAAGAGAATGGCGCTGATGACGAAAATCCAGCCCGTGGTGGCAACCACAATCTTGGTGTTGAGGTCGTAGATGTGTGTGGGCTGGCGCAGGGGGCCGTCGCGGCGGATGCGGTGCCATGCGGCGCGGAGTTTCATTCCCGCCACCTGGGTCACGTTCATCAGAATTGGGAAACCGATGCCTCCGGCTGCTATAAGCACGCTCGCCACGATATAGACCGACTGGTTTGAATGGAGCAGGGCCGGATTCGAGAGGCCGCCTTCTATGTTGGAGAAACCGGCGTTGCAGAATGCCGAGAGCGAGTGGAAGAGCGAGAATATGATTTCGTCCTGCAGGCTCATGTTCAGCTCGCCGTGGATGCAGAGAAAGAATGCCCCGGCTCCCAGCGCCTCAATCAGCAGGGTGAACCCCAGGATGTAGAACAGCGTCGGCACCAGTGCGCCGATTGTCTTCGACGAGATGATGTCCTTCATCATCAGCTGGTTGTATACCGATGTATTGCCGCTGAAAAAGAGGGCGAAGAAGCTTGTGAAGGTCATCACTCCGAGTCCTCCGGCCTGGATGAGGAATCCGAGCACGGCCAGTCCCGGGAGTGAGAATGTAGTGGAAATATCTACCGGAGTGAGGCCGGTGATACATACGGCCGATGTGGCCACAAACAGCGAGTCGACGTAGCTTAGTTCGCCTGTGGTACACCGCGGCATCATGAGGATAAACGATCCGGCCAGAATGAGCACAATGAAACTTCCGGTGAGAATCAGCGATGGGTTGGTGCGCTTGCCAAGCATCTTTATCAGCCCGTAGCTTATATCGACCACCGAATAGGAGGCGAGGATGGCGCATAGAAACGCCCGGCTGTATAGAATCTTCTCGAGTGCAGGAATCCATGGGTGAACCGGGTGGGGATACATCAGCGGAAGGAGCGTGAGAAGCACTGATATGTCGACTATCCATTTGATGGCTCTCGACTCCCTGACGGTGCGCCTGAAATCAGTGATGAGGCTGTATAGAATGTTGACGGCGAAGAGAATCTGGCAGCTGCGGAGCGTGCGGCGTATCCATTTCACGTCGTCGGGCGTATGGTCGTAGCCGAACCATACCATCAGTGCGACCACGCAGGCAATCGACCCGATAAAAGCCAGCACGGAAAGCACTTGAGCCGGCAACTGGAGGGCCGGCGCGAATCTTGCCGTGAAGCGTCTGTAGCTTTGGGCGGCTTTCTGTATCTTTTTGCGGAGAGTGGTCGACAATGTTATGGTGTGTTCTCAGATAAGACGAAGGCGTATTCCGTTTATTCGGCAGGTGTCAGTTCGAAGCCGGCATAGAGGCCGTCGTAGCTGTTGAGCATCTTGGCGGCAGCCTGAAGCGACGACTGGCCGCTTACGCTTGCCACTGCGTTGACGAGTTTGATAAGTTTCGAGGCATCGAACGTAAGGGTGAGTTTTTTGCCGATTTTTTCCACATGGGCGTTCATCTTGCCCAGCGGTATCTTTTTGACGGCCTTGAAATTGAAAGTGAAATCCCCGGACTCGTTGCGCTCGTAGGTGCCTGTTACCGTGGCTTTCTTTACCTTGAACTCGCAGGTCCCGTCCTCGCGGAAGGTTGCGGTCATCGAGGTGAGTCCTGCCTTCTGGTAATAGGGAGCGAGTTTGTCGACGATTACTCCGGTTGCTGCCGAGCCGCCGAGCTTCTGGAGGGCGTTGTCGCTCTGAAGCGAGACGGCGGGAGCGGAATACTTGTAGTCGCCCACAAGGTCGGCTGCCGTAAGGTCGCTCTTGGCCATCATCCCTTCTACGGCGCCTTTTAGGCCTGAGAGGGCTGTGGACCCGTCGCCACCTCCGATTTTCGAGGCAGCTCCTTTAAGCAGGTCGGTAATGTCGGGGTTTGCCGAAGCGGCGGGGGCTGCGGCGAGCAGCAGCGAAGTCATGGCGAAGTTCAGTAATAATCTTTTCATGATGCTGAAACGTAAGTATTGACTTATTTAAAACAATTATTCCCCCCGGTTGTGCTTACAAATTTAGCTAAAATCTTTTACCGTGGCAAATACATCGCCCGGGCTCGGCTGCTATGGCTGTGGCGCAATTGTCGTTTCGGGCTATGCCTGAGGTCAAAAGGGTGGATTTTACACTTGCGGCTTTGCACGTTAGAAAAAAATAGCTAACTTTACCAAAAATTATGCTTAAGCGTTTTGTCATACTGTTTGCTCTGATAGTCAGCGTTGTGGCTCCTTTGGCAGCCCAGGTTGAATTCAAGCGCGGACTCGAGCAGGTTTCGTTCATTCCAAAGGGTCAGTACATCACCGGAGTGAGCGTCAGCTTCTCGCAGTCGAACCAGAACAACTACCAGTTCCTCATCATCGAGGGCATCGACGGCGATACCTACAAGTTCAAAATCAGCCCCATGCTGCTCTACTGCTTCAAGGACAACCTCGCCGCCGGAGGAAAGTTCGCATATACCCGCACCCGCACCCGTCTCGACAATGCAACCGTGGTAATCGACTCCGAAACCGACTACACCGTAGAGAACCTCTATAACATATCCCACGACTATTCGGCGATGGCGGCCTTCCGCAACTATATCAGCCTGGGGCGTCAGCGTCGTTTCGGAATCTTCAATGAGGTGCAGCTCGAGATAGGCGGTGGCGAGTCGAAAATCGTCAACGGCCGCGGAGAAGACCTCACAGGCACATGGGAGCGCACATGGAAGACGCGTATCGGCCTCGCTCCGGGATTCGTGATGTTCCTCAACAATTATTCCGCCATCGAGGTTGCCGTAGGTGTTCTGGGCTTCAGCTACAGCCATACATCGTCGAAGACCGACCAGATTTACGACTCCTCGCGCGGCAGCAAGAGCGCCAATTTCAAAATCGACCTCTTCTCCATCACTTTCGGTGTGGCTTTCTATATCTGACACTTGCAATGACCATCAATATACCATCGGCATTCATTCGGCTCATCTTAGCCGCAGGGGCTCTGGCAGTTTCGCTGCTCGCCGCGCCTGTCGGGGCGGCTTCGCCACGCGAAATGCCCGACGACAATATCAACCTGAATTTTCTCGAATGGCTCGCCAAAGGCGAGAAGATTCCTCTCGATTCCACAATAGTCAACGACCCGGCGCTCGACGAGACAGTGCTGGTTGGGGGCGACACTGTGAGCATAATCCTTCCGCAGAAAAACTACGGCCGCTACGACCGCGGCCTGTTCAACTATCTCTTCATCCCCAAAGGGCAGTGGAGCATCGGGCTGATGGCAAGCTACGGAGAGTTTTCCACCGACAACTTCCAGATTCTCTCGGTGCTATCCAACCTCGACCTCAAGGTGAAGGCCTACTCGCTGCAGCCAAGCTTCTCATATTTCTTCACCAACAACCAGAGTGTCGGCGTCACGTTCAACTACACGCGAATGTACTGCGACCTGGGGTCGATGTCGTTCGATATGGACGACGACCTCAGCTTTTCGCTCAGCGACGTCAGCTACTACTCCAAAAGCTATTCATCGGCCATAGCCTACCGAAACTATATCGGCCTTGGCCGCGACCGCCGTTTCGGCATATTCAACGAGGTGGAACTGGAATTCGGCGCAGGCTCCTCGCGCTTCCAACGCTACTACAACGGCGAGCTTCGCGACACGCGCACCAACTCCCTCTCTGCCTCGCTTAATTTTTCGCCGGGCCTTACTGTCTTCATGATGGACTATGTGAGCTTCAATATCTCCTTCGGTGTGTTCGGTGTGAAACTTCATCACGAAAGCCAGCGAACCAACGACGTTGAGGAGGGTTCGCGCTTCTCGTCGGGTGCGAACTTCAAATTCAATATCTTCAACATCAATTTCGGCATGGCCGTATATATCTGAATATTAATCTACCTATTTGCCTGAATATAATCTACAAACCTGTTTTAAATGACCACGAAAAACGTTATGAGTGCAATTCTTTCCAAATCTTCGGCGTACACCTTTGCCGGAACGCTCGCACTTATCGCTTCGGCCGCCTCTGCCCGCGCGGCCGAAATCCCGACCGTATTCGATGCCCACGCGGTGAACAACACCGTGGAGCGTACGCTCACATTCGATCCCACCGGAACCGGAGCGCAGCTCCCCGCCTGCTGGGGTCTTGACACGGCGTGGAATTCCAACGACAATTTCGTGCGCGGCATGCGCGCTATGACCCCCGACATTGTCGATATCGTCCGCGTATCCTTCAATCCCTATGCCCTCGTTACCACGCAGGGTGTTGTCCCCACCGGCGAATGCGCCAACCAGCTCAAAAGCCGAATGGAAAAGGTTGCCAAAGTTGAGGCTCTCCGTACCGGCAACCGTAAGGTCGACATCGCCATCAACCTCGATGCCGCCCGCATGGATCTCCAGGGCGATTACTACTATATCAATAATGGCGAATACGACCTGAATCTCGGCACCAAGAACCATGCCGAATGGGCAAAACTGCTCCACGCCTACGTTTCGACCATCCGCCGCGACTACGGCAATACGGTTGTGTCCGTTGCTCCTTTCAATGAGCCCGACTACTACTGGAACAGCCTCCGCCAGCCTCATTTCGACAACATCAACAAGGCTTTCCGCGCCAACTACCCCGATATGCAGGACGTGCGTATATCCGGCGGCAACACCCTTAACTGCGACGAGGCTCAGAACTGGTACGATTATCTGAAAGCCAATCTCGACGAGGGCAACACCCATCAGCTCGCCGGCGATTTCAACCATTACGCATCGTTCTTCCAGAATGTGCGTGCCGACGGCAAATATGCCACCGGCGACGAGCTTCACAACGTTATGGAGGCCATGGTCGGAATCGAATACGGTATGCAGACTGGCATATGGTGGGGCGAAGCCGCCCGCGTGCGCGGTCAGTTCTGCCAGGCCAGCAATCTCGGTCAGCGTCTGGCCTACACCGAAAACCGCTACGCCTGGGGTGCCGCTTCGGTCTACAAGCGCGACAACCACCTTTCGCAGGCTTTCGTAGGCGTTTCCGAGCGCCAGGGGCGCCCCGCCTCCTACAGCTTCGTCAGCAAGACGAAGGATGTCTATGTGGATGGCGTAGGCCCCACGCGCGAATTCGTGCTCGATGTTCCCGCCGATGCCAACGGCACTTACCAGGGAGCGGGCCAGCGCAATGCTGAGGCTGTCTACGACATTACCTGGGGTGAAGACGTGATGCCCGAAATCAACGGCACATATTATATTATCTCCAAAGCCATCGGCCGCGCCGTGCAGGCGCCATCTTCGGCAACTTCTACTGCAATGTCGCATGCCACCATGAGTGCTACGAGCAACCGCCAGAAATGGGAAATCAAGAAAGTCCGCATTGACAACGGGGGCGACTACAGCTATTATACAATTACTGATGCCGGCAATACCGCCCGCGGCTGGAATCTCAGCGGCTGGGGGCTGAGTGAGGACTATTCTCCTGCGTCCGACCAATATTTTTCTGTTCCGGTAATTTGCGCCAACAATAAATCGACACTCCAGGACGGCTCACTGACTGAATATTTTGCTGACAACTGTCAGTGGTATCTTCAGTATGCAGGCAATGGATGGTTCCGCATCCGCAGCAAGGTGAGCGACTACTGCGTGCGTCCCAAGAAAGCCAACAACGGGACTATCTCAACCTCCGCTGCTCTCGTTCAGGCTCCCTACGATGCCGACGACGATAACCAGCTCTTCCGCTTCCTCCCCGCCGACAATCTCCCCTCGAAATTCGAAACCGAGGCTCCCGCAGCTCCCCAGGGCGTGAACGCCATGGGCGGTAACGGCTCTATTACCATCAGCTGGAATGCCGTGAACGATAATGAGCTCGCCTCCTACACTCTGCTCCGCTCCGACAACGGTGGCGAATTCAACACCATCGCCCGCAATATCGCAGGCACCTCAATTGTCGACAACACCGCCCTCGCCGGCGACGAATATACCTACAAAGTGGTAGCCTTCGATAAATCGGGCAACCGCTCGGCAGCTTCCTCCACTGCATCGGCAAGCATCCGTCACGACAATCTCACCTGGGCTGTGCTCCCCTTCGACGACACGCTCGACGACATTTCAGGCAACAGCTTCCACGCCCGCGCTTCAGAGGACCAGGCATTTAACTCAGGGAAACGTAACTCCTGCCTGTCGCCCGGCGCGTCGCAGACCGTGATGCTTCCGATGGGCGCTGTTCCCGCCGGCGGCAACTTCTCGGTGACTGCATGGGTGCGCACGCGCTCCACAAGCGCTTCCGGCCAGTATCTCTTCGACTTCGGTACCGACGAGACCAACCATATCGGTCTGCTCCTTAACGACGGCACCGGCAACATCGCCCTCCGCGGCACTACACCCACCGGAACTACCGAGCTGAAGGCCAAGACTCCCACCGATTCCGACTGGCACCACATTGCTGTGGTCCTCACTGATTCCGAATGGTATATATATGTAGACGGCAACTACGCAGCCGGATACGGTCAGGCCGGTCTCTCCGCTTCGGTTCCCGACCGCACGAAAGTGCTCAACTATATCGGTCGCGGCATGCGCCAGTACGACTACAATATGAACACCGGCGTACGCACCAACATCCCCGTGCTCGGCGCCATCGACGAACTCCATATCTACAACGGCACTCTCACCCCCTCCCAGGTATATTTCGATATGCAGGGCCATGTGAGCGCCATCGATGACCTCCCGGCCGATGCCGCAACGCGCGAGGTCGCTTCCCGCGCATACTTCAACACCAAGGGGCAGGCTATCGCCGCTCCCGCGCAGGGTGAGACTGTGGTAGTCCGCACTGTCTATTCCGACGGCACGGTTGAATCCTCCAAAGAAGTCATCAACGAATAATATTAATAAGCCCGCCAGTCCTCATTAATGAAATCCGAACTTACAAAATATGGTACCGGGATAGCCGCAATCGCCATGTTGGCGATTGCGGCGCCTCAGGGCCGTGCAGCCACTCCGACAGTGTTCGACTCCTATGCCGTGGTTCCTACGCCGCATATGATTGCCTCGTTCGACCCGACGGGCACCGGTGAACAGTTGCCGGTGGTATGGGGAATCGATACGGCATGGCCGAGCAAGGAAAACATGATACGCTGTTTCCGCACCATCTCACCCGACAATGTGGGCGTGGTGCGCGTGTCGTTCAACCCCTACGCTCTCGTAACACAAGAGGGATTCGTACCCGAAGGCCGTTGCACCGAAGAGCTGCGCAACCGGATGGGCATAGTCTCGCTGCTTGAAAAGGAATGTACCGGCAATAAGAAAGTCGACATTTTCCTGAATCTTGATGCCTGCCATCCCAACCTTCAGAAAGACTACTATTATATCAAACAGAGCGTTGACGACGAAGGGAAACTTAAATTCGACGAGGCCGGGAATCCGATATATGAAAACGACTGGGAGAAGGGAACCAAAAACTTCGATGAATGGGCCCGTCTGATCAATGCATATGTGAAGACAATCGGCCGCGACTACGGCAACGAAGTGGTTACTATCGCCCCATTCAACGAGCCGGATCTGGCTATCAACGGCCTCCAGCAACCTCATTTCAAGGAAATCAACAAGGCCATCCGCGCCAATTATCCCGACCTGCAGACAATCCGCCTCTCGGGAGGCAACACACTCAACAGTTCGTGCGCCCTCGACTGGTATACATATCTGAAGGAAGACCTTGACGAAGGTAACACCCACTTCCTCGCCGGTACGTTCGCCGAATATGCCGATTTCTTCTCGACACTCCGCAGCGACGGCAAATTCGCCACCGGCGACGAGCTGCACAACGTGATGGAGGCTATCGTCGGTGCCAACTACGGCATGCAGTCGGGCATATGGTGGGGCGAGTGCGCCCGCGTGCGCGGTCAGTTCTGTCAGGCGAGCAATTTCGGCGAGCGTCTCTCATATCAGGAAAACCGCTTCACCCTCGCAGCTACAGCCCTCTATAAGCGCGACAAACACCATTCACAGGCCTTTATCGGCGTATCGGAGCGAGCCGGCCGACCGTCGACGTTCGGCTACGTATCGCGCACGAAGCCCGTATATGTCGACGGCGTAGGGCCAACCCACGATTTCAGTATCGCCATCGAGGCTGATCCTAACGGTGTATATGGCTCGGCGTTGCAGCGCACCGCCGAAGCTGTCTACGACGTGACCTGGGGAGAAGACATCATGCCTGAAATCAACGGCGACTATATTATAGTCTCCAAAGCCGCCGAGGGGATGG
>ENA-OZKI01000366-OZKI01000366.1-human-gut-metagenome-genome-assembly--contig:-NODE-366-length-14100-cov-7.780990_pt1 | contig 14100 bp, 9 predicted proteins | sample MGYA00244178_ERZ653754 | MGnify/ENA primary metagenome ERZ653754 (study PRJEB26926, sample SAMN06165253) | human gut metagenome | biome: ENVO:00009003; feature: ENVO:2100002; material: ENVO:00002003... | reverse complement strand
CCCAGCATCAACACCGACGGCGACAACACCACCCGCTTCATCGTCCTCAGCCGCGAAAAGCCCACGGCGGGCAACCGGTTCTCGCTGCTGTTCACGGTGGACAACAAGCCCGGCAAGCTGGCCGAGGTCATTCAGGTCATCGGTGCCAGCGGCTTCAATATGGAGTCCATCAAGAGCCGGCCCATGCCCCATGTGCCGTTTGAGTATTATTTTTATGTCGAGCTGGTGGGCGATCCCACAGCCGACGAGACCGCCGCGCTGCTGCGCGAGCTGAATCATGTCTGCCGCACGGTACGGCTGTTAGGAGTGTATACGAAATGAGCGATTTCATCGGGACAAAGCTCACCATGAATCTGGGCGAGCGCAGTTATGATATCATCCTGAAAAACGGTGCACTGGAAAACCTGTACCAGTTTGCCCGGCTGGACCGCCGGGTGGCCGTCGTCACCGACAGCGGCGTTCCGGCCCAGTATGCCCAGCGGGTAGCCGACCAGTGCCGGGAATCCACCATCATCACGGTGCCGCAGGGCGAGGCCAGCAAGAGCTTCAAGATCCTGGAAACGGTGCTCCGGCAGATGCTGGAGTTCAACATGGGCCGCGGCGACCTGGTGGTGGCCGTGGGCGGCGGTGTGGTCGGTGATCTGGCCGGATTTGCCGCTGCCATCTACATGCGGGGCATCGATTTCATCAACTGCCCCACCACCACCCTTTCCATGATCGATTCCTCCATCGGCGGCAAGACCGCTGTGGATCTGGGCGATACCAAAAACATCGTGGGCGCGTTCTGGCAGCCCAAGCTGGTCATCGTGGACCCGGCCGCCCTTTCCACCCTGCCCCGCCGCCACTACATCAACGGTCTGGCGGAGGCGGTCAAGGCAGGCCTGCTGGCGGACCCCGAGCTGTTCGCCATCTTTGAAAAGGGCGATATCGACACCCAGATCAGCGAGATCATCTACCGCAGCCTGCGGTTCAAGAAGAACGTTGTGGAGCAGGATGAGACTGAGCGCGGGATGCGCAAGGCCCTGAACTTCGGCCACACCATCGGCCACGGCATCGAGGCTGTTAAGGGCATCAAGGGCCGCCGCACCGTGGGCCTGTTCCACGGCGAATGCGTGGCGCTGGGGATGCTGCCCATGATCGAATCCAAGGCGCTGCAGAAGCGGGTGCGGGCGGTCTACCGCCGCATTGGCCTGCCCACCCGCACCACCTATAACAAGGAAAAGGTGCTGGCCGAGATGCTGCACGATAAAAAGGCCCAGGGCGGCCAGATCACGGTCATCAAGGTGCCGGGTCTGGGCTGCTGGCGGGCCGAGACCATCCCCGTGGAGGGCCTGCGCCCCCTGCTGGGTGTGGAGGAGTAAGCCATGAAAAACACCTTTGGCAGCGACCTTTCGCTGACCATTTTTGGCGAGAGCCACGGCAGGGCTGTCGGCGCGGTGCTGGACGGCATGGCGGCGGGCGTGCCCGTGGACGAAGCCTTTCTTGCTGCCTGCATGGACAAGCGCCGTGCCCGGGGCGACGGCCTTTCCACCCCCCGTGTGGAGGGGGATGCGGTGCAGTTTTTATCCGGCGTGGTCAACGGCCGCACCACTGGCACCGCCATTGCCCTGATGATCGAAAACCAGAACACCCGCAGCGGCGACTATGCCAAAACGGCTGACCTGCTGCGGCCCGGCCATGCGGATTACACCGCCTACACCAAGTACCACGGCTATCAGGATGCCCGGGGCGGCGGCCACTTTTCGGGCCGCGTCACCGCCGCGCTGGTGGCGGGCGGCGCTTTGGTGCTGGGAGCCCTGAACCGGGCCGGGATCGAGATCGTGACGCACATCGGGCGGTGTGCCGGGATCAGCGATGCCCCCTTTGCGCTGGATGATCCCGCCGCACTGGCGGCGCAGGCCGAGGCACTGCTGAACAAGTCCGAGGGCTTTGCCCTGCTGGACGGCAGTGTGGAGGAACCCATGAAAGCTGCCATCCGTGCCGCCGGTGCCGAGGGCGACAGTGTGGGCGGCGTGCTGGAGACCGCCATTCTGGGCCTGCCCGCAGGCGTGGGTGAACCCTATTTCGACAGCGTGGAGAGCAAGCTCGCTCACCTGGCCTTCTCCATCCCGGCGGTCAAGGGCATCGAGTTCGGTTCCGGCTTCGGCTTTGCGGATCAGAAGGGCTCGGAGGCCAACGATGCCTTCCGGATGCAGGGGGAGCGCATCGTCACCGCCACCAACCACAATGCGGGCCTGAACGGCGGCATCTCCAACGGGATGCCTGTGGTGTTCCGCACGGCGGTCAAGCCTACCCCCAGCATCTACAAAACGCAGGACACGGTGGATTATATCGCAAAGAAGGACGCGGAGCTGTCCATTCAGGGCCGCCACGACCCCTGCATCGTGCCCCGGGCCGCCATTGTGCAGACCTGCGCCGCCGCGCTGGCCGTGGGCGACCTGCTCACCGCAAAATACGGCATGGCCTGGATGGAGGACCCCACCGGCTACCGCAAGGAGGTGCTGTAAATGGAATACGGACTCATCGGCGGGCGGCTGGGCCACTCCTACTCCAAGGTCATCCACGAGATGCTCTGCGGCTACCGGTACGACCTGTGCCCCCTGCCCACGGAAGAGGAAGTCCGGGCCTTTATGACCCGGCGGCAGTTCAGGGCCATCAATGTCACCATCCCCTATAAGCTGGTGGTCATGGAGTACTGCTCCTACATCGACCCCCACGCCAAGGCCATCAACGCCGTGAACACCATCGTCAACAGGAACGGCCTGCTCTACGGCTACAACACCGATTATCCCGGCTTCTCCTATCTGTGCGATGCACACGGGGTGGAGTTCAAGGACAGGACCGTGCTCATTCTGGGCACCGGCGGCACCCACAACACCACCTGGGCCGTGGCCCATGACCGTGGCGCGAAACAGATCTATACCGTCAGCCGCCATCCCGACCCTGAAAAGGGAGAGCTGACTTATGCTCAGGCCCTGACCACCGGGGCGCAGATCATCATCAACACCACGCCGGTGGGCATGTACCCCAATGTGGGCGTGAGCGCCCTGGATATCACCTCCATGCCCGGGCTGGAAGCCGTGATCGATGTCATCTATAATCCCGATAAGACCGAGCTCATCCTCCGGGCCGAGGAGCTGGGGGTGCCCGTTGCCGTCGGCGGTCTGGAAATGCTGGTGGCGCAGGCAGTGTACGCGGCAGAATTTTTCCTCGACCGCAAGTTTGAGGATGCCGGTGCCGAGATCGCCCGTGTGACCAGCGAACTGCGGCGGGAACAGCTGAACATTGCCCTCATCGGGATGCCCTCCTCGGGCAAATCCACCCTGGGCCGCGCTCTGGCGGAACGGCTGGGCAAGCGGTTCGTGGATCTGGACGAGGAGATCGTCAAGGCCGACGGCCGGAGCATCCCGGACATCTTTGCCGCTGAGGGGGAGGCAGGCTTCCGGAAGCTGGAGGCCGCGCAGACCGCCCGCTTTGCCAGGGAGAACCGGCAGGTCATCTCCTGCGGCGGCGGCGTGGTCAAAGACCCGGCAAACCTCCGGGCGCTCCACGCCAACGGCATCGTGCTCTTTATCGACCGGCCGCTGGAAGATCTGCTGGTGGGCGGCGGAAGGCCCCTTTCCACCAGCCCTGAGGCCCTGAAAACCATGGAAGCCCAGCGCCGCCCGCTCTATCTGGCGGCAGCGGATGCTGTGATCCCCAACAAGACCACCCCTGCGGATGCCATGACGGCGGCAATGGAGGCGCTGGATGAAATTTTTAGTCATTAACGGTCCCAACCTCAACCTGACCCAGTTCACGGAGCCGGGCATGGAGGGGCAGATCGATTTCAATACACTGCTGGACTATATTGAGGCGGGCTGTGCCCAGATGGATGTTCAGGTGGACTTTTTTCAGTCCAACCACGAGGGTGACCTCATCGATGAGATCCAGTCGGCGGCAGGCCGGGCCGATGGCATCATCCTCAACCCGGGCGGCTACGCCTATTACAGCGTGGCCATTCTGGAAGCGCTGCAGGTGTGCGGCGTGCCCGCCGTGGAAGTGATGCTGGCCGACCCCAGCGGCAAGGAGCCCTTCCGCAGCGTGGATGTGGTCTCCTTTGGCTGTCAGGGCCGCTTTGCAGGCGAGGGGGTCAGCGGATATCTCCATGCCTGCGCCTACCTTGTGCAGCTGCTCCGGCTGGATGGCGGCGCGCAGACGCACCTGGTGCAGTAAATGAACAACCTCTCCGTCAATGCTGACGCATTGCCACCTCTCCTAGTAGGAGAGGCCTTGGCATTCAGGAGAAGTTCCCGGTTTTGCCAAGGGCTCCCCTATTAGGGGAGCTGTCGAGCGAAGCGAGACTGAGAGGTTCAGAAAAGGGAAAGGAATCAAAAGAGATGATCATTTCGACCAAAAAAGGCACCCCCAAGGAAGAGCTGGAAAAGATCGTAGACAAATTCGAGAAGCAGGGCCTGGATGTGACCCTGATCACCGGCAAGGATTACAATGTGTTCGGTCTGGTGGGCGATACCACCAAGATCGATGAGCGCGACGTGCTGGCCAACCCCTGGATCGACAATGTCACCCGCGTGTCCGCTCCCTATAAGCGGGCCAACCGCCTGTTCCACCCCGCCGATTCCATCATCGACTGCGGCGGCGTGAAGATCGGCAGGGGCGAGAAGATCGCCGTGATGGCAGGCCCCTGCAGCATCGAGGGCGAGGAGCAGGCACTGCGCATTGCCAACGGCGTAAAGGCGGGCGGTGCAAGCCTGTTCCGCGGCGGCGCTTATAAGCCCCGCACTTCTCCCTACTCCTTCCAGGGTCTGGAGACCGAGGGCATCCTCGATATGGTCAAGGCACGGGAGGCCACCGGAATGCCCATCGTGTCCGAGCTGATGAGCGAGGACCGGATCCCGGAGTTTGAGGAATATGTGGACGTGGTACAGATCGGTGCCCGCAACATGCAGAATTTCCAGCTGCTCAAGGCCGTGGGTAAGATGCACAAGCCTGTTCTGCTCAAGCGCGGCCTGTGCAACACCATCGAGGAGTGGATCATGTCCGCTGAGTATATCATGGCCGGCGGCAACGAGCAGGTCATTCTCTGCGAGCGGGGCATCCGCACCTTTGAGAAGTACACCCGCAACACCCTCGACCTCTCCGCTGTGCCCATCATCCACGAAAAGACCCATCTGCCCATCATCGTGGACCCCAGCCACGCCACCGGCAAGGCCAATCTGGTTGAGCCGATGATGATCGCCGCTGTGGCCGCCGGTGCCGACGGTCTGGAGGTGGAAGTCCACTATGATCCCCGCCACGCATGGAGCGATGGCGCACAGTGCCTGACCCCGGATGCCTTTGCACAGGCCATGGCAAAGTGCCGTCAGGTCGCATGGGCCATTGGCCGGGATATGTAAGATGGATGTGGTGGTAAAACGCGCCCGCGCAGTGGCGGGCAGGATCGCCGTGCCGCCCAGCAAAAGCATGGCTCACCGGGCGGTGCTCTGCGCGGCGCTGGCAAAGGGAACCTCCCATCTCCATCATCTTGCTTTCAGCAAGGATATCTCCGCCACGCTGGGTGCGGCGGGCCGGCTGTGCGCCCGTGTTACCACCGGTGAAAACGACGCGGTGGTGGAGGGGCTTGGCCGCTTTCTGCCGGTTGATGCCCCCGTGGACTGCTGTGAGAGCGGCAGCACCCTGCGCTTCCTCATCCCACTGGCCAGCCTGACCGGGCAGGAAGTGACTTTTACGGGCCGTGGGCGGCTGATGGAGCGGCCCCAGTCGGTCTACAAAACGCTGTATCAGCAGCAGGGCCTGCGTTTTGAGCAGGGCGCGGACCGCCTGACTGTGGAAGGTGCCCTGACCCCGGGCGAATACGAGCTGGCGGGCAACGTGTCCAGCCAGTTCATCAGCGGGCTGCTGTTTGCCCTGCCCCTGCTGGGCGGCACCAGCACCCTGCACCTCATCCCGCCTGTGGAGAGCCGAAGCTACATCGATATGACCCGCGCGGTGCAGCACGCCTTTGGCGTGGAGAGCCGCTGGCTGGATGAAAATACGCTGGAAATTCCCGGCGGGCAGCACTATCTTCCCTGTGATTACACCGTGGAGGGCGATTACAGCCAGGCGGCTTTTCCTGCCGTGCTGGGCGCTGTGACCGGCGGGGTGGCCATCACCGGCCTGTCTGAGGAGACCTTGCAGGGCGATGCCGCCATTCTGGAGATCCTCCGGCGGTGCGGTGCAAGATTCACCCGCACCGGGCAGGGCGTGGTGTTTGAAAAGGCCCCGCTCCACGGAACGGACATCGACCTTGCCGACTGCCCCGACCTGGGCCCTGTGCTGATGGTGCTGGGCCTGCTGTGTGAGGGAACCACAGTCATCCGCAACGCCGAGCGTCTCCGCATCAAGGAGAGTGACCGCATCGAGGCCATGGAGACCGAGCTGCGGGCCTGCGGCGGGCAGCTGGAGAGCGAGGGCGGCACCATTACCATCCATGGCTGTGCCGGCGCGCTCCATGCCCCGGAGCAGCCGCTTTCCGGCCACAACGACCACCGCGTGGTGATGAGCCTTGCGGTGCTGGCGCTGGCCGCCGGGCTGGCCCTGCCCATCAGCGGGGCCGAGGCCATTGCCAAGAGCTGGCCGGATTTTCTGGAAGCCATCAAGCCTTTGGGCGCGGAGGTGGAACATGTTGGATAAATCAAAGCGTTATCTCATTGTGGGCCTGGGCCTGCTGGGCGGCAAGTACGCCTTGGAGCTGAGCAGGGCCGGGTTCCATGTGGACGGCATCAACCGCAGCGAGGGCCATCTGCAGTATGCCCTCGACCACGGCTATATCACCAGCGGCAAGACCCACGATTTTGAGGATCTGGTGTGTCAGGCCGACCATATCATCTTTGGCTTGTACCCCACGGCCCTGATCGAGTGGTTCCGGACCTACGGCAACCTGCTGAAGGAGGGTTGCATCTTTACCGATGTGTCGGGTGTAAAGACCGGTCTGGTGGAGCCCATTCAGGCTATGTGCAGGCCGGGTGTGGAGTTCATTGCCAGCCACCCCATGGCGGGCCGTGAGACCTCCAGCGTGGAGCACGCCGCCGAGGTGAATTTTGCCCCGGCCAACTTCATCGTGACTCCCACAGAAAAGAACACCCCGGAGGCCGTTCAGTGGGCCAGGGAGCTGGCCGAGGTGCTGGGCTTCAAGCATATCTGCACCCTGACCGTGCAGGAGCATGACAGGATGATCGGCTATGTCAGCCAGCTCTGCCATGCTATCGCCGTCAGCCTGATGTGCGCCAACGACAATACCTCGCTGTGCGAGTACACCGGAGATTCTTTCCGGGACCTGACCCGCATTGCACGCATCAACGATAAGATGTGGGCGGAGCTGTTCCTCTGGAACAAAGAAAACCTCATCTCCGAGATCGACCAGTTCAGCGGGGCGCTGAACGAGATGCGCAACGCCCTTGTGGCCGATGACCGGGAAAAGCTGGAGGAGATGTTCCGCCTGTCCACCCAGCGCCGCGCGGCGTTTGATAAGAAAGCGCCGTAACCTTTTCAGCACACAGCACTGCTGTTTTTTTCCGGCTCCCCTGCTGGGGAGCTGGAAGCGAGACTGAGAGGTTTGGCACAACACGAAAAAATGAGGTGTACCGAATGCCCAAACAGGAAGGCCAGAAATCCAAGCTGCTGGCGCTATTGCGCATTTTTGAGCAGCAGACCGATGAAAACCACCTGCTGAACGTGCCGCAGCTGGTGGAGCTGCTGGAGGCGCAGGGCATCCGCTGTGAGCGCAAGAGCGTGTACAGCGATATTGAGGCACTGGGTGCGCTGGGCTATGATATCAAGCTGCGCCGGGGCCGGGGCGGCGGGTATTTCCTTGCCAGCCGCACCTTTGATCTGGCGGAGCTCAAGCTGCTGGTGGATGCCGTGCAGGCAAGCCGGGTGGTATCCGGCACCACGAGCAGGCGGCTGATCCACAAGCTGGAAAAGCTCTGCTCCAACTACGAGGGCAGCCAGCTGCAGCGTCAGGTCTATGTGGAGGGCCGCCCCAAGACCGACAGCAAGAGCCTGCTGTACAGCATCGATGCCCTGCACGAGGCCATCAACAACGGTAAAATGGTGGAGTTCCTCTACAGAAAAGCCGACAGCCGCGAGAAAGAGAAAAGGATCGTCAGCCCGTGGCAGCTGGCCTGGGAGAACGGGTGCTACTACCTCATTGCCTTTGCCGACGAAAAGGGCATCCGCCATTACCGGGTGGACAAGATGAGCGGGGTCCGGGTGCTGGATGCGCCCCGGCGGGGTCAGGAGCAGTTTGCGGATCTTGACCTGCCTGCCTATCTGCGCAAGCACTTTGGAATGTACGGCGGGCCGGAGCATCGCGTTACCCTGCGGTGCACCGCGGATCTGGAAGGTGCCATGCGGGAGCGCTTTGGCGCAACGCCCATGTTTTTACCCGAGGAGAATGGCTGCTTCCATTTTGATGTCCCCATCTGCGTCAGTGACCAGTTCTATGGCTGGGTCTGCGGCTTTGGCGGCAAGATAGAAGTGGTCGCCCCGCCCGAAGTGCGGCAGGGAATGCGGGAGATGACCGCCCGGCTGGCAGAACAGCATCAATAACAAGAAAAAGGACTGCGAAAGCAGTCCTTTTTGCGTGTTTACGGTTCCTTCAATTCCAGATCACTGGGCAGGATCAGATCCAGCGCGGCGGCGGGCTCGGCGACAAGGCGGCGGCTCTGGTGGAAGATGGCCTTTTCCAGTGTGTTGCGGGCAAGGCGGCCATTGCCGGCGGTGCGGGCATCGGATTCCTGCCAGCGGGCATAATAGCCCAGCAGGGGTTCGGTGCAGGCTTCGGCCAGGGTGTAGCCCTTGTTCTTTGCCTGAACGTGGGTGATCTGCAGTAGCTCCGCGGCGGTGTAGTCCGGGAACTCGATCCGGTTGGGAAAGCGGCTGGCAAGGCCGCTGTTGGCGGTGAGGAAGGTCTCCATCTCCCTGGTGTAACCCGCCAGAATGACCACCAGCTCATCCCGGTGATCCTCCATCCCCTTCACCAGCGTGTCGATGGCTTCCAGCCCGAAGCTGTCCTGCTCGCCGCGGTAAAGGCTGTATGCCTCGTCAATGAAGAGCACACCACCCAGCGCGCTCTCGATGACGCTGTTGGTCAGGGGGGCGGTGTGGCCGGTGTAGCGGCCCACCAGATCGGCACGGGTCACCTCCACCAGCTGGCCGCCCTTGAGGGCACCAATGGCTTTCAGATACCGTGCCACCAGCCGGGCAATGGTGGTCTTGCCGGTGCCGGGGTTGCCCGTGAAGATCATGTGCATCGAAAGGCTGGCGGTCTTGAGCCCGGCGGCGGCGCGGCGCTGCTGCACCTGCAGGTTGTCGGCCAGACCGAACACATATTCCTTGACCGGGGCAAGGCCCACCAGCTCGTTGATCTCGGCGCGGATGGCATCCAGTGCGCCGGTGTAGGCGGCGGGCAGCAGGTCGAACAGGAGCTGGTCTGCGCCGTCGTTCAGACGGAACAGCACCCCTTCCGGCCCGGCGGTCAGGGTCACGGTGCCGGTAAGGGTTTCATCGGTCCGCAGGCAGTATTCACTCAGGGCGCGGAAGATGTGGTCAGTGCACGCGGAAAGGCCTGCCGCACCCTTCTGTGCGGTGCACTGGGCCGCGACATAGTCCCGCACGTCGGCCCCGGCGGAAAGGGTCAGCCCCAGCCGAGTGCGGATCTTCTGGGCCAGCGCGTTGAGCTGCTGTGCGGCAAGGGCGGCCAGATCCTCCCGGGTGTAGGAGGCCGTCTCGCAGACATCCCCCAGTGCCGACACCAGCGCCGCGCCGAATTTGTCAGCCAGTGCCTCCCGGCCCTTGTGGGAGTAGAAGATGAGGTATTTGCCGCAGGGGTCGATACGGCTGACGGCTCCCGGGGCCAGCGCCGTGCCTGCATCCACAAGGATGCCCTCCTTGTTCACGAGATACCGGCTGGACAGGGGGGCGCTGCCCTTGACGGCCAGATCAGACAGGGTCTTCAGAAAGCCGGGATAGCAGCTCTCATAGTGCTCAAAGGCAAGGATCTCCCCGGGCGCGTGCAGGGCGGCGTAGAGGTCCTGCAGGAAGAGCTTCTCGGCTCCGGAATTGGGGTAAAGGGCCAGATCCAGCGTGGCGATCCTGTCGCTCTGCAAAAGGCCCCGGGCCGCCATGCAGCGGGCAGTTTCTTCCAGTGCAAAATGCCTGCCTGTGCCTGCCCCGCCTGTGAGCAGGATGACGTTGCGGGCGGCGGGGGCTTCGGTGCCCAGCACAAAGGGGCGGCGCATGGCCCGCACCACGCTGTCCACAAAAGCATCCTGCCCCAGCACCGTCTGCTTGACCTCGGCGGCAAGGCCTTCAAAGCTGCCCAGGTGCTCCGGCTTCACGTCGGTGGTGCCCCTGGCCAGCAGGCCTTCGTCCTCCATGTCCCGCAGCATCTGGCGGCTGCTTTCCAGCGCGGCGGCGGTGGCATCGCTCTGGGTTTTGAGCTGGGCGTTCTGCTGCTTCAACAGCTCGTCCAGCCGTTTCTGCTGTTCCAGAAGCGCCGCGTTCAGGTCGGGCAGGGCGGCGCTGCTGCCTGTTTTGGGTGCAGAAGTGCCGGGGGCGGCCTTGAATCTGCCCCCCGGGCCGAACACGCCGTTCATCAGACTTTCCCAATCATCGGTGTATGCCATAAAACTTCCCTCCGTGCAGTGCTTTTTCTTTCAGTATAGTGGAGTCTGGTACGTTTTGCAAGGAAAGGGTTGAAATAAAGGACAAAGTTCGTTACACTATTGTCAAATGAAAGGATGAATTGCTATGGAGCCAAGAACACCTGCTGAATGGAAGACGCTGTTTGAGAGCGAAGCCTTTGCCCGCCAGACGGAATACTACGGCCCGCTGGGGGTGGAGTATACCCCCGCCGGGACACACCTGCGCCTGTGGGCTCCCACGGCAAAACAGGCAGCAGTGAACCTGTACCGCCGGGGCACCGGCGGGGCCTGTGTGGGCACCCTGCCCCTGCAGCAGCAGGACAAGGGTGTGTGGAGCATCTATCTGCCCGGCGACCAGCACGGAAAATACTACGATTTCACCCTTACCACCCCGTTTGGCACCTGCAATGCAGCGGACCCCTATGCCCGCGCGGCAGGGGTGAACGGGGTGCGCAGCATGATCTTTGACCCGGCCCGGGTAGACCCGCAGGGCTGGGAGCGGGATGTGCGGCCGGTGATCCCACCGGCCCGCCGCAGTGTGTGGGAGGTCAGCGTCCGGGATTTCTCGCAGGACCCGGCCAGCGGTGTGCACACGGCCTGGCGGGGCAAATTTCTGGCCTTTACCCAGCAGGGCACGACCCTGAGCAGCGACGGCATCCACCCCACCTGCCTGAATTACCTCAAGCGGCTGGGGGTGAGCTATGTTCAGTTCATGCCAATCTTCGATTTTGGCAGCGTGGATGAGAGCCGCCCCCTGACCCGGCAGTATAACTGGGGCTACGACCCCACCAACTTCAATGTGCCCGAGGGCAGCTACTCCACCGACCCCACCCGGGGTGAGGTGCGGGTGCGGGAGTGCAAGCAGATGATCGCGGCCCTCCATGCGGCGGGCATCGGCGTTGTAATGGACGTGGTGTATAACCACATGTACCGCTCCGATAATGTGCTGAACCGGGTGGTGCCCCTCTACTACTTCCGCCAGAACGACGACGGTTCCCTCTCCAACGGCAGCGGCTGCGGCAACGAGTTTGCCTCCGAGCGGCCCATGGCCCGGCGCTATCTCATTGATTCGGTGCTCTACTGGGCACGGGAATATCACATCGACGGCTTCCGGTTTGACCTGATGGGCCTGTATGACGTGGAGACCATGAACCTCCTCCGGGCTGAACTGGACAAGCTGCCCGGCGGGCGGGATATCCTGATGTACGGTGAGCCGTGGCAGGGCGGCTGCAGCGCCCTGCACCGGTACGAGGCCAACAAGAACAACCTGAATATGCTGAACGAGCGCATCGGCATCTTTTGCGACAACACCCGGGATGCCATCAAGGGCGGCTGCTTCGATGCCCGGGAGCCGGGCTATGTGGAGGGCAAGCCCGGGAGTTTCTGGGATATCGGTGCTTTGGTGGCGGCGTGGTGCCGCAGTGAAAAGCTGCCGCCTCACGCCCCGGGGCAGATCATCAGCTACGTTTCGGCCCACGACAACTTCACCCTGTGGGATAAGCTCCTGATGGTGCGCTACGCCCGCCCGGAGTTTGCCGCTGTGGACAAGACCGCGCTGGCCCAGAACCGGCTGGCAGCGGGCATCTACCTGACCAGCATGGGCCTGCCTTTCTGGCAGGCGGGCGAGGAGTTTGCCCGCACCAAGAAGGGGCAGGGCAACAGCTACCGCTCCAGCCCGGCCCTCAACCGGCTGGACTGGCACCGGGCCGAACAGTTCCACAGCCTTGTGGATTACTACCGCGGGCTCATTGGTCTGCGGGCGGCGTTCCCCCGGCTGGGGGCGCTGGACAAGGCCAGCCCTGCCGCCATCGAGTTCTTCCCGCTGGAACAGCCTCTTGTGGGCTGGCGGCTTCCCGCCCAGTGGGGCGACGGCGCGGCATGGAGCGCCCTGTGCGTCTACTATAACCCCACCGAGACGGCGCAGGTCGTCACCCTGCCCGGCGGCAGCTGGAAGCTGCTGAGCGACGGCATCTCCTCCAGCCTGTGGCGGGGAAGCAGCCGCATCTGCACCGGCCAGACCGTCCTCCTGCCCCTGAGCGCCACCGTGTTCGGGCAGGTATAAAAATACGGTCTGCCGTTGCTTGACAAACCGTTAAAAATTGACTATACTACAAATAGAAAAGGCGCTGGCCCGCAAACGACTAGCTCCTTACCCGGTGATCAAGAAAAATGACCGTTCAAGTTGGGGAACTGTGAGGCGGTCATTTTTTCTTGCGTTTTTTATCGCTTGTGGCGATTTTCCATGTAATCTGAAACGTTACGAAGATGGTTCCGCCGATCAGCGTCAGAAACACTGCAACATCCGAAAAACTCATGGCTCTCACCCCCTTTCTGCCCGTAAGCGTCCGGGGAGTGGCAACTTCTCAAGAAAAATGCCTTACCCGGCGTTTGGGCCGGGAAGGAGCAGCCGCCTGCGTTGTGGACACAGCGCCTTTGCTGTCATCTCTGACAGCGAGTTTAGTATACCATAACTTTCGACAACCTGCAATTGAAAATCCCCTGACCAGTTCAACGCCGGTCAGGGGATTTTTGATTTATGGATCAGGAAAAAGATTGGGGAGAATCAGGAGTTTTTCTGTGCCTGCTGGGTCTGGGCGTTCTTTTCGCCCAGGGTCAGGCTGACGGTCTGCATCTGGCCTTCCCGGGCCACGGTGATGGAAAGGGTATCACCGGCGGCATGCTGCTGGATCAGGGTGCCAAGGTCGTCCTTCTGGGCGATCTCGGTGCCGTCGATGCTCACGATGCGGTCACCGGTCTTCAGACCGGCCTTGTCGGCGGGGCCGCCCTGCACAACATCCACAACGTAAACGCCGTAGGCATTGACGTTGAGCTGTGCGGCGGTCTGGGCATCGGTCACAGCCAGATAGGTGATGCCCATGTAGGGGCGGCCGGAGACGTAGCCGTTCTCCAGCAGATCCTGTGCCACCTTGATGGCATCGTTGATGGGGATGGCAAAGCCCAGACCCTCCGCATCGCTGGAGGAAGACTTTGCGTTGATCAGACCGATGAGCTCACCGTTCATGTTGAACAGGCCGCCGCCGGAGTTGCCGGGGCTGACAGAGGCGTCCATCTGGATCAGGGACATGGTGTTGGTGGAGCTGGTGCCCTGGATGGTTACGCTGCGGTTCAGGGCGCTGACGATGCCGCTGGTCACGGTGCCGCCCAGCTCACCCAGCGGGTTGCCCACGGCCAGCACGCTCTCGCCCACGGCAAGGCTGTCGCTGTTGCCAACGGTGGCGGGGGTCAGGTCAGTGGCATCGATCTTGAGGACAGCCACGTCGCTGGTGTCATCCTCGCCCACCACGGTGGCGGGGTAATCGGTATCGCCGATGGTCACGGTGATGTTGGATGCGCCGGACACAACGTGTGCACAGGTCAGGATATAGCCGTCGGAGCTGATCACGACACCGCTGCC
>ENA-OZKI01000357-OZKI01000357.1-human-gut-metagenome-genome-assembly--contig:-NODE-357-length-14295-cov-14.578581_pt1 | contig 14295 bp, 10 predicted proteins | sample MGYA00244178_ERZ653754 | MGnify/ENA primary metagenome ERZ653754 (study PRJEB26926, sample SAMN06165253) | human gut metagenome | biome: ENVO:00009003; feature: ENVO:2100002; material: ENVO:00002003... | reverse complement strand
GCGACCAAAGGGCTTTCCGATCGCCCTTTGGAAACCTTCGGTTCGCACCCATGTTTATTGAGCTTTATTGGAAGTTTTTTAGTTAGTGTGCCTTTCGTCTCCTGAAATAAACACTACCCAACAGTAGCATGGGAGACGGAAGGCGAAGGGGTCAAGGGGGCGACCGCAGACTTTGTCTGTTTCTATTGCCCCCTTGTCGCGCCCGCAGGCGCGAAATCCCTGCATAAACACGCGAAAACAGCATGAAAGAGAAACTAACTCAATCGCGCGAGAGGGTCAAGGGGCAATGCCCCTTGCTGCGGTTGCATAGGCGACAAGTTTGTGATATGATAGGAACGAAGTTGTTCCCCAACAGATGACGCTGGGGAATCAGAAAGAAGGAAGACCAATGAACGTATTGACGACGCGCGAACTGAAAGAGCGCCTGAATGAATTGCAGGGACAGACGGTGATGCTGCAGGGCTGGATTCGCAATCACCGCAAGCAGAAGAACATGGGCTTCATCGACTTTTTCGATGGCACTTGCTTCAAGAACCCGCAGGTGGTCTACGATAATACCATCGAGGACTACGCCGCCATCCAGACCCTGCATGTCGGCGCGGCGATTACCGTGACGGGCAAGGTTGTGCCGTCCTACAAAGATCCGACGACGCCCGAAGTGCAGGCGATTGCCATCCACCTCGAAGGCGATTGCCCGGAGGATTACCCGCTTCAGCCGAAGCGCCACAGCGTGGAGTACCTGCGCGAAATCGCGTATCTGCGCCCGCGTACGCGCCTGTTTCAGGCGGTTTTCCGCGTCCGCAGCGTCGCAAGCATGGCCATTCACACCTACTTCCAAGACCGCGGCTATCTCTATGTGCATACGCCGCTGATTACCGCCAACGACGCCGAGGGCGCGGGCAACACCTTCACCGTGACTACCCTGCCGCCGTCGGAGCAGAAGGACGGCAGCAACGATTTCTTCGGCAAGCCCACCTCCCTCGCCGTGACGGGTCAGCTTGAAGCCGAGACGTTCGCGATGGCGTTCTCCAAGGTGTACACCTTCGGCCCGACTTTCCGCGCTGAAAACAGCAACACCAAGACCCACGCCGCTGAATTCTGGATGATTGAGCCGGAAATCGCGTTCTGCGATATTCATCAGCTGATGGACATTGAAGAGGACTTCCTGAAGTACCTCGTCAAGACGGTGCTGGAGAAGTGCTCGGATGAGCTGGAGTTCCTTGACAAGTTCACTGGCGGCGGACTGCTGGACAAGCTGAATCACCTCGCCGTGACGGGTGCGGCGCGCATCACCCACGAGGAAGCCATCACGATTCTGCGCAAGGTGAAGGATCGCTTCCAGTTCGAGCCGAAGTACGGCGAAGACACCGCCAAGGAGCATGAAAAGTACCTGACCGAGGAATACTTCCATAGCCCGGTGTTCGTCTATGACTGGCCTAAGGACATCAAGGCGTTTTATATGTACCAGAACGACGACGGCAAGACGGTCGCGGCGGTTGACCTGCTTGTGCCGGGCGCGGGCGAATTGATGGGCGGCTCCCAGCGTGAAACCCGCTTGGACAAGCTGACGGAGCGCATGGATGCGCTGCACATCTCCAAGGACGCGATGTACTGGTATGTGAACCTGCGCAAGTTCGGCGGCTGCACGCACTCCGGCTTCGGCATGGGCTTCGAGCGTCTGCTGATTTACCTCACGGGCGTTGACAACATCCGCGATGTCATTCCGTATGCGCGCACGCCGATGAACTGCGAGTTCTGATTCTTATTTGCGCATTGGGGCAGCGGCTTCCATGCTGCTTGATTCAACTGCGCCAAAAGCATAAAAGCGCGCTTTTCCCAATGTATTTTCTCCGAAAAACTTCCCCTCCCAAAGGACGGTGATTCCCCATTTCCAAGGGCTTCTGGAAGCGCAGCGCCAAAAAGCTGCTGATGGCGCTGCTGTGCCTGCTGCTGATGGCGGCGTTCTACCTCGCGGTTATCATCGGGCAGCCGCAGGAGGACGAAACGGCTTCCACCGTAACGCCGCGCACGGATCAGCCGCTGCTGTCCGCCGGACAGGACGTTGTGACCATCACCAGCGCGGATGATTTGCCGCTGCTGCTGCGGATGTTCCCCGCGCCCGCGCTGACGCCAACCACCTCCGGGTGGACGCTTGTCGTCGGCACATGCTATGATGTTGCGTTCGAGAATGGCATGGGACGTATCCTCACGCTGACGTATCAGGCGAGCGACACGATTCAAGTGACGCTGACGAGCATCTATCCCGCGCGGGCAATTGCGCTGCTGGAAAAGGGCGATTACCGTATCAGCGCATCCCTCGGTGCGACGCTGGCAGGTCTGCGTTCCATCCGTATGGAAAACGCGGAGAGCATCCGACTGCACGCGCAGGGCGAGGAAGCACTTTACGTCATGATCACGCCGCTGCTGGAGGAAAACTCCCTCCGCAGCATCGCGGGGCAGATGACCCTGACAGAAGGGGAATAATCTCCAGATTCATCTGGTTCTTCACGGAAAGTTGGGGGAGCAAACAAGGGCTTAGGCGTAGCATCAAAAGCTGCACGCGGAAGGAGCATGAAAGCGCGACCAACCCAATCGCGCGGAGGGGGTCAAGGGGGGACTTCGTCCCTTTTCGTCTGCCCCTTGCAGGGTCAAGGGCCAGCGTCCCTTGTGGGGCTTGGGGCAACGCCCCAACTGTTCCGCGGGTGGCCAGCATCTTAAACGCGCTCAACAAAGGCGCAGGCAGCGAAGCGTCCCTGCCAGTAACTTTGCGCGTCCGCAGACGCGCCTCCAAGCTGCTCTTCCCCCAAGATTCCGTGAAGAACCATTCATCTACGCCACCTTGGCACTCTTATTTGAAAAATAAAAACGGGTACTGTGGAGGATTCGTCCTCACACAGTACCCGTTTCTTTGATGCAATCGAGGGGGAATTACTCCGCAGCAGGCGCAAAGAAGGAAATCTGCGTCGCACCGGTCATGGCATCGGCGGACAGCATCGTGATGGGAGCCGTTTCGACGCTCAGCGTTGCGAAGGAGCCTTCATAGCCGCTCTCGGTCGTGAAAGCGAAGGTCAGCGCATTGTGACCTTCCAGCGCGCCGTCCATCGAGAAGACAATCACCTTCACCGCATCAGCCGGAACGTCCGTCGCCATGACAAACTTTTCGCCCGTCGCGTTGATGGTAATGCTGACTTCCTTCACGGTTTCACCGGTCTTGTTGTAGACGGTGTAGTAGCCGGTCTGGTTGTTTGCAGCCTTGGCAGCGGCCAGCAGACCCTGCACATAGCCCAGCGTATCCACCAGCGTGCTGCTGGAGACGGCGTCCACCATTTCTTCCTTGGTCTTGCCTTCAATGGCAGCTTCCAGTTCGGCGATGGTCTTGCCGGTCACGAAAGCTTCGATGGCGTTGTAGCTCACGCCCAGCGGCGTGGTTGCGCCCGCCTTGGTCGTCATGTTGGTGCTGTACAGACCGTCGTTCACAACCTTAGAAGCCAGCACCTTGCCTTCGGGATAGTTCTGACCGAAGGAAGCGTCGGAGTTCGGAACGCCCTCCGCCGTGGCGGCATCCATGAACTGGAACTCGTCGATGTGCGCGGCAACGATGGTGTCGCCATCCATCGCGACGGTCAGCACAGCGAAGCAGGACGTGCCATGTGCGGCATACTCAACCTGACCGATTTTGACTTCAGCCAGCGCAGCCGTGGACAGCAGCATGATGGACAGGAGCAGTGCGAAAAACTTTTTCATAGGAGCCAACCTCTTTTTTGCGAAACTTGGCAGAATTTCTACCAGCAACACTATTATACGCGCAGCAATGCCGGTTTGTCCAGACAAACTTGTCAGAAAAATAGCAAAATCGTCGCTTGATGCAATCAGACGTTATTGCCGTATCGACCAGTCATTTGCGTCCGTACTTGCTCGATAACCTCATCCAGCACAAAATTACGGAACCAGTATTCCCCGTCATCAGGGAAATCAAGGTAGTCCGTGTAGAAGGGCATGACGCGCGTGTCCTGCTGGCGGAGCGTCCGAATCGCGCCTGTCCGGCAGTCCACTTCCGCGTTGAAGCTGCGCCCGTCGGGGTAATCCAGCGTCACTTTCCAGATGGGGTCGCCCTCGCCGGGGTCAATCAGCACACCGCCGCGCAGCGCATAGTCATCGTCGCCCAGCGCACGGGCAGCGTATTCCGCCGCGACCTCTTGAGAAATTGCGTAGTCAGGGACGTCGGGGTAAATCGTCTGACACAGGCAGGCAACAGACCAGTCGCCGACGTAGCTGCCGCTGATGCTTATCGCGGACTGGAAAGAACGGAGCGTCGCCTGATCCCAGCGCAGGATATTGGCACCGTACAAATCAACATAGCGCTGAACAATATGATTGGCGTACATGCCGTAGACGATGCCGGGCTGCGTGTTCGCGTCGCGGTAGAAGATGGTGACGCGAAGGTCTTCCGCCAGCGTATTCCAGATGCGCACGGGCAGCAGAATGCTGGTGCGCAGGGCACTGAAGCTCGGAATCTGTACGGAGCCCACCACGGACAAGTCGCTGTCGCGCACGTCCATGAGGAAGTACCCCATGTCGGTGGACAGCCAGAAATGCCAAATCAGCTCACCATCCTCGCGATAAACAAGGAACGAGGAATTCTCATAGCACAAATGGGCGTTCAGCGATTTCAAGGCGGCAGCGGTCACATCATCGGCGGTGGATTTCGTGCTGGCATCAGGAACGACCTCTAGCGCCAGCAGGGCGTTGAACAGCGGCAGGGTACCGTCTGTTTCCATCTGGCGCAGACCGGCTTCGTCCGTCTGGCTGCCGGTCAGCAGCGCTTGCAGCTGCTGGACGGTTTCGCGCTGGTAAATCGGGGGCAGATAGCCCTGCATCAGCAGCGTGAAGCGCGCTGCATCCAACGGATTGCGATTCCAGCCGACATCCAGCACTTCGCCGTACCAGTTCAGCGCTGCCCAGTAAATGTCACCCTGCGACGTGTTCTGCGCATCCTTGGTGAAAATCACGACACCGCCGCCCGTGTAGTAGGAGAATCCGCCTGCCGTGTCCTCAAAATCGCTTTCAATAAAGCAAGTGTAGCCTTCTTCCGCCATATTCCGCTGATATTGGCGCTCAATGGCGGCACTGGCGGCAGATTGCGCCGTTTCAGCATCCACGGCGGGTACGCCATGGGAGAAGTCCGTGCGGTCAAGGGTGGACAGCAGCTGACTGGGGAAAAACTCCTGCGGCAAACCGTAGAGATTGCCGGAGTACGTCGTTGTCAGCAGCGTACCGGTCAGCCCGTTCAGCTCCAGATAGACGATGCTCTGCCCGCTGGGGGCATTCGGCTGGCGGATGGCAATCTTCCAGAAGTCGCCGGACGCGCCTGCAAGGTACTCTGCCGCCAGCACGTCAGATGCTGAACCGCCCTGAATGGCGAGCGCGGCGTCAATGGCTTCTTCGCGGGTCAGCGCTTCCGCCGGAACATCCGGGAAGCCATCGCGCCCGACGCTCAGGAACAGCTCATGCACCGTCTGCATTGACGAGTGATCCGCCCGCGAAAGCGCCAGAATGTACACACGCAGCTGCATGGGCGTCCATGTGCGCATGTCGTAGCCGAAAATGCGCCGGAAGCCGCGGGTCACTTCGTCCGCCGTGTGATTGCTGCCCGCGCCGCGTTCCCGCCGCATTCGGCAAATGCTGCCGTCCTCCGCGTTCACCGCGACTTCGTACGTTGTGCCGAACGCATCCAGCGCATCAAAATTTACGCAGTAATACGCTCCCTCACAGGTGCCGTCATAAACACCGGAAAGGAAGCGGATACCTACACGATAGAAATCAAGATTGGTGAAATCCGCCTGCGGGTCGTCATTGGTGCGGATGTAGGCAACTGCGCGGGCAAGGGCGTCCTGCGCGGTGATTTCGGTGGAGAGCGGTTCGCGCGTCATGCCCGGCAGAATCCCCTGATAGCCGATTCTTTCAAGCGTCTGGCTGAGCGCCACCTGCGCGCGGATATCCCACTGCCCCAGCGACGACCCCACAGGGCAGAGAATTTCCAGCAGCGTGGAGAGCGAACAGCCACCGTCCTTTTCGACCTGCGTCATCAGCGCCGAAATCGCCTCTTCATCCACTGAAAACTGCAAATCCGCCGCGCTGGCCAGAAGCTTTTTCACCTGTGCCGCCGTCAGGAAATCGCCCTGACGGGTGACGTCGGCAGTGAGCTGCGGGGAATCGTCCGACAAAATCCCGGTTTGCAGCAGGACACCCGCGCCCAGTACCAGCACGAGCAGCACCGCAGCGATGGCCTGCCAGCGAATCACGCGCGGACGCTGTTCATCCTGCGAAACGCGGCGCAGGACGGCATTCACCTGCGCGTCGGTGACGTGCAGTCCAGCTAAATTCGTATCCAGCACCCGCTTGAGTTTATCAGACATAGCAGTCACCTCCTGTCAGCGAAAGTTTGAGCGCCTGTTCCGCTTTTTTGAGCCGCGTATGCACCGTCGACTTGCTGATGCCCAGTGCATCGGCGGTTTCCTGAAGGTTCATGTCCTGATAATAGTAGAGAAGCAGCGGCTTTTTGAGGTCGTCGGGCAAGCGCAGGATGTCCAGCATCAATTCCCGATCCTCTGGCAGCACGGTCATCATGCCCTGCGGCAAGTCTTCCAGCGCGTGCCGCATGTCGATGTGCCGAAACCACCGTTTCCGCTGATAATCGCGGCAGACATTGATGGCAATGCGCATCAGCCACGTTTTGACGCTCGCGCCGTTGCGCTGCTCGAAGGTGTCCATGGCGCGCCAGGCGCGGAGGAAGGTGTCCTGCATGGCATCCTCGGCTTCACGCGCGTCGGAAAGGATGACGAAGCATGTACGCAGGATGGCGGTGCCGTAGGTGCGCATCCAGTCTTCCAAGCGGCGTTCATTGGGGGATTGCTGCTCCATGCTTTGCCCTCCTTTCATTTTCATGGTGATTTCAATGGATTAGACGCATAAAGCGGTGCGTTTTTCCAGGGGTAAGGAAAAATTGCGGAGAAAAATAATACGATTTCCCAATTCATTTGCGCTATTTGCTTGCGCCTTTTCCGCGCTGAGCAACTTTTGGCGCACTCTATAATACTATTTCCAGATTCACCTGCGCCATCTGCTTGCGCCTTTTCCATTCTGGCGTCCGTTCATTCCACTTGGCGTAGCGCTGCTACGCTGCGTTTCATTCACGTTAGCCAGAATGAAAAATTCGCGGCGTATCTTGGCGCATTTTCATCTGGAAATAGTATAAGAAATCCTTATAGCCCCCTTCCTGAATTGATGTTTGTGTTTTGAAGAGAAGTATGGTATATTTTTCACAAAGTTGCGAAGAGCAACCAGAGTGTCTTCCCTGCACGGGGACATTCAAAAAAGGAAAGGGGTTTTTCATCATGAAGAAGCTGACGGCGCTGCTGCTCAGCCTGTGTATGGTGCTGACGATGGCCTGCGCGACGGCGCTGGCGGAGGTCAAGACAGCGAGTGCGACGGCGGAAGGGTTTGGCGGCGGAAACGTGACGGTCACGCTGAGCGTGGACGGCGACAAGCTGGTGAACGTGGAAATCGACGCGACATCGCAGACTGATTCCATCGGTGGAGCGGCGGCGAAGGTGCTGGCGGAGCAGATGCTGGCAAACAACTCCGTCGAGGTGGATGGCGTGACGGCGGCGACGGTGACATCCGACGCGGTGAAAGCGGCCGCGGCGGCTGCACTGGCGGAGCTGGGGCTGACGAACGCGGACTTGGCGAAGGTCGAGGCGGCGGAGAAGGAAACCTATACCGACCTGACCTGCGATGTGCTGGTCATTGGCACGGGCGCGGCTGGCGGAGCGGCGGCGATGGCGGCTGCGGAAGCCGGCGCAAAGGTCATTGCGATTGAAAAGCTGGCGACCATCGGCGGCACGTCCGCGATGGCGGGCGGCGGCATTGCGGCGCCGGAATCCTCCGAGCAGAAGAAGTACGGCATCGAGGATACCTGCGAAGCCTACGTCGATCTGTGGGTGGAATACAACCACAACGAATATTTCCGCGAAGACAGCGGCATGGATGAAGACCGCATCCGCTTCGTGGTGGGTCAGGCGGCGGGCTTGATTGACTGGCTGGAGGAGAACGGCTTCGAGTTCGGCCGTCCGATGAGCTTCGACCTGATTGAGGGCGTGGATCGCTTCCACTATGCCTCCAACGGCAAGCCCACCGACCTGCTCTATGCGAAGAATCAGAAGCTGGGCGTGGAATACTGGCTGGAAACGAAGGCAACGGCGCTGCTGACCGACGAAAACGGCAACTGCATCGGCGCGACGGTCGAAAAGGACGGTCAGACCTTCAACATCTACGCCAAGGGCACGGTATTGGCGACTGGCGGCTTCGGCAACAATCAAGAAATGATGGAACGCTTCACGCCCGTTGACGCGGCGCAGGTGGCGTACTTCTACGGCTCCGCGGGTCAGACTGGCGAGGGCATTCTGATGGCGGAGGACATTGGCGCGGCGGTCTATGAGAAGGGCGCGCGTCTGGGCATGTCCTACGTTGTGGGCGACGGCACGAACGCGGAGCTGACCTCTCTGGGCGGCCCGTGGAGTCAGGCGCCGATTGTGGACAACACGGGTGTCCGCTTCGTCAATGAATACTGCCATTCCCTGAATTATCCGAGCCTGATTTACCGTCATGCGGCACCGTATTACTGCATCTACGGCTCTGACCGCGAGGACTATGCGGCGATTTTGGCGAACAACGTTGATGACCCGGCAGTGACCTCTGCGGACACGCTTGAAGAGCTGGCGGACAAGCTGGGCTTTGACAAGCAGGCGTTCCTTGACTGCATCGCGGTCTACAATGCGGCGAAGGAAACCGGCGTGGATGCGGCGTTCGGCGCGCGCGTGGATTTCATGAATTTCGCGACGGTTGGCCCGTTCTACGCGGTGCAGATTGCGCCTCAGTACACAGGCACGATTGGCGGCGTTGTGACGGACACCTCCGCGCAGGTGCTTCGTGCGGATGGCACAGCCATCGGTGGGCTGTACGCTGCGGGCGAAGCCTCCAACGGCGCGCTGTACGATCTGGTCTACATGTCCGGTTCGTCTTTCCTGAACGCGCTGTCGATGGGTCGCATTGCGGGCGAAAACGCGGCGAACCAGCAGTAATCGGTTGATAAAAATGGCACCAGACCGAAGCGGCAAATGCTGCGAAGGGCTGGTGCTTTTTTGAGTGCGGGGATGGGTGTGATTCGTTGTACTGCGGAACAAGTCAATTTTGATAGTGGCGACCCAAGGGGTCAAGGGGACGATTAGAAAACACTTTGGTCGTCTCCGCTGGACTCCGCGCGATTGAGTTGAGCGCTTCGCCATACTCTTTCCGCGTGTTTAGCCCTTTTTCATTTCCTCTATCATGCAGTCCCGAATCATCCGAATCGCCGGTGTCAGCCGTCTGCACACCAGCACCGACCGATGATGCCCAATATCCTCCGTCAGCGGAATCAGCTTCACGCCCTTGAAATAGGATGGCTTTCTCGCTGGAAAGAAGGAAATCCCCAGATTCAGCGAAACCATCAAAATTTGCATATCTGCCGAATCCGCATAAATAATCGATGGATGCGAAAATCCCAGATTCTGCGCCCAGTCGTGAATCGCGCCGCGCCCGCTGCGCGATTGGTCGGGGGCAAGCAGAATCAGCGGATGCGCGCGTAAATCAGAAAGCGACACAACCGACTTTTCCGCTAATGGCGACGCTTCGGAAACGGCGGCAATCATCGGCACATCGTAGAGTATCTCCTGATAGGTGTTCCGCTGGTCGATTTCGCCGGGAAGCGTCAGCACCATGTCGCATTGCCCGCGATAGAGGGCGTCGGACATGGCCGTCAGCGAGAGGTACAGCGGGTGAATCACCAAATTGGGCAGGTGCGGATGCAGGGAAAGGTACGCATCGACAATCAGTTCTTTTTCCAGCGGCCCGTTGTAGCCGATGTGGATGGCGCTCACACGGTGCGCATCGGCGAAAGCGTCCTGCAATTCGAGCTGAATCCCCATCAGGCGCTCGGCGTAGGGGAGAAACTGCTCGCCTTGGTCGGTCAGCACCGCGCCGGTAGACAGACGGTGGAACAGTGCACAGCCCATTTCTTTTTCCAACGACGCAATCTGCTGGCTGATGGCGGTCTGGGAGACGTACATGTTCTTCGCAGCGGCGGAGAAGCTGCCTTCGCGGACGACGGCGAGGAAATACGCGATTCGGTCGGTGTTCATGCGAAAAGACCTCCACTGGGGACAAAAAACTCCCTTCCGCGGTGCGCAGAAGGGAGCAAAGATGCGAGCGGTTAAGGGCGCTGACCCATGCCGCCTTCGAGGGTGATGGTTTCGCCGGACATGAACTTAAAGTCCGGGGAAGCCAGCTGGACGCACACATGGCCAATTTCTACCTCGGAATCGCCGTAGTGACCCATCGGGGGCATCTTGACATTCGCCTTGAACGCCTCGGGATATGCCTTCTGGAAGTTCTCCAGCTGCGTCGTCCATGCCAGCGGGCAGACGACGTTGACGTTGATGCCGTCCTTGCCCCATTCGGTGGCGGCAACGCGGGTCAGGCCGCGAATGCCTTCTTTTGCCGCGGCATACGCGCACTGCCCGTAGTTACCGAACAGGCCCGCGCCGGAGGCGAAGTTGATGACCGCGCCCTTTGTTTCCTTCAGATAGGGGTAGCACGCCTTCATATAATAGAATGTGGCGTACAGACCGGAATACAGCGCGAGATTGAACTGCTCGGTGGTATGGTCAGCCAGCGGAACGCCGGATGCGGAAGCCTGCGCGTTGTTAATCAGCACGTCGATGCGGCCGAAGGTGTCAATCGCCTGTTTGACGACATTGTTCACAACAGCCTCGTTGTCCGCGCTGTCATTCACGTCCGCCTGCACGCACACCACCTTCACGCCATAGAGGCGTTCCAGTTCTTCCTTCGCGTCGGTCAGCTTCTTCACGTTGCGGCCCGTGATGACCAGATTCGCGCCTTCCTTGGCGTAAGCAGTCGCAATGCCGTAGCCAATCGAACCGCAGCGGCCGTTGCTGAGCTTCGCATAGCCCGCGCCGGTAATAATCGCTGTCTTTCCTGCCAGAAAACCCATTATATTTCCTCCTTCATGGTGAAGGGCTGAACAAGCAGCCTGTGCACTTATGGTATCACAGATGATGCGGAAAAGCAAGAGCGGACGGCACAAAATGGACAAGAATTGATGATTTTTTCACAATGTCGCCGGGCTCCAATCGGAAAAACGGAAAAGAAACAGCAAAAGTCCGATGAATTGTTTGACGCATCCCATTCATTGCACTATAATGGAGTCAGTAGCGTTCCGGGCGTACTGCGCGCCCGGCAAAGTGGGAGGAACGCGGAATGAAGGCAGAGAGCAAACGCTCGGTGCGCATCATGCTTCAGTGGCTGCTGAGCGCGGCGACGGTGCTGATGGCGGCGCTGCTGATTTGGCAGTGCGTGACCATCTATCATGAAGGCATTGCGCCGGAAAACATGGGCGAAAACGGGCTGCGGATTCACGATATTTACAGCCGGGAAATTGTCACGGCGCACTTCGCTTCGATTGCGTGGAGCGTGTGGGTCTTTCTGGCGCTGCTGGCGGCGAACATCATCGCCGGAAAGCCGGAGCAGAAGGAATCGCTTCGCGCGCCGACGGAGAATCAGCTGCTGATGCTGCGCGCGCGGACGGAGGAGACGGACGAAATCCGCAAAGTGAAGAAACAGCGCATCGGCGTATGGTGCGGCGCAGCGATTCTGTGCCTGATTTGCGGGGGCATGGCGGGGCGATTCCTGCTGGACTGGTCGAATTTTGCCTCGCGTGATTTGGAAGTCGTCGTGCGCCAGATGGCGATTGACACGTTCCCGTGGATTGGGCTGGCGTTCATCCTCCTGATGGCGGCTGAGCAGTGGAATTTCCGCCTGTTGATGAAGGAACTGGAACTGCGCAGGAGCGCCCCGAAGCGCAAGCCGGATGCAGCCGCTCCGGAAAAGACGACAGGCAGGAACGTCATCCGCGTGATCATCGCGGCGGCGGCGGTGGCGCTGATTGTGCTGGGTGTGATGAACGGCGGCATGTTCGATGTGCTGGTGAAGGCAATCAATATTTGTACGGAGTGTATCGGCCTTGGCTAAGAAATTTGCGGCATGGTGGAGCGCCCATAAGCCCACCACCCGGCGGCTCATACAGGTCTACGCCGCCCTGCTCTACAACGCCTATGTGAAGGGATTCATCAAGGGCGACATCTACACCGGCGGCATCAAGAACTTTTGCGTGCCGGGGTTCAACTGCTACTCCTGTCCGGGCGCGATTGGCGCATGTCCGCTGGGGGCGCTGCAAAACGCGCTGGCGTCCTCGGATAAGCGCGCGCCGTACTACGTTCTGGGCATTCTGATGCTCTACGGGCTGATTTTGGGGCGCACCATCTGCGGCTGGCTCTGCCCGCTGGGGCTGATTCAGGAATTGTTCTACAAGATTCCGACGCCGAAGGTGAAGAAAAGCCGCTTCACCCATGCGCTGTCGTATCTCAAATATGTCCTGCTGGCGGTGTTTGTGGTCATCATCCCGCTGGCGTACAGCTTGCAGCAGTACCCCGTGCCGGGCTTCTGCAAGTACATCTGTCCGGCGGGGACGTTCGAGGGCGCAATGGGCTTGCTGGCGAACCCGGTCAATGCGGGCAAGTTCTCCATCCTCAACATCCTCTTTACGCGCAAATTCGTCATCATGGTGGCGATTCTGCTGGCGTGTGTGTTCTTCTACCGTGCGTTCTGCCGCTTTCTCTGCCCGCTGGGGGCGATTTACGGGCTGTTCGCGCGTGTGTCGATTCTCGGCGTGAAGGTCGAGAAGAGCAAATGCACGAACTGCGGGCGCTGCGTGGCGCACTGCAAGATGGATATTCGGCATGTGGGCGACCATGAGTGCATCCACTGCGCATCGTGCGTGGACGTTTGCCCGACGAAAGCCATCAGCATGAAAATGGGCAAAATTACGCTGAAAGCGAACGAAGTGCAGCCGATGAAGCCGGGCGAAGAACCGCAGCCGGAGGACAACAAAAAGCGCACGAACCGCCGCATTCGCGTGATGGCGGCGTGGACGGCGGCGCTGGTAGTGCTGGGCGTGGTGATGTGGCAGGTAAACAAGGCGGACACGGTGGAAGAACCGGTAAGTCAGCCCACCGCGACGGAAACGCTTGCGCCCGAAGCCACGGAAGCGCCGGACGACGATACGCCCGTGGGCTACGAAGTCGGCATGAAGTGCCCGGACTTCACGGTTCCGCTGTACGGGGAAGAAGGCGGCGAATTTACGCTGTCGGCGCAGAAGGGGAAAGTGACGGTCATCAACTTCTGGGCGACATGGTGCACGCCGTGCGTGGCAGAGTTGCCGTATTTTGCGGAGCTGTACGCGGAGTACGGCGACGAAATCTCGCTGGTGGCGATTCACTCGAACCTCGTGACGGACGATGTAGACAAGTTCCTCGCGAAGGAGAACCTGAATATGCCGTTCGCGCTGGACAAGACGGGCGCGGTGATTAAATCGTTGGGCGGCTCGACACAGCTGCCGATGACGGTCATTGTCGATGCAGATGGGAAAATCGTGTACAACAAGGTCGGGTCGGTGACGCTGGAGATTCTCGAAGGGCTGGTAAAGCCGCTGCTGCCCGAAAAGGAAGACGACACGCCCGTGGGCTGTGAAGTCGGGATGAAGTGCCCGGACTTCACGGTTCCGCTGTACGGGGAAGAGGGCGGCGAATTCACGCTGTCAGCGCAGAAGGGAAAAGTGACGGTTATCAACTTCTGGGCGACATGGTGCACGCCGTGCGTGGCAGAGCTGCCGTATTTTGCGGAGCTGTACGCGGAGTACGGCGACGAAATCTCGCTGGTGGCGATTCACTCGAACCTCGTGACGGACGATGTAGACAAGTTCCTCGCGAAGGAGAACCTGAATATGCCGTTCGCGCTGGACAAGACGGGCGCGGTGATTAAATCGCTGGGCGGCTCGACGCAGCTGCCGATGACGGTCATTGTCGATGCGGACGGGAAAATCGTGTACAACAAGGTCGGGTCGGTGACGCTGACGGTGCTGGAAGGGCTTGTCGCGCCGCTGCTGGCGGAGTAACCAATCAATATGGGCAGGGGGATTCGTTCTCCCTGCCTTTTTCAATTGTAACAAATGCGTCGGAACGCTTGCGGAATAGCCTCTTTGCTGGTATCATGAAGGCAGAAATCACCATAGGAGGGAAAACGCATGAAGAAATTGCTGTGCGGGCTGCTGTGCCTGCTGATGCT
>ENA-OZKI01000355-OZKI01000355.1-human-gut-metagenome-genome-assembly--contig:-NODE-355-length-14320-cov-7.780862_pt1 | contig 14320 bp, 10 predicted proteins | sample MGYA00244178_ERZ653754 | MGnify/ENA primary metagenome ERZ653754 (study PRJEB26926, sample SAMN06165253) | human gut metagenome | biome: ENVO:00009003; feature: ENVO:2100002; material: ENVO:00002003... | reverse complement strand
TGGGCTCGGAGATGTGTATAAGAGACAGATTATGTATCTACCGATTAAATTAATCTAATGTCGGGGATGAAGCCGTACGGCTTCAAAACCAAAAAGGAGGGTTTCATTTTTATGAAGAAGACAGTTAAGAAACTGGCTGCTGTAGGTTTAACACTTACATCAGTAATGAGCCTTGCAGCATGTACCAACAAGACACCAGAGGGTCCTGCTAACGGATCAGTAGCTGCTAAGGAAGTAACACAGCCTAAGTCATTCACAGTTATGGTTGATAACACAGTCGTAGCTGAGACAAATGGTGGTAAGGAGTTCTATGCATACCTTAAGACACTTCTTGGTGACGGAACAATCGATATTAAGTGGATTCGCCCAGATCACTCAGGATACTATGATGCAGTAGGTAATGCATTCAACGCAACAGATTCTATGCCAGACGTAGTTCTGCTTTCAGCTGATTACTATGCTCTGTATGCATCATCAGGTTACCTTTGGGATATGACAGATGCTTGGAATGCTTCTGAGACAAAGAACTCAGGCAGACTTATCAAGACAGCTGATAACGTACTTAACGCTCTTCAGGTTGCAGGCCTTGACGGACAGAAGAGAATGTACGGATTCTCACCATATCGTGGTAACGGATGCTGTACATATGTTAAGAAGACATGGCTTGAAGCTGCTGGTCATCAGGTATCAGATGTCCAGGGTAAGACTCTTACATTCGACGAGTACTATAAGATCCTTAAGGATATGCAGCAGGCTAAGAACAGCGTAGTTATTTCTTCAGCTGGTTACATCGGATCAGAGGCTCCTTATACAAACTACCTTCCAGAGTTCTATCAGAAGGCTCAGTACTCATTCTATAAGGCAGCTGATGGTAAGTACGTTGATGGATTCGCTCAGAAGGAGATGGAGGATGCTCTTACAAGAATCCAGACAGCTGTTAAGGATGGCGTAATTGATAAGGAATCAGTTAACAACTCAACAGCTAACGCTCGTGATAAGTTCTATGCAGATAACTCAGGTGTATTCACATACTGGGCTGGTACATGGGCTGACACACTTAAGACACAGCTTGAAGCTAAGGGCCTTGACAGCGAGCTTATCGCTATCAATCCTATCAAGGAACTTGGTACATATGTAGAGCGTATTGCACCAGCTTGGTGTATTACAACTCACGCTGAGAATCCAGAAGGAATCTTTAAGTACTTCATCGACACAATGCTTGATGGCGGCGACGTTCAGACAGCTTGGGAGTATGGCGCTAAGGGTACTCACTGGGATACAAAGGCTGAGTCAGTAACAGTTAAGGGTAAGGAAGATAAGCCAACAGAGTACAAGGAAGGCGAGTTCCATATGCTTCCATCACCTGAGAAGCCTACAGGCCTTATGAAGAAGAACCATATCGATCCAATCCTCGCTCTTGCAACATTCAAGAACGGAACAGATCCAGGTGCTAAGGCTATGACAGATGTAGCTAAGACAAATGGTGAATTCTTCGCTAACAATTCAACAGTTGCTGTAGCTGTTCCTTACACAGAAAAGATGGCTGATAACATCTCTGATATCAACAAGCAGAGAAACATCATCGTAAGTAAGGTTGCTAACGGTGAGATGTCAGCTGCTGATGGTATCAAGGAATACCAGAACAAGGTTGGCAACAAGGTTGACGAAGTTCTTAAGTCACTTAATAAGTAATTAGTTTTAATTAGTTTTTTCATGATAGGTTTGCTTTCAGGTGGGCAGCCACCTGAAAGCAGATTCTGTCTAAAGCAGCTTTTCTTAAGTAGGCTTGAATGAATTACGAAATTTTTTAGGAAAGAAGGAAGGTAAAAAGATGCAATGTAAGTCTTGTAATACAGAGTTACCTAAACATGCTAAAGTGTGCCCAAAGTGCGGCGCCAAGGTCAGCGATAAGGGACCTCAGAATCTTAAGGTAATTGCTATAGCCGGTGCTGTAATTGCGTTTATAGGTGGGCTACTGCCTTTTGTTCAGAATACTGGAGATGTTGAAAAAGCCTACAGCTTTATGAATATCCAGATGCCTGTATTCTGGTATCTGTATATGATTGCTTTAGTAGCAACAATTCTTCTTTGCGTAGCAAAGAAAGAAAAACTTTCAATTATTACAACTGCAATTGCAGGCGTAATTTTTGCAGTAGCATTTTTCGTATCACCATTCCTTGAATATGCCGGAAGACAGCAGGGCAAGGGCGGTACAGTTATTAACAAATATAAAAATGTTATGCTTAGTGATCTCCTTTCTAATGGAGAGAACGGTATTGGTATGGGTACATTTGTTGTAATTATCGGTCTGATAATCGCAATTATAGGTGTATTCTTCGATTTATTGAAGTATTTTAAGAAGGAAATTAATGTTGACGCAAAGTACATGACGAACTCCATCAACAAGAGTGTATGGTCAATGGTATACTACTACAGATGGTTCTATGTTATGTTCCTGCCGGCACTGATCTTTGTATTATTATTCAACTACTGGCCAATGCTTGGTCTGCGTTACGCATTTACAAGTTATAAAATCACTAATCCGTATTACATAGGTATTACTCATTTCCATGAGATGGCTACAGCGGATATTTATTTCTGGACAGCATTTAAGAATACTCTTTACCTGAGTATTATAAAGCTCATCCTTAACACAGGTGCAGCTGTTATCATTTCTCTGATGCTCCATGAGATTTCTAATATTATATTTAAGAAGACAGTACAGACAATCATCTATCTCCCTCACTTTATGTCATGGGTTGTTACAGCTTCTCTGTTCCGTCTTATCCTTGCTCCAAGTTCATCAGGTATGGTTAACACATTCCTTGCAGAAGTACTTGGTATGTTTGGTGGTAACCCATCCAATGGTATCTTCTTCCTTGGTGATCCGAGATACTGGGTTGGTTCTTATTTCGTAATCAATGTCTGGAAGGATACAGGTTGGGGAACAATCCTCTTCCTCGCTACACTGTCAGGTATCAGCCCTGAGCTTTACGAAGCAGCTGAGATTGATGGCGCTAACCGTTTCAACAAGATGAGATATATAACACTGCCAGCACTTACTAACACAATTATTACAGTATTCATTCTTAACCTTGCTAAGGTTATGAACCTGTTCGAGTCAGTATTCGTACTTATGAACGATGCTGTATATGATGTATCTAACGTATTACAGACATTCGTATACTACAAGACATTCGGTGGTGGACGTCCTGATTACGGTTATACAACAGCCGTTGGTCTCTTCCGTTCTGTTGTCAGTGGTGTTCTCGTTATCATCTGTAACTATGCAAGTAAGAAGGTCCGCGGACGCGGTATTGTGTAAGGAGGGTGTGAAGAATGAGTGAAATCGTAGTTAAGAAGAAAAAGAAGAAAGTAAAAGTATTCCCAATTGTTAATGCAATTATCTTTATACTTATTTCTTTAATCATACTTGTTCCTATGTGGAAGGTTATCGTTGACTCTTTCGATGCCCGCGCTGGTTATGGTATGTTATTTTGGCCACAGGTATTCTCTATCAATGGCTATAAGGAAGTTGTTACTAATGCCGTGCTTTACAAGCCATTCCTTATTTCTGTATTTGTTACAGCAGTAGGTTCATTACTTGGTCTTACACTGGCAACACTTGGTGCTTACGTACTTATTCAGTACGAGATGCCTGGACGTAACTTCTTCGCTAATATGTTACTGTTCACAATGATATTCAATGGTGGTATGATTCCTACATACCTCGTTATGAAGAACCTGCACCTCCTCAATACACTTGGTGCCGTTATCTTCCCACTGGCTATCAATGTATATAACCTCGTACTTATGAGAAACTTCTTCGAGGGTATTCCGGGAAGTTTGTTCGAGGCAGCACAGATTGACGGATGTTCTCCAATGGGCATTTTCTTCAAGATTGTACTTCCTCTTTCAAAGGCAGCTATTGCCTCAATCGGTCTGATGTTCATGGTAACATTCTGGAACGATTATACAAACTTCAAGATTTATATTAATGATAACTCACTGTTCAACTTCCAGATTAAGCTTCGTAGCTTGGTTATGGATAACGATATGCCTGATGTTGGTGGTGTAGATCCTAACACAGTTAAGAATGCAGCTACTATCGTTGCTATTCTTCCGTTCATGATTATGTACCCATTCCTTCAGGACTACTTCGTACAGGGCGTTAACGTAGGTGCTGTTAAGGAGTAATCTATAGTATCTACAATATAATATGAATTAGAAAGGCTTTGCCTGCTGATGTGTCATTTGCATGACATGTCATTGGGTGAAGCCTTTTTTGACACAAACTTTCTGTAAAATGGCAGTATATATGTTGCTTAAATGTGGTAATTGGTGAAAAAGTGTAGTAAAATGGATTCATTAAGTAAACATATTGGGCAGGTATATATTAAGAAATATATCAGAATGGAGATTGATTGATATGGATACAAAGATTTTTTGGGCAGGGGATTCCACTGTAAAGCAGAATAATTATACGAGTTTTCCACAGACAGGAATCGGTCAGGCATTTGCGCTTTTTGTAAAGCAGAGCATACGTATTGAGAATTATGCACAGAATGGCAGGAGTACCAAGAGCTTTATAGCTGAGGGACGCCTTGATGCAATAGACAAAAGAATAGGTGAGGGTGATTTCCTTTTTATACAGTTTGGACATAATGACGAGAAGAAGCAGGATCCATCCAGATATACTGAGAGCTTTGGTTCATATCAGGAGAATCTGCTCAAGTTTATAAATGTAGCAAGAAAGCATGGTGCGAATCCGGTGCTTATAACTCCGTTATACAGAAGAAAGTTCAATGAGGACGGAAGGACGCTTGTTGAGGGTACGCATCTGGATTACCCTGAGGCGATGATAGAACTTGGCAAGCGTGAGAATGTACCGGTTATTGATCTGTGTACATCAAGCAAAGCACTTATAGAACAGTTTGGCGAGAAGGCAACAAGAAAGTGGTTTATGCATGTTGAACCGGGTATATATCCGCATTTCCCTGATGGGAAGGAGGATGACACGCATCTTCAGTACGAAGGCGCTTACAGATTCTCACAGCTTATTGCAGAAGATATGAAGAAGCTTGGCGGAGTATATGCGGATTTATTTATTGATCCGGACAGCGATTATGAGGACCCTGCAATGTTGATAGATTAATATTGATAGATTAATATTGCTAGATTAATGTTGATGATTAATAGGAGGAGAATAATTGATTAATCAACTGGAAAATGCAATATATCTCGAGAATCTTTCACAGATTAAGAGAATATTACAGGAGAATCCCAAAGAGATAAACAGGGAAGATGAACACGGTGTTGCTATGGCATTCCTTGCAGCAAAGAGCGGTAACGAGCAGATTTTGAGATATATTGTGGAATATTCGCTTGCCAATATGAATATGACGGACAGGGATCACCGCAATATACTTCATTATGCAACAATGTCCGGAAGCCTTAAGTGCGTGAAGTATCTTGTCGAGAAGGTTGGGATGTCTCCGGTTAGTGGTGACTTTAACCTTGTGACACCTTATGATATTGCACACGATAACAAATTTATGGATATCGAAGCGTATTACGAAGAGGTAACTGGGGCGCCAATTACGCAGATGTACCGCAATCCGATAAGAACGGGGTTCTATCCAGACCCTTCTATAGTCAGAGTCGGTGATGATTATTATATGGTGAATTCGTCATTTATATATTTCCCATGTATACCGGTCTCACATTCAAAGGATCTTATTCACTGGGAGATAATAGGACATGCAATAACCAATACGCAGTGGGCAATGCTTGATGAACTTGAGGGAGGCAGAGGCTACTGGGCTCCGGATATATCTTACTATGAAGGCAGATTCTATATTACGGCTACATACAGGCTTAATGACACCGGTACTGTGTACAGGAAGCAGATCGTGGTGTCCAGTGATAAGCCGGAAGGACCGTACAGCAAGCCTGCAATCATAGATGAGGATGGAATAGATCCATCAATATTTAATGATGATGATGGCAGAAGATATATGCTTCTTAACAGAGGTGCAAGAATATTTGAACTGAGTAAAGATGCGACTAAGAAGATATCTGAGGCGCAGATGCTTTATTACGGAAGCAATAAAAGGGCACCGGAGGGACCACACCTGCTTAAGAAGGACGGATATTATTATCTGTTTCAGGCTGAAGGCGGAACAGGCCCGGGACACAGGATAACCGTGGCACGTTCCAGGACACTTATGGGTAATTACGAGAGCTGCCCGTATAATCCGATAATGAGACAGAATGACGAGGGAGCAGCAATACAGCGCTGCGGACATGGTAAGCCGGTACAGACTCAGAACGGTGACTGGTATATGGTGTATCTGTGCGGAAGAATGGTAGGCGGTGGATACAGTATACTCGGAAGAGAGACAGCGCTCGATCCGATTGAGTGGACACAAGACGGATGGCCGATAGTAAATGGCCTTAAAGGACCGAGTGTATTACAGATTAAGCCGGGTCTTCAGGAATGTGTATATGATGAGCTGCTTAAGGATGATTTCTCAGAGCCGTATCTTGATACACAGTGGATGTTCCCGCGAGCTCCTGAGCTTGACGGAATAGAGCTTAAGGCAGGATTTCTTAAGATACACGGAAGTGTTGCAGATCTTAGCAGCATGAAAGCACGTAATATTGTCCTGAGAAGACAACAGCATTTTAAATTTGATGCAGAATGCAAGATGAAGATTAATCCCATGGCTATGGGACAGAATGCGGGCCTTACATGCTATTATGACGAGAATACATTTCTTAAGTTTGGACTGTTCATGGAAGCAGCTGTGAGGGATGATGACAAGGCACCGTCATATGTAATGAAGATTAATGTTATCCAGCACATAGATGAGGATAATATTGCCTGTGAAGGAGTTGCAGTTGATACAAAGCAGAGGTTCATATGGCTTAAGATAGTGACTAATTATCTTAAGAGAAGCTTTTATTACAGCTATGATGGTGAAAATTATACACATTTTGTGACACTGGATAATGTGTATTATCTGTGTGATGAGGGACTTAACAAAGGCAAGAGGTTCACGGGGGCCATGGTTGGCATGTATGCATATGCCGGCGGGGAATATACGCATGTGGCCGAGTTTGATTATTTTGAATATAAGAGCAGATAACAGACAGGTTAATAAAAGGCAGGAGGTAATCTGAAGTGAAGAATCAGAAGGTAGAGAAGTTTATTGACGGGTATCTGAAGAATTTTAAGAGTGCCAAGGTTGATAAGTGGAATTACGAGGACGGATGTGTGCTTAAGGGTGCACAGATGATGTATCAGGTAACAGGTGAGGAGAAATATAAGACATTTATACTTGAGTACCTTAAAAAATATATAAATGAAGACGGAACAATTAATTATTATAACGCTGAAGACTACAATATCGACAACGTAAGCACCGGAACGGTTCTTTTCTTTGCATATGATGAGACAGGAGAAGAGAAGTACCGCAATGCAATAGAGCATATTATGGATCAGCTCCGTAAGCAGCCGAGAACACAGGAAGGAAACTTCTGGCACAAGAATATTTATCCTAATCAGGTATGGCTTGACGGATTGTATATGGGACAGGTCTTCTATATGATGTATGAGAGCAGATTCGGAGGCAAGGAGCACTACAGCGATATAATTAAGCAGTTTAAGCTTGTGCGCAGGAATATGTTCAATGATGAGAAGCAGCTTTATTATCATGCATATGATGAGAGCAGACAGATGTACTGGGCTGATAAGACTACAGGGCTGTCACAGAACTTCTGGCTCCGTTCAATGGGCTGGTATCTGCTTGCGCTTATCGAATGTCTTGATGCAATAGACCAGAGCGTATATGAGTATTATGACGATCTTAAGAGCCTTTTCAAGGAGGCACTCAAGGGAGTACTGAAGTATCAGGATGAGAAGACGCACCTGTTCTATCAGGTAATAGACCGTGCCGATGTCAAGGAGAATTATCTTGAAACCTCAGGCTCTGCAATGATAGCATATGCAATGCTTAAGGCATGCAGAATGAAGGCGGTTCTTGCGGAGAAGTATGAGGATAATGCAATCAGTATATTTGAAGCACTTGCTGATAATAAGCTTGAGGAAGTTGACGGAGAGCTTAAGCTTGGCGGCATATGCTCAGTAGCAGGTCTTGGAGGCAAGGAAAAGCGTGACGGCAGCCTGAAGTACTATTTCAGTGAACCGGTTGTATATGATGACCATAAGGGCGTTGGACCATTTATAATGGCATATTCTGAGATTAACAGATTATAAGATTATAGCAGGAATGGAGATTAATATGGAATTACAGATTGTTATTAAGACAGGAAGAAGCGTAGTTGTCGAGCTTACTGATTCAGGTAAATATTACTCAGAGAAGAAGTATGATATATATGTTAACGGCGGGAAGTTCATGGAGAGTGACAAGGTTATAACATCACTGTACGGACTTAAGCCTGATACGGAGTATACAATCAGCGCCGTATATGACGGTAAGGAGATAGCTCCTGTAAGTGTCAGGACAGATTATGAATTTGTGACACTTAATGTAAAGGATTTTGGCGCATATGGTAATGGTGAGCATGATGATACTAATGCAATCCAGTGCGCTATCATGGCATGTCCTAAGGCAGGACGTATTCTTGTCCCGGCAGGCGAGTATAAGATATCTAGTATTTTCCTGAAGAGTGATATTACACTTGACCTTGCAAAGGGAGCAGTGCTTTCAGCATTCACGGAGAGGGAGAAGTTCCCTATTCTTCCGGGAGTTATTGAAAGCTATGATGAGACTGATGAATATAATCTCGGCTCATGGGAAGGCAATCCGCTTGACTGTTTCTCAGCAATTGTATGCGGAATTAATGTGGAGAATGTAGTTATCACAGGTGAAGGAACGATTGACGGCAATGCAGGCTTTGATAACTGGTGGTATAACGTAAAGGTCCGTAATATTGCATGGAGACCGAGACTTTTCTTCATCAATCACTGCAGAAATGTAACAATGCACGGAATAACAGTGCAGAATTCTCCGTCATGGACGCTTCATCCTTACTTTAGTGACCATCTTAAGTTTATTGATGTTAAGATTAAGAATCCTGCCAATTCACATAACACAGACGGACTTGACCCTGAGTCATGTACGGACGTAAGAGTGCTTGGTACATACATTTCGGTTGGTGATGACTGTATAGCAATAAAGTCGGGTAAGATCTACATGGGCAGAAAGCATAAGATTCCTACATCCGATATGGAAGTACGTCAGTGCTGCATGCGCGACGGACATGGTGCCGTAACGGTCGGAAGTGAGATTGCGGCAGGTGTTAAGGATGTTCATATAAGAGACTGTATTTTCATGAACACAGACAGAGGCTTAAGAGTTAAGACGCGCCGCGGACGTGGCAGGGATTCAGTGCTTGATGATATTTCATTTGAGAATATTACAATGGACAATGTAATGACACCGTTTGTTGTAAACAGCTTTTATTTCTGCGACCCTGACGGTAAGACTGAGTATGTCGGAACAAGCAAGGCTCTGCCTGTAGATGACAGAACTCCGGCTATTAAGAGACTTACATTCAAGGATATTAAGGCAACGAACTGCCATGTGGCAGGTGCATATATCTGCGGACTGCCGGAGAGTAAGATTGAGCGTCTTACATTTGAGAATGTAGATATAAGCTATGCAGACAATGCAAAGTCAGGTGTTGCAGCTATGATGCTTGCATGTAAAGAATCATGCAAGGCAGGAATTATAGTAAGCAACATCAAGGAGCTTGTACTTAAGAATGTTAATGTGGAAGGCTGCGAGGGCGAACCTGTTGTCGCAGAGAATGCTGATTCAATCATTAAATAGTCTAATCACGGAAAGAGGCAGAGAATGTTTAAGATCAATATGAAAGGGCCCAGGGGAAAGTCAGTAGAAGACTGGTTCATCGAGTGTTACAAAAAGAACGAAGGGCACCCGATGAAGATTCTTCTTGGCCTCTACAGGGGCAATTATAATAAGTTTTTTCTTGCAGTAGTATTTTTCTTTATAAAGCACAGCCCGGTATGGGTGCTTCCAATCATTACGGCCAATATCATTAATGAAGTAACGGTTGGTGATGCTAACTGCTGGCGCAATATGATAATATACGGAATTATAATGATTGTTCTTATTGCGCTGAATATACCGATGAATTACGGATATACGAGGTATAAGAGTCTTGCAACGAGATATTGTGAGACAGGACTTCGTAAAGCACTTGTGCAGAAGCTTCAGCAGCTGTCAATTGCGTATCATACGGAGACACAGTCGGGGCGTCTGCAGTCGAAGATTATGCGTGATGTAGAGGCGGTTGAGACGCTTTCAACGCAGATGTTCTTAAGTATACTTAATATCGCTCTTAATATAGGTATAGCACTTGCGGTAACGATATCGAAGAGTATGGTTGTATTCATTTTCTTTCTTCTTACAACGCCTATTGCGGCACTTACAATGGTATCGTTCCGTAATGTAATGAAGAAACGTAATACAGAGTTCCGTAAGGAGATGGAAGAGACTTCAGCCCGTGTCATGGAGATGGTTGAACTTATTCCGGTAACAAGGGCACATGCGCTTGAGGAAGAGGAAGTAAACAAGATGAGCGGACAGCTCCTTGCAGTTGCAGAAAAAGGCTACAGACTTGATGTGATTCAGTCTTTGTTTGGTTCTGTCGGCTGGGCGATATTCCAGGTATTCCAGATTATCTGTCTTATATTTACCGGATGGCTTGCACTCGGACATAAGATTCAGGTTGGTGACATCACGCTTTACCAGAGTTACTTTACAACGATAGTTAATCAGGTGTCATCACTCATGGCGCTCATTCCTACTATTGCCAAAGGCGTTGAGTCTGTTAATTCAATCGGAGAGGTACTCCTTGCCGATGACGTTGAGCGCAACGAGGGCAAGAAGGAGCTTGAGAAGGTTGAAGGAGAGTTTGAATTCAGGGATGTACATTTCAGATATCATAATTCCGGCCATGACGTGCTTAACGGACTTAATCTTAAGGTTAATAAGGGTGAGACAATTGCGTTGGTCGGTGAATCGGGAGCCGGAAAGTCGACGATACTTAATCTTGTAATCGGATTCAATATGCCTACCGGAGGACTTCTTACAATTGACGGTGAGGATATTACACAGATTGATTTAAGGTCATACAGAAAATATCTTGCGGTTGTTCCGCAGACATCAATTCTGTTCTCCGGCTCGATAAGGGATAACATAACATACGGACAGGAGAATGTGAGTGATGAGATGCTTCGTAAGGTAATCGAGGCAGCGAATCTTGCAGAACTTGTGGATTCACTTCCTGATGGTGTTGATACGGCGGTCGGCGAACACGGTGGCACGCTTTCGGGCGGACAGAGACAGAGAATATCGATTGCCCGTGCACTTATACGTAATCCGCAGGTTATCGTGCTTGATGAGGCAACATCAGCACTTGACAGTATCTCAGAGAAGCTTATTCAGGAAGCTATCAGTAATCTTACCAGGGAAAGAACTACATTTATCGTAGCACACAGGCTTTCAACCATAAGAGATGCTGATAAGATTGCTGTAATAGCCGATGGCAGATGCGTTGAGTATGGCACATTTGAGGAGCTTATGGCACTTAAGGGTGAATTCTATAAAATGAAGATGATACAGAGCTGATGATACGGCGATATATGCTGATATCATTGACATTTTGGGCTTTGTAGTTTATAATAGTGCGGACTAATGAGAGTGTCCGCACTTTTTTGCCTGTGCGGCTGTATTTTTTATAGAAAGGTGATTGGGAGTCATGGTTGAGAACAAGAAGAATATTCTTACCTATACAGGTTTGAAGCAGTTAGAGGATGAGTTACAGCAGTTAAAGGTAGTCAGAAGACAGGAAGTTGCAGAGAAGCTTAAGGAAGCGAGAGCACAGGGTGACTTATCTGAGAATGCTGAGTATGATGCTGCGAAGGATGAGCAGCGTGATATTGAGGCAAGAATTGAAGAACTTGAGAATATTCTTAAGAATGCAGAAGTTGTTGTTGAGACTGAAGTAGACTCTGATAAGATAAATATCGGCTGTGTAGTTAAGCTTTTTGACTTTGAATTCGATGAGGAGCTTGAGTTCTCAATCGTTGGTTCAACAGAGGCTAACAGCCTTAAGAATAAGATTTCTAATGAATCTCCGCTTGGTTCAGCCCTCATCGGCAAGAAGGTCGGCGATGTAATCAAGGTTGAGACACAGATGGGCGAGGTTGAGTACAAGGTACTTTCAATCAGCAGACAGTAATCATAACGAAGAGAGGTAATAACAGTGGCTGAGCAGAACAGACAGACACCGGATGTTAATGAGCAGATAAAGATAAGAATGGATAAGCTTAAGGCGTTGCAGGAAGCAGGCAATGATCCATTCCAGATTACAAAGTATGATGTGACTTATCATACAAAGGATATTAAGGATAATTTTGATGAGCTTGAGGGTAAGCAGGTATCAATCGCCGGAAGACTTATGCAGAAGAGAGTTATGGGTAAGGCTTCATTTGGCAATGTCGCAGACCTTAACGGTAATATCCAGATATATGTTGCGAGAGACAGCATTGGTGAAGAGCCATATGCAGCATTTAAGAAGTTTGATATCGGTGATATCGTAGGCGTTAAGGGCGAAGTGTTCCGTACACAGAAGGGCGAGATGTCAATTCATGTGTCAGAGATTACACTTCTTACAAAGAGCCTTCAGGTGCTTCCTGAGAAGTTCCATGGGCTTACAGATACAGAAATCCGTTACAGACAGAGATATCTTGACCTTATCATGAATCCTGAGGTTAAGACAACATTTGTGAAGCGTTCACAGATTATCAAGGAGATCCGTAATTTCCTTGACGGAAGGGATTTCATGGAAGTTGAGACACCTATGCTTGTATCTAATGCAGGCGGTGCCGCAGCAAGACCATTTGAGACACATTACAATGCGCTTGACGAGGACGTTAAGCTTCGTATCTCACTTGAGCTGTACCTTAAGAGACTTATCGTTGGTGGTATGGAGAGAGTATATGAGATAGGAAGAGTATTCCGTAACGAGGGCGTTGATACAAGACATAATCCTGAATTTACACTTATGGAGCTCTACCAGGCATACACAGATTACTATGGCATGATGGAGCTGGCTGAATCACTTTACAGGACTGTATGTGAGAAGGTCAACGGAACAACTAAGGTTAAGTATGGTGATGTTGAGATTGACTTCTCTAAGCCATTCGAGAGAATAACAATGCTTGATGCAGTTAAGAAGTATTCAGGCGTTGACTTTACACAGATTAAGACTGATGAAGAGGCTAAGGCCGTTGCTAAGGAGAAGGGTGTAGCATTCGAGGACAGACATAAGAAGGGCGATATCCTTAATCTGTTCTTCGAGGAGTTCGTTGAGGAGCATCTTATCCAGCCTACATTTGTAATGGATCATCCTCTTGATATATCACCTCTTACTAAGAAGAAGCCGGATGCTCCTGAGTACGTTGAGCGTTTTGAACTGTTTATGAACGGCTGGGAGATGGCCAATGCATATTCAGAGCTTAATGACCCAATCGACCAGAGAGAGCGTTTTGCAGCGCAGGACGCACTTGCAGATGCGGGTGACGAAGAGGCTAACCACACAGATGAGGATTTCCTCAACGCACTTGCATACGGTATGCCGCCTACAGGCGGTATCGGCTTCGGTATCGACAGAATGGTAATGCTTCTTACTGATTCAGCAGCAATCAGGGATGTGCTGCTCTTCCCGACAATGAAGTCACAGGGAGCTGCAAAGAACGAAGCAAACAATGCAGCTCAGGAAACAAAGACAGTTGAGAAGATTGATTTTTCCAAAGTAAAAGTTGAACCATTATTTGAAGAAATGGTTGATTTTGATACTTTCAGCAAGTCAGATTTCAGAGCTGTAAAGGTAAAAGCATGTGAAGCAGTTAAGAAATCCAAGAAGCTGTTACAGTTCACTCTGGACGATGGAACAGGCACAGATCGTACCATTTTAAGCGGTATTCACGCTTATTATGAGCCAGAAGAACTGGTTGGAAAAACACTGATCGCTATCACAAACCTGCCGCCAAGAGCTATGATGGGAATTGATTCCTGTGGAATGTTACTTAGTGCAATCCATGAGGAAGAGGGAGAAGAAAAACTTCATCTTCTGATGGTAGATGACCATATCCCGGCTGGTGCAAAATTATACTAAAAATCAAAAAATGTGTTTGTAAAAGTTGCATACTACAACAGAAGTACAACAAATTTTTGTTGTATAATACGTGATAACACTTGAT
>ENA-OZKI01000325-OZKI01000325.1-human-gut-metagenome-genome-assembly--contig:-NODE-325-length-14938-cov-8.478331_pt1 | contig 14938 bp, 13 predicted proteins | sample MGYA00244178_ERZ653754 | MGnify/ENA primary metagenome ERZ653754 (study PRJEB26926, sample SAMN06165253) | human gut metagenome | biome: ENVO:00009003; feature: ENVO:2100002; material: ENVO:00002003... | reverse complement strand
AGATGTGTATAAGAGACAGAGCTGAAACTTTGCCCGGAACACTATTTGCCAGTCATTGAGGGCGCAATCGACGGGGCGCTGAAAATTGAACAATCATCGAAAGAAACGGGGGATGTGTGAAAGCATCCTCTGTTTTTCGTTTTGTCAGAGGGCCGCAAGGCTCTCTTATTTTTTTGCCCTTTTTTCAGAGAAATCCCGTATTTTGCGGGCAGTTGGACGTGTTGGGAGCGTTTTAGTAGCGGAGAAAAAGAAACGTAGCAAGCATAGGAAGTGTAGCCACACTTCCGAAAACCGGCCCGCCCCTGTCCCTGCGGGCCGTGGCCGGTTGCTTGTTGGGGAAAGCCCCAAACCCCTGTTCAGAAAGGACGGTGAATGAATGGCAAACCGAACACGAAACATTGTGCTGCGCGTCCCTGTGACGCCGGAAGAACGGGCCTTGATCCAGCAGAAAATGGCCCAGCTCCACACGAAGAACTTTTCCGCCTATGCCCGGAAAATGCTCATTGACGGGTATATCGTCCACATGGACACTACCGACATCCGGGCGCAGACCGCCGAGATACAGAAGATCGGCGTCAACGTCAATCAAATTGCAAAGCGCCTCAACAGCATGGGGCCGGTGTACGCGCAGGACATCGAGGATATAAAGGGGGCGCTGACGCAGATATGGCAGTTACAAAGATACATCCTATCAAGTCAACGCTGAAAAAGGCGCTGGACTACATCGAGAACCCGGACAAGACCGAGGACAAAATGCTGGTGACCTCCTTTGGCTGCTCCTATGAAACAGCGGACATAGAATTTGAAATGCTGCTGGCGCAGGCGATCCAGAAAGGCAACAATCTGGCCCACCACCTGATCCAATCCTTTGCCCCCGGCGAGGCCACGCCGGAACAGGCCCATGAGATCGGCAAACAGCTTGCCGACGAAGTGCTGCAAGGCAAATACTCCTATGTGCTGACAACCCACATCGACAAGGGCCACGTCCACAATCACCTGATTTTCTGTGCTGTGGATATGGTAAACCACCGCAAGTACAATTCTAATCGGCAGAGCTACGCCTATATCCGGCGCACCAGTGACCGGCTGTGCCGGGAACACGGTTTGTCGGTGGTACAGCCCAGCCGGGATAAAGGCAAGAGCTATGCGGAATGGGATGCCGGGCGCAAGGGTAAGAGCTGGAAAGCCAAACTGAAAGCTGCCATCGACGCCGTAATCCCGCAGGCCAAAGACTTTGACGATTTTCTCCGGCTCATGGCGGCGCAGGGCTATGAGATCAAGCAGGGCAAATTTATCTCGTTCCGCGCTCCCGGACAGGAACGCTTCACCCGCTGCAAGACGCTGGGCGAGAACTACACCGAGGAAGCCATCACCCGCCGGATCAAGGGGCTGGCCGTGGACAGAGGCCCGAACCGGCAGCGCAAGGGTATCACCCTGCGGATCGACTTGGAGAACAACATCAAGGCCCAGCAGAGCGCGGGCTATGCACGTTGGGCGAAGCTCGAAAATTTGAAGCAGGCTGCAAAGACAATGAACTTCCTTACCGAGCATGGCATTGAGCAATATGCCGAGCTGGAAAGCAAGGTCGCGGAGATCAGCGCGGCCAACGACGAGGCGGCTGCGGCCCTCAAAGATGTGGAACGGCGTCTTGGGAACATGGCGGTGCTGATAAAGAACCTCACCACCTACAAGCAGCTCCGGCCCGTGGTGCTGAAATACCGCAAGGCCAAAGACAAGGCTGCGTTCCGGCGCGAACATGAAAGCCAGCTCATTTTGTACGAGGCGGCGGCAAAGGCCATCAAGGACGCCGGGATCACAAGGCTGCCCGATCTGGCCGCCCTGAAAGCCGAGTACCGGGAGCTGGACAAGCAGAAAGCGCGGCTGTACGAACAGTACGGCGAAGTCAAGCGAGAGCTGAAAGAATACGGCATTATCAAGCAGAATGTGGACAGCATTTTGCGGGTGACGCCGGGAAAGGAACAGGCACAAGAGCTATGAGCATACCGAGAATGAGTTACCCTCAATACCGCAAGGCCCGGAAGCTGACGCATGAGTGCTGCAACTACTGTGACGGGAACTGCCTCTTGCTGGACGACGGCGAGGAATGTGTGTGCGTCCAGAGCATTTCCTATTCATTGCTGTGCCGGTGGTTTCGTGCCGCTGTTCTCCCGCTGGATGGGGCGCTGTATGCCGAGATCATCCAGAGCCGGGACAGCGTGAAGCGGTGCGCCGTGTGCGGGGCTGCATTTACACCGAAATCCAACCGGGCGAAATATTGCCCGGATTGCGCGGTTCGGATGCGCCGGAAGCAAGAGGCCGAAAGGCAGCGGAAAAGATACCTGCAAGCTACGCAGTTAAGCCGCTGAATAGGCCGCCATAGCGGGCTTCTGACAAGCGATTGACGGGGCGGCAATAGGATTGCTCCAATCCCCGCCGAAACAGGCTTTGAAATGCGTAGAGTATCCCCATAAGAAAACGCCGGGCGCAGGGCCAGTAGGCCGCCGCGTCCGGCGCTTTCTTATGGGCTGTTCAGGATGGCCCGGATCAGTCTGCTTTGTAATCGGCGCTTCATGTACTCGTCCACCCGCACACGGGGCGAACCGTCCAGATCGTAGAGCGTCCGGGTACAGAGCTTGTCCATGTAGCCCTCATAGTACCACAAGACGCGCTCCACGGCCAGAGGATCACCGGCACGGGCCGCCTCGATCACAGATAGTGGCAACAGCTCCCGCCCACAGAAAGTCGGCTGCTTCATTTCGGTTTCCTCCTTTCGTCCTCCAATCGTTTCCGCAATTCGTTCAGGGCCTTGGTGCGGTGCCGCTGGACGGCGCTGCGGGACATTCCCACAAGACCGCCGATCTCACCGTCTGCCAGCTCCAACACACAATGCAGGATTAAAATGCCTTGCTCCTGTTCCGGCAGGCTGGCAAAGGCGTCGGCCACCAGCTCGTCCCGGATATGTAAGGCATAGCCATAGGCTGTGAATAGGAAGCTGTCACTTGGGTATTCGTCTACTGTGCAGAGCCTGTCCATTTCTTGCTGCGATAAGGCGCTGAACTCGATTTCCCGGTTCCGCTGGCGGCCCAAATCCCGCAGGTGGGTTCTGGCCTCGTTGCGGAGAACGGTTTTGCAGAAAGCGTCAAACCGGCAGCGTTCTCCATAACCATCAGGAGTGTACTTCATCTTCTCACCCCCGATCTGCGGGAGAGTGAGAAGCCGGGGCCGATTGCGTCGCCCCCTGTGTCTATGTTGCTGCGGCAGCTCCGGCCCGCACCGAAATACCGCAGGAAACGACAAAATTCGCCCGGCAGGTCGTAGACCCCACCGGGCGAAAATTAAATTGATATGAAGTTTCCTTACATGGTATAGTTCATACCATTGGCCGGAGCTGCCCCCTGTTGGATACAGGCTTTTTTTAACAAGCTATGCTTTGGAAAAACAGGGTATATCAGCATGGCGGCTCCCTCCGTGGGCCGCCGATCCTGCGCTGGGCAAAGAGAAGCGGCGGCCTTGATTTCTCAAAGCCGCCGCTGGTTTTATGGGCGTGTTAAAAGGGCTGCTGTACGACGGCTTTTTTTCTTTGCCGTCGCCCGGCAGTTGAAACAATACTGTTTATTTGATTTCCAATGAAATGGTTAGTGTATCATTTTCAATTTTAGCGAACACATTGCCGCCGAGCTTGTCAGTTAATAGTTTTACCACAGCAAGCCCCACTCCTGTACCGCTATTATGCCTTGATTTGTCCCCGGTATAAAATCTTTCAAATAGTCGGTTTGGGTCTATTTCCACCTTACTATCAATGGGATTTTCAATGATAAAAATAGCACTCTTTTCTTTGCCTTGCTTCAAATCAATTTTAATCGAGCCAGAGGAATATCGAATAGCATTTATAATAAGATTTTGAAAAATACGTTCTACCATACCATAGTCCGAATGGAGATAAACGGAATGATCTGGCAGACCAATTACAGGAGATATGCCTTTTGCTTCCAATGCTGGGGCGTTCTCTGTGATAAGATTTATCAGCAAATTTGTTAAGTTGAAATCTTCACGCACAGGAGTTACTTCTTTTGCGTCTATTACAGAAAGATCGTAAAAGGTTTGTATCAGCTCTTTCATTCTTTCTGCTTTATTAAAAATGGTTTCTATACGCTGTGTTTGACCTGCTGATAAATTCTCCTTTTTTAATAATTGTAAATGGCCAAGTATTACCGTCAGAGGGGTACGCAAGTCATGTGAAATATTAGCAATGGACTCTTTCAAATACATTTCGTGCCGTAATATGCTTGCAATGGACTGCCTTTGCTTTTCATTATACTGGTTTAATACTGCGGCCAGTTGTTCTATATCTTTATCAACAAGAGAGATGTCCAGCATCTTTTCCGATTTTCCAGTTGTAAGATCGGTCATTTGTTTCGATAGGTTACGGATTTGTCTTTTGATTTGCACATATTTGAAAAGCACTACTATCAAGACTGCGATAACTAAAATTAACAACAGCTTTATTCCAGACACCTCCCTCCTTGTTATTTGAGTTCACATTTGCGAAAGCTAATCCATGAAAAGGTTATCAAAGCAACTATCCAAACAACGCTAACTAAAATGGCCCATGGCAAAAAATAGGTCACAGAAAAAACCGCTTCCCGTATCTGATAGGTTGCCAAAAATGCAACAGGAAGATCGAACATCATTCCATACCCAAGATAAAGGCTAAGAACAAAAGTGACTAAAGCGGTAACAGCTATTGCTCTTGCAGAGCTTCTTAACCAAAAAACAATCCAGATTGCAATAAGAAAAGTCGCACTGTTCAAAAGCAGAGAATATAAAATCGCCTTACTGACCTGATAACAAAGGTTGCCTGCTTCGGTAATACCAAAGCGGACACTTTCTCTTATACAACCAGCCACAGGATAAACAAGAGCCATGATATTAAATGCAATTAAGTATGAGATTACTTTAGCAAAGAAAATGGTTTTTCTCGAATGTCCTGCATTGACCTCAAGATCAATCGTCCGACTGGAAAATTCCTGTCCTAAAATCAGAGCTAAAATACTGGATATAATAATCAGGAGAAAGGTTGAATCGTAAACCATTCCATTAAAAATATCTGCGAGGGATGTAGCAGCCCCACCCATAGGCCCCATAGCTTCCGGGACATAAGTATCTGCGGTAAAAAAACCAATCAAAAATATCCCTATTAAACCGCACCAATAAAAGATATTATGTGATAATTGATATTTTTCCATTTTCAGTAAGTTGTTCATTCCCACACCTCCTTGTTATTTCAAATCCGAGCGTCGGAACCACAGATAAGTACCTAAGCATAATGCCAGTACCCATAAAAAATCTGAAAACATGAATTGCCCGCCGGATATGTTGGATTGTTGCAATGCCATAAGCCGAAGCTGGCCCATAGGCAATATTTGTGAGATAAGCTGCGCTTGATCTCCATTCATCAAAAAGACCATTAAGAAAAAGAGTACCATCGGCACAGCCATACTCTTTCCTATATCACGGAAAATGAAGGCAAAGAAAAAAGGTAATAGGCACATTGCAAATTGCGAAGCAATCACCATTACAACTATGCCGATGCTTGCCAATGCTCCTTTAGTGACAAACGTACCAATTATGCTATGTAACAACAGTGGAAAAGACAGGATAACCATGCAGGCGATTTGATGAACTACCAGCTTCGCAAATAGTATCTTTCCGCGTCGATGTCCGGCATTGATATATGATTGTAATGTTCTTCTGCCAAAATCATTTCCAACAAACAGGGCAGAAAAGATGATTGTGAGGAAATATAGGATTGGCATATTGTATATCGAAGCAAAGAAAAGGTTGGATGTTTCCCCAACGCTATCCAGTAACAACACACTACTTAAAAGGAGATTAAACAACCCTATCCCCCAAAAATACCAGCTATGGAACAGCTTATAAAATTCAGCTTTTAGGAGATTTGACATTTCCTGTCCCTCCTATTTTGCTTAAAAAGTAATCTTCTAATGTATCACCGGCCACAGAAAGACCTGTAACGAGAATATGTGCATCTGACAAAGCAGCAGCCACTTTTTCCATATCATCGAGATAATCATATAGGCGAATCATGCCATCTGGCATCAGCTTAAAACTATCTGTGTGTAGCGTTTCTTCCAAAACGATCAGAGCTTTTTGTGGATCAGTTGCCTTTATTGCGATATGCCGTTTGCAACGATCATTTAGTTCTCGATCTGATATTTCTTCGATAATTTTGCCTTTGTCTATTAAAATAAACTCTGATGCTGTCTGATACAGTTCCTCTAAGATATGGCTGGATACCAATATCGTCATTCCGTATTCCTTATTCAAGGACTTTAGCAAATTACGAATTTCCACAATTCCAGCAGGATCAAGCCCATTGATCGGTTCATCCAAAATAAGAAATTCTGGTGTATTTAATAGTGCGATTGCAATACCCAATCGCTGTCGCATCCCCAGCGAAAAATTACGGACAGCTTTTTTCCCGGTATCTTTCAGACCTACCATGTCTAAAGTTTTTTGGATAACTGCTTTGTCAGGGATACCACGTTGGATACGCTGTATCTCCATATTTTGATAAGCGGTCATTGTCGGAAAAAGCGCAGGTGTTTCGATCATGCAACCGATCCGCTTTCTCTGTTCCTGCAATTCCTTTTCGACGGTTTTCCCCCACAACGATAAGGTGCCGCTTGTCGGAAATGCTAATCCTGTAACCAATCTCAAAAAGGTGGTCTTTCCTGCTCCATTTTGGCCTATGAAGCCATAAATTTTTCCTTTTTCAATTTTCAAATCAATATGATCTAAGGCAACTGTGTGCCGGTATTCTTTTGTTAAGTCATGTGCTTCCAAAATAACAGAACTCATGTTGTCATCCTCCTTTACATTTTAGTGTAAGGGGAAATCATAAAGAATTTCTTAATTTCTATTTGGAAACCATAAAAAAAGCATAAAGCCAAGAGCTTACCCCTCGGCTTTATGCAAACGGTATCCAATGCCCCACACAGTATCTATAAACTCTTTATCCGGGCAAATGGCTTTCATCTTGTTTCGCAAGTTGCTAATATGGACATTCAAGGTGTTGTCCTCGCTGATATACTCTGTATTCCAAACACTTTGAAACAAATTCGCCTTTGAGAAGATCTTGTCCGGGTATTTCATAAGCAATTCCAGTATAGCAAATTCTTTCGCAGTTAAAGGTAACTCCGCCCCTTGTAGCATAGCTCTGTTGCCGTCTAAATCTAAAACCAAATCATTGCACTTCAAAGATGACGGCGTGCTGTTTTGAAATTGAATCCGGCGTAAGTTGCTTTCAATTCTGGCGAGAACTTCTTCCATATCGAAAGGTTTTGTAATGTAATCATCCGCACCAAGCCGCAACAAATCAATCTTGTTCTGTGTTGTTTCCTTTGCTGAAATTACTATGACAGGAACCGTTGAGAATTTACGAATATCCGCAAGTATAGTATCACCACTCCGATAAGGCAGCATTATATCAAGCAGAATAAGATCAATCTGATGTTCTTGTATGCAGTCTAACACATGAAGCCCATCATACTGACAAAGCACCTCATATCCATTTCCCTGTAAAAAATCAGCCAGCAATTTGCTGATCTCTAAATCATCCTCAACAATCAAAATTTTCATGTTGTTCTATGTTCACCTGCCTTATGTCAGCATTGCACTACACTTTTTATCTCTAATAGATTTAATTATATTTCCTTTCAGGAGAGAATACAAGGCGTAAAATATGAATTATTAGATGTTAGAAGAACACATTTCTATTGCTGGGTACACTGGAAATATGAAACCAAAAGCCAGTAAAAGCCCCTCCTGTCTACGCATTTAGGGGGCAAAGAGCCCACGGAAATCAAGACTTTTCGGCGGTGGTCGGTGGGGTGGCAGAATGATTTATCAAATACCTGCCGGAACGGGCTTTGAAATGCGTAGGAAAATCTTTCCGGCGCTGGTTTTCCTGCCGGTTCTGTGGTATGCTGGAATAAGACAAAAAACGACAGGAGTTGACACGATGGCCGAACAGGAAATGTTACTGGACACTGATACCATCAGGGCCGCCGTCGCCGGTGAGAAGTGGGCTAAAGATAAAGTGATCGAACACTACACCCCCATGATCGACGAGTTGGCCGTTGACGAAGATATGAAACAGCACCTTATTCTGAAGCTGCTGGAAGAACTGCCACACTTCCCGATGGAACAGGAATAAAAAAGAGCGCCGGACGCAGAGGCATACAGCCCCCGCGCCCGGCGCTTTGCTATGCTTGGATCACTCGTCCGTGAAATGGAACTGCCGCGCTTCAAAGTCGGCGTCGTTCATGGCGTCCAGCTTGTCGGCGGTCTGGCAGGCCAGCGCCGCCATGTCCTCGTCCATGTCCGGCAGGGCGGCCCGGATGTTGGCCGCCGTCCTGCGCCGGTCGCTCTTGTGATACATACAGATCAGGTTTTCTTCTTCCACGGTAAACTGCATTGTCATACCTCCAATTCGTTTTTCTTGGTTCTGGCCGGGGGCTTTTTCGGGGCTTGGGCCTGTTTGCTTTCGGATAGCTGCCTGCAGATGGAAGCGCGGGGCCTCCGCACTTCCTTGTCCCGGTTCTCGTCCCTGCCGATCACCGCATACAGGCCGTGCCGGTCTTTCATGCCGGTAAAGCACAAGGATTTATAGGGCAGCATGGAAAACAGCCGGTCGGTGTCCTTGCTGGATGCAATCTGCACAAAGTATGGGGACAGCTCCACCATGAAATGCGTCTTGTTGGGGCTGTTGGGGGCGGACAGATCTTTCAGTCCGGCCACGATCCGCTGCGCCTCGGCCAAAATCATGCTGTCATGCAGCGCCGTGACGTGGGACTTAAAGTCGCCGGGCGCAAGCTGCGCCCGGCCTTTCTGTTCATGCCGCAACAGCTCCCGCAGGTGTTCCGGCTCATTGGGCTTGGCCTCATACCGCAGGAACGCCCCCAGATTGGGATCGGGCCGTCCGTCGAAGTACAGACCGGCGGGCTGCTCCCGGTCGCCCTTTTCATAGTGCAGGATGATGTTGTCGGCCTGTACCGCCTCGGCTGCGACGTGCCGGAAGTGCTGGGGATAGTCCAGCTCATAGAGATTGCCGCGAATGACACCCCGCACCTTGCCGGTCAGCTCCACGGCGTAGGCCAGCACCCGGTCACGGGTCTGCTCCCCGTAAAACTTCCATGTGTTGTGCTGCGGGGTGCCTTGCAGGTACACATCACTTTCCCGGAAACAGTGCGTCCCGGACGGGCGGGACATCCACAAAAGCGTCCTGTCCTCGGCCTTGTCGCTGGCAGCGGCCCGCCCGATGATCTCCTTGTCGATCTCAAAATCGTTGCGATAAAAGGCGGTGTTCTGCCGCATGAGCTGTTCCAGCGCGGCCAGAACATCCACATTCTCAAACCTGTTCATGGCGTCACACCTCCAATTCCTGTGCTTTCTCCCGCTGCGGCGGTTTCTTCTGCTGTTCCTCCTTGGCGGCTTTGAGCTGCGCCCGGATGGACGGCTTTTTCTGTTTCTGCGCCGGGCGCTGGGGCTGCTTGGGCTTTCGGGCCTCCGCCTTGGCTGCCTCGGCCACGTCAAACAAGGGAATCTGTTCCCCGGCTTTGGCCTTGGCTTCCAGCTCGCTCATGGTCGGGGCATTGTTCAGAACGCCGTCGATCATGTTGTAGTTCTGCTCGGTCGTCATTTCAGCGGCCTTGATGGGGCTTTCCTGCTGGGCGGGGATGGCAAAGGCGTCCGTGCCGTTGCCCATGATAAGATACTTGCCGTCCTCGGATTGGTGGTGGAAACCATAGCCTGCGGCTTCCAACTGCTCCCGGTTCATATCCGTTACAAGGAAACTGCCCCGTGGGGTCTGGATGCTCTCGCCGGTCAGCAATTCCCGTGGCGTAAGCTGTTTTTCCCGCTGCAAGAAGAACTCCGGCACCGGCGTAAAGCCTAAGCTGTCACAGTAATGGGCTTCCTCCTTGCCGCTGCGGGTCAGCACCACAACGTCGGAAACGGAAAGGCTGTGGCCGGTGAAGTCGGCGGGACGGTCAAGGTTGAATGTACGGTAAATATCCTCCAGCGTGGTTTTGCCGTCCAGCGGGGCCGTGTAAACCAGATCGTAATTCTGCCGGTCAACGGCCAGCCCCGCTTCTTGCAAGCTCTCGTAAGCCTCATAGCGATAATTCCGTGTTTCCGGCCCGTCTTTGAGCTGGTAGATGGTAAAGGTATCGCCCTGCTTCGGGGGATCGACGGTGAAATACGGGTTTTCCCATTGGGTGAACGGCATATCCGGCATGGCCTTGTAGCTGCCGTTCTCCACCACATAGGGCCGCACCCGGTCAAAGCCGATTTCCTGTGCCACACGGGAAAGGCTTTCCAGTACCACGGGATCACTCCGCAGCCGTTCCATGCGGGTGAAGTCCTCCACAAGATAATTCTGGCCCGCCCGCACATGGAGAATATCGGCGGCGCTCATGCCGTCCTTGCTTTCCATGCCCAGCGTCAGATGGGCGTAGGGTCGGCCATCGGTGTTCAAATCCTTGGCCTCGCTGTTATAGGGCTGGCTCCGCAGCTCGTCGAACCGGGCCTTGGCTTCCTCAAAGGTGGCGAAATGCTCTATCGGGGTCTGCTGCTCGGCATTGGTGGCCCATGTTTTCAGGTCGGGAATGATGTAAAAGCCCCATTCCCGGCTTGCCTCCGGCGCGGCGGCGCTGCGCTCGGCCAGCGTCTTTTCGGCACGTTCCCGCACATCGTCCCGCAGCGGCACCGTATAGAGGGTGGACACAGAGGAAAAACCCACATTGTTGAAAACGTAGTCCACATCGGCCTCTTTCAAGGCTCCTGCCGGATAGTAGTCGGCCCGTGATGGGGTGTCGCTCACCTTGCCGTCCGAAATATCATGGTTCAATCCCGTTTCCAGATGGGTACAGATTTTGCCGTCCACGGCCAGCGTCACATAGTACCAGCCCATTAAACCGCCGGTCTTTTCGTCGGCTCCCTCGTTGAACTCTACATTGAGCAGCGTGTAGGGCTTCAAGCCCTTTTGGGCTGCGATCTCGTTGTCCTTGGCCTCCCGCTGCAACAGCGCGGGCAGGGCCACTTCCTTGGTGGCCTTGACGATCTCCGGGTTGTACTGTACCAAAGTACGGTTGACACATTCCGTCTGCACCTTGACCGTCTTGGCTTTCGGCGTCAGGTGGTTGCCGATAAACAGGGACGCGCCGTTGTCAAAACGGATCGTCATATCGCTGGTGCCGCGCCATTTGCCGGTACAGGGGGACGTGTGGATTTCGCCGGTCTTACAGCCAAACGCCTGCGCGATCGCATCAATTTTGGCCTGCAAGGGCAGGTCTTTGTATCGGTCAGCGATTTCCAACGCCTTTTTCTGCAACTCCGTCAGGGTTTCGGCGGGGGCCGCCTGCGGCTCGGCGTCGGAAGTAACTTCAGGCTCCGGGGCGGTTTCCGGCTCCGGCTCCGGCACGGGTTCTTGTTCCAGCTCCGGCTCTGGTGCCGGTTCCTGTTCCGTGGTGGGTTCCTGTGTCGGCTGCTCCTGTTCCTTGGCATACAGCTCCTTGACGGCTTCCTGCGTCAGCTCCCCGGTGTTGAGCTGATCCATCAACTCCCGGCACCGTTCCGGCGTCCCGACATACAGCACATCCCCGATCTTGGCCCTGCCGTTATCCTGCGGGATATAGGCTTGCAGCATATACAGGTTTTCCCGGCTGTCGCTGCGGGGGTTGGCGTGTACCCGGTAGAAGTAGTCCGGCTCGGCCTGTTCCTGTGCCGCCTGCGCCCGCTGTTCTCGGCTGCTGTTGCGTTGCAGCTCCGTGGGCTTGATGCCGGAAAGGGGCTGAATACAAGCAATCCTGTCCGACGCATAGTAGGCATTGTCGTTCAAAAGCCGCTGCCATGCGCCCACACTCGGCGCCCAGCGGAAACCGTGTTCTTTCAACTGCTGGCGGGCGTCCACCTCCGGCTTGCCGTCAAAGAACACCTGCAAGCGGCCTTGTTCCCGGTTGGCCTCCACATGGCCGCCGTCAAATTCCCAGCCCACATAGGCCACTTCATTTGCGCGGGTCAGGCTTTCGATCCGCTGCCGGACACGGCGGATTTCCGCATTGTTGTTGGACAGCTCCCAGCTCTGAAACGGCTTCTTTTCATAGTGCCAGCTGGACGCCATATCTGCTTTCAGGTTTTCAAGGTTTTCAGGAGAGAGGTGCGGGCAGCCGTCCAGCGTACCGTGTTTGCGGTAATAGGCATTGACCGCTTTCATGGTTTCCTGCGCCTTTTCCAGACCGGCCAGCTTTTTTTGCAGCTTGGGAATGGCCTGCGGATCGTCCTGCCTGATGCCGCCCATGCCGGTGCTGCGGATTTTATCAAGCAGCCCTTGGATGTACTGCCATTCCTGCATATTGCTGTCGCGGGCCGCGTTCTGTTTCTCTTTCTGGCGTACCGGGAAATTGGAACCACCGGCAATCAAAATGGACGGCACACGGGCGTCAATCTCATAGCCGTGGTTCATGTTGGCAGCCAGCTTCCGGGCATAGGTGTCAAGCAGGCTGTCGATCTTCTCATGGTACATGGGATCGACGCGCTTTTTCTGTTCCTGTGCCAGCGCAAAGGCTTTATCCACATAATGCCGGTATTCGGCTGTGGCGCTGCCGGGCTTGTAGTCGGAAAAGCTGTTCATTTCCTTGGCACGGCGGGCCGCGCCCTCATTGATGGAATAGTAGTAGTCGGACGCCGCAGGTTCTTTTGTCTGCTGTTCCGGGGCTTCTTGCTGGGGCGGCTCTTTGACCTCCTGCGGCTGGGCCGGGGCCTCATAGCCAGCCGCCGCATATTCCTCCACGGTCATACCGGCATCGGCGGCCTCCTGTGCAATTTCCGCCTCCACCTGCGCTTTGTAGTCCTGCAAGCTCTGGTCGAAGTCGGTCAGTTTCGGCATTTCCGGCAAAGGCTCTCCGTGGTTGAGCGGCGGACGGCACTCCATAGCGTAGTCCACCAGCGCCCCATAGTAGGCGGTTTCCTCCGGCGTCAGGGTGTCGCTGGACGCCAAACGGGTCTGCGCCTCCTGTTCCAGCCGGGACAGGTTGCAATGCAGCTCCATGTAGGGGATGATCTCGGTGAGAAAGGCTTCCCGGCTGGCGTGATCCTCCGCCCATGCCTCCGGGCCGCCCTGTCGGGTCAGATGGTCTTTCCAGTTTTCATCGTTGAGATAAAAGGTCTGATACTCCCGGATATGCTTAATCAGGGAACCGTCCCGGTCGCCAAAATCCTGCCGCCCGGAATAGCTGTGCGGCTCTCCTTGGAATGTAAAATCAATGCGGAAGTCGGTCTTGTCATAGTAGCCGCCGCCCCGATGTTCTGCGTCCAGCCGGGCAAACAGGGCGTCGGCCTCATGCAGCGGCATTTGCTGGCCCATTTCCAAATCGGGGCTTTCGGTGAAAAGGATCGTCACAACCGGCTCTGCCGTGGGGTCAAGGGTGGGCTGCTGTGCGGCCTTGGCCTCTGCGATTTCCCGGTCAATCCGGCTTTTCACCAGCTCGTCCACATGGCCGTGCTGCATTTCATAGCCATGTTCGCACAGGCGGTTGATAAGCTCGATCACCTTGTCCGTGTTGCCCACAGCCTCGGCGTACTCCACGATCAACCGGCGTTCCTCGTTGCCCATGCGCTGTCCGTTGCGCTCGGCCCAGTCGATCAGGGCGTTGGCCCGTTCCGTGGGGGTGGCCTCCGGCATAATGGGTTTGTTGTTCAAAAGGCCGTCAATCCCATTCCACGGCTGCGGCTCCGGCTGGGCCTCGGCCCGTTGCAGCGTCCCGTCGTCGGAAAGAACAAAGCCCTGTGTCTGAATGGCGTCTAACGTGCCTTGCGTCACCTCGCCGGTTGATTTCACATCGGCGTCAATCAGGGTTTGCAGCATGGCCTTTACACTGTCGGTCATTTCCTGCTGCTGTTCCGGGGGCAGCTTGGAAAACACACTGTCGGGGGCAGGCTGCTCGGCGGCCTGTTCCACAGTTTGCTCCACGGCCTGCTGCGCCTGCCGCTGTTGCTGAAGCTCGGCAAGGTGGCCGTCGATGGTGGTAATCAGCTCATGGGCGGTGGCCCGGATGGTTTCAAGGGACGCCCGCAGCTCTTTCAGGTCTTTGCCGGAACTCCAACCAGCCACATACCCAAAGGAATAGTCGGACGTGTCCAGTCCGTAGTGCTGGCAGACGGCATAGGCCACGCTCTCGGCCTGCACCTCGCGGGTGCGGCTGTCGGGCCGGTCGGCCTGCTTGGTCACAGGGGCGTCCGGGTCAATGGCGTGGAGCTTGGCATGGGCAATCTCATGGATGGCTGTTTTCAAAGTTTGCAGCTCACTCATGTTCTCCTGTATGGCGATCCGCTTTTCCGTCAGGTGGTAGTAGCCGTGAGAACCACCGGGGATGTCCTCAAAGGCCATCGGCACGGGGGAAGTCTGTTCCAGTGCCTTGAAGAAGTCCTCGTATTGCTCCACATTTCCGGCCAGCTCGTCCACACCGATAGATGGCAACGGTTCGCCCTCGGTCTGGCTCACATCAAAGACAGACACGATTTTGAACGCCGGAACTTGCGTTTCCTGTACTTCGGTCAGAGGCTTGCCGTCCTTGTCCATGACCGGCTGACCCTGTTCGTCCAGCTTCGGCACTTCCTTTTTCGCCTTATAGGGGGCGGGGGCCAAAATCTTGATGCCTTTCTCGCCCCGTTTCACATTGCGGTGAAAATCGTCCCGCCACTTGTTGTAGCCAGCCACAAGCTGGCCGCCCTGCATGGCGATCAGCAGCGTATTGTTGAAGCTGTAACTGTGGAACTTCGCCATAGAGGTGAGATAGGCTGTGTAGCGTTCACTCTCGAAAAGCTCCTGTATGCCGGTTTCCAGCCGGTCGGTGAT
>ENA-OZKI01000305-OZKI01000305.1-human-gut-metagenome-genome-assembly--contig:-NODE-305-length-15424-cov-12.591450_pt1 | contig 15424 bp, 8 predicted proteins | sample MGYA00244178_ERZ653754 | MGnify/ENA primary metagenome ERZ653754 (study PRJEB26926, sample SAMN06165253) | human gut metagenome | biome: ENVO:00009003; feature: ENVO:2100002; material: ENVO:00002003... | reverse complement strand
CAGGGCGGATTCGGCAATGCCCATCGCGTGTTCGTATTCGCGCCGGATGTAGAGCGCGTGGGCGATGGCGTACATGGCGAAATACTGCATTCCGGGCGGAAGAATACCGATAGCGGGGCGGATAGGGGTCAAGTCGAGCTTCTCGGAATGGAAGAACACGCTGATGAGCGCGTCGGTAATGTTGCTGTACAGCCGCCACGAATCGTCGTTTGCGCGCTGCCCGTCCCGCTGAATCATTTCGAGATTCCGGCGGCACTTGGCGGCATCCCCCGTCTGCAGCATCGCCATCGTGTTGGTAATCAGCGCGGACAGGCGGATTTCGGGGCACTTGCTCGTCAGGTATTTCTCGCTGATTTCGCGGGCTTCCTCGTGCTCATCGCGGAAATAGTGGTGCAGGGCGCGGGCGATGTCGCGTTCCTCCTCGTCGTTCATGGTCAGCAGGAGATTCTGGAAGCCGTTGTCGCACGGGCGGGAAATCAGCGGCATATAGCACTTGGCCATCCGCGGGGGGATTTTTTCCTGCCCGCGCTGCCCGCTCTTGCGCAAATCCGCCGGATGCGGCGTATTCGCCGGAATCAGCCACCCGCCCGATTTCCGGATTGCCCCCTGAATCCGCCCGGTATTCAGGTAGTAATTCACCATGCGGATGGAAACGCCCCACAGCTCCGCTATTTCCTTTACGCTGAGGTAGTCCAATGCGCAGCCCCTCCTTGTTCTCCTTGTTTACGCTTACGGAATTGGCTCCCAAAGCATGGTCGCCGTTCGATTGCCATACGAGCCCTTGGGCAGCATGTAGGAGCGCGGCGTTCCTTCTACGCCGTCGATTTTCCAACCTACAAAGGTATAGCCCGGGAGGTAGTAGGACGGGTCTTCTTCCGGTGTCCCGAAATAAACTTGGTTGTTGATGGTGTATTGAACCCAATTATATGCTTTGCCGTGGCTCACATAGGTAATGGTGTACGTCGCCACACGCCACTCCGCCTTGTAAATGCGGTCGCCGGTTGAGCCTTTGGGGATAATCATCGGCGTTGAAGGGAACTGACCGCTGCCATCGAGGACCCAGCCGGCAAATTCGTAGCCCGGACGGTCGGGAGGGATGGGCAGGGTGACGGAATCCTCCACGGTGTAGCGTATCGAAGCTATGACTGCGCCGCCGTTCGTGACCAGTGTGATGGTGTATCTGATCACCTTCCAGTTTGCGGTATACGCCTTGTTCCCCGTCGAACCCTTCGGAATTTTGACGCTTGTCTGCGGCGTCGTGATGCGCTCGCCCGTCCAGCCGACAAACTCGTAGCCGTTGCGGGTCGGGGTCGGCAGCTCGAAATCCTCATCCGTTATGGTGTAAACCACCTTTTCTTGACCGCTGCCGCCGTCCAAATCCATGGTGATGGTGTACTCCGCCAAACGCCACTCCGCCTTGTAACGGAGGTCGCCGGTTGTGCCATGGTAGATAATGAGCGGCATGGCAGGGATCATACCGCTGCCATCGAGGGTCCAGCCGACAAATTCGTAGCCCGTACGGAGAAGGTAAGGCAGGGTGAAGGAATCCTCCACGGTGTATTTTATCGGAGACACGGCTGGGCCGCCGTTCGTGTCCAGTGTGATGGTGTATTCAATCACCTTCCAGTTTGCGGTATACGTCCTGTTCCCCGTCGAACCCGTCGGGATGATGACCTCCGTCTGCGGTGTCGTGATGCCCCCGCCCGTCCAGCCGACAAACTCGTAGCCGTTGCGGGTCGGGGTCGGCAGCTCGAAATCCTCATCCGTCATGGTGTAAACCACCTTTTCTTGACCGCTGCCGCCGCTCAAATCCATGGTAATGTTGTATTCTGTCAGTTCCCAGTTCTCGATATACGTCTTGTCGCCCGTCGAACCCTTCGGGATGGTCACGTTCGGCTGCGGCGTCGTGATGCCCTCGCCTGTCCAGCCAAGGAACGTGTAGCCCGTGCGGGTCGGGGTCGGCAGCGTTACGGTTTGCTCCACCGTGTAGAAATACACTTGCGACGAGCCCGCATTGCCCCCTTCCAGCAGCGTAATGATGGTGTATTCAATCACCTGCCAGTTCGCGGTGTAAGTGCGGTCGCCCGTGCTTCCCTGCGGGATTTCCATGGTTTTCTGCGGTTCGGTGATGCCCTCGCCCGTCCAGCCGAGGAAGATGTAGCCCGTGCGAATCGGGGTCGGCAGCTGGAACGCTTCCGATTCCACCGTGTACTGGATGGGACGGATCGGATCACCGCCTGCCGTGTCCATCGTGACGGTATAAAGCTTGTCCGCCGTCAGCGTCAAGGTCAGCGGCGCGTAGGGCATGAGGAAGGAAACCGCGTCGTTCCCCTCGCTGATACTCAGGGAAACAGCCGGGTCGCTCAGGGAAGCGCGGATGCCGCGATAGCCCGCTGCGGGCTGCATCGTGACCGACACCAGCTCGCCGGCGCAGCACAGCAGGTCGTTGCCTTCGGCAGCGCGGTCGCTGTCCCAGAGGACGTTCTGCGCGTCGATGGTCGTGCGCTGTGTGTCCGCCGTCCACGTCAGCGTAACGATGCGCCTTTCTTCGCGGCCTGTTACGGTCAGGAATGCGTTGGTTTTTTCGCCGCGCAGTCCCGTCAGGTGAATGATGTCGCGCTCGTCCGCGCCGAAGTCGCTGCGCTTGAGCTGCGTCACCCACTCGCCGCGCTCCTCATCGAAGGTGAAGCTCGCCACGGCGCCGCTGCGCAGGGTCAGGCTCGGCGTGAAGTACTCAGGCCGTGCGTTGTTGATGCGAACGCGGTAGGTGATGCGCCCGTCCTGCTCGCCATAGCGGTAGACGTACACCGGGAATTCCGCTACCAGCGTGCTGTCATCCGTCAGCGGGAACACAACATCGCCCTCGCGGGAGAGATATACATAATTTTCCGCCACGGCAAAGCAGGATTCGCCGCCATTCAGGCGGTAGACCTTGCTCCACGGGTCTGCGCTGCGCATTTCCGGCAGCAGCACATACTGCTCCTGCAAATCCGGATACTTCTCCGCAAACGCCGCCTCGATGCTGTCCATCATGTTGACCGCGCCCATCGGGCAGCTGTCGCCCGTGTACTGCACCGTCGCTTCGGTCAGCAGCGCGCCGCCCCAATCCGCCGTTTCCAGCTGCATGTCCTTGGCGCTCTGGTCAACAAGGCGGAAGCGCACGGTCAGGCTGATTTTCTTCTCCACCTTCAGCTCGCTGCCCATATGCAGCTGCTGCCCCGGCACAAGCGCGTTCTTGCCCGGATTCAGCACAATATCGCCCGTCGGCAGCGGGTCATCCGTCAGGTTCACGAGGTTCGTCGCAATCCCGATATTGAGATTCATCGGCTTGTCCACCACGATGGTGGAGCGGACATTGCCCTCGCCGTTCAGCGACACATTCCCCGATGCGCCCAGAATCAGCTCCTGAACATCTGCCGCCGCGCCGATGTTCAGGCGAATGTCCTCGTCCGACAGCACATACAGGCGGTCGATTTTGCCGGACGGCAGATTGGCGTTCAGCCCGCCGAGAACCAGCAGATTGCCGTTCATTTCCGGCGCATTGAACTCCGTGTCGCCCAGATGGTCAAAAATCGCGTCGCCGATGAAGGCTTCCGGCGGCTGCGTGTCCTTATTCAACACGGTGATGCCAAACTGCTTGATGTTCTCCTGAAACGCCGGGTCATCCAAGTCCGTATTGTCCCATATGCCAGCGCCGATTTCTTTCGCCAGCCGCTCCAGCGCCGAGTCCTTGCCCTGTGGTGTCTGGTTCTTGTTGATGGTGTTCAGTGTGTTCAGCGCACTCATGTTGTTTTCCACAATCATGGCCGCCGATGCTGTACCCGCCCAAATGATGCTGCATAAGAGCAGGAAAATGGTGCTCCATCGTGCGATTCGCTTCATGCTTCTTCCTCCTTGCTGATAGCTTCCGCGGGCTTTTTCCCATAGAAAACGCCCCTTCTGGTTTCAGTATACCATCGGCAAGCGCTGTTCGCCACCGCCATTCAATGGATTAATTGGACGTTTCCCTGCCCTTTTCCTGCTGAAAATTCCTGCATTCACGCAGATTTCCCGTCAATTCGCGCATGTTTTCCGCCGAATGCACCTTTCCAAGGCAGGAAATATCGGTTGCCAAGGATGGCAAAGTGTATCTTTCCAACATGCGAAAAAAGGCGAACCGGTTTTGAAGCCGATTCGCCCGTGGATTTGTCCAAACTTGGATGGAATTACTTGGCGATGGTGCAGTGCATGAAGTACTTGTAGCCCAGCGGGTTGGAGAAGAAGCCCTGCACGGAGTCGTCGATCATGTAGATGTCGGTGTAGTAGTACAGCGGCACGATGCAGCCGGTATCCATCAGCATATCTTCCGCGATGTGCATCATGGCATAACGGTTCGCGCTGTCGGTGCAGCTCTTGATAGCAGAAATCAGCACGTCATAGGTTTCCGCCCAAGTGCCGTTCTCCACCTTCACGTCGTAGCCGTAGGGGGTCAGGTCGAGGTTGTAGATCTTCAGATCCGCATTCGCGCCCTTGCCGAACTGCACGTCGTTGTTGCCGGAGCCGGTCACCCACATGTCGAGGAAGCAGATCGGGTCGTTGTAGTCGGCAATCCAGCCATTGCGGGCAATGGAGTAGTCGCCGGACTTACGGGTGTTCAGGAAGGTGTTCCATTCCTGGTTGGTCAGGTTCATGGTGATGCCGACCGCAGAAACCGCGCTCTGGAGGTATTCGCCAATCGCCTTGTGGGCTTCGGAGGTGTTGTAGAGGTAGGTCAGGGACGGGAAGTTGGTGAAGACGCCGTTCTCCTCGTCGTAGGTGTAGTACTTCTTCAGGGTCTCAACCGCCTTGTCGAAGTTCGCCATGTAGACGTCTTCGTCGTCGGTCACGTCGTAGTAGCCGGTGATGCCTTCCACATGGCCCGCGTTCTTGTAGAACTCAGAGCCGTCCGCATCGGTCATGCCCATAGGAACGAAGCTGGACGCAGGCACCTGACCCGCCTGACCGATTTCTTCAACGATGTAGTTGCGGTCGAACAGCAGACCAATCGCCTGACGGATTTCTGCGCGCGCCGCTTCCGCTTCTTCGGGGGTCATGTTCGCGAGCACGTCAGCGGGCAGGATTTCTTCGTTGATGTTCCAGCAGACATAGTAGGTACCAATCTGACCGGCAATAACGAATTCCGTCGGATACTGTTCCTTCAGGGAAGCGATTTCAGAGGTGGGAACGTCGTCGATCAGCTGCCAGTCGCCCTTCTGGAAGTTCGCCAGCATGTTGTTCGCGTCGTCGGAGAGGTAGAAGTCCAGCTCGTCCATCGTGACCTTGTCCACCGCATGATAGTAGGGGTTCTTGGTCAGGGTGATCTTGCTGTTGTGTTCCCACGCGGTCATGGTGTACGGGCCATTGCCGATGTAGGTGGAAGGATCGGTCGCCCACGCTTCGTTGGCGACGACGTCCTCACGGACGGGCATGTACGCCGGGAAGGCGAGCAGCTCGTTCCAGTAGGCAACGGGGTTGTTCAGGGTAACGGTCAGGGTCTTGTTGTCCACGGCGGTCACAGCGAGGTTTTCCGCCTTGGGGTCGGAGCCGTCCGCAGTGTAGCCCTTGATGACTTCAAACATGTAGCCATAGTCCGCGCCCAGCTCGGAGGAAGCAGCGCGCTTCCACGCGAACTCGAAGTCCTTCGCGGTCAGATCCTTGCCGTCGGACCACTTCAGGCCATCAACGAGCGTGTAGGTGTACGTCACCGTGCCGTCGTCATTGACCACCGGATCCGGCAGTTCCACCGCGCAGTCCGGCAGGATTTCCAGCTTGCCGTCGTCGGTCTGCGCCCAAGTGGACAGGCCTGCGAACAGGTGAGCGACCATCGTCGCGCCGTCCACAGCGGAGTTCAGCGCCGGGTCAAGCGTATCAGGCTCGGACGCGATGCAGACAGCCATGTACGTCTTGCCGTCTTCGGCGACAGCGCACAGGGTGCAGGTCACCATCATTGCGATGGCGAGCAGGAGAGCAGTCAGCTTCTTCATGAAAAAACCTCCCTTAATATTCTGTGACAGCCTTGCTTTTCGTAGACTGTCTGTATCAAAAATGCGTGTTGACGCATCCTTGAAGCAGTTTTTTTGCGCGGATAAACACGCGGGCACTCTATGCCAGTATCACTAACGCAATCGCGCGAAAGGTTCAAGGGACGAAGTCCCTTGCAGGATGCAGGGGCAGCGTCCCTGCCGGAGTCCAGCGGCAGAGCCTCTGGCGTCTCCCTTCTTACCCCAATTCCTTCACCCGGTGGCAGGCGACAAAGTGCCCCTTCTCGACTTCGTTGAAGGGCGGCATCGACTGCGCGCAGGCTTCGGTGGCGTGGGGGCAGCGCGTGCGGAACGGACAGCCCGACGGCGCGTTCAGGGGGCTTGGAATGTCGCCGGAGAGGACAATGCGCTTGTTCGCGCGCGCAGCCTTCGGGTCAGGCAGCGGAACGGCGGACAAAAGCGACTTGGAGTACGGGTGCAGCGGGTGATTGTAGATTTCCTCCGCCGACGCCAGCTCCACCATCTTGCCCAGATACATCACGGCGATTCTGTCCGAAATGTGCCGCACAACCAGCAGGTCATGCGCAATGAACAGGTATGTCAGCCCCAGCCGATCCTGCAAATCATCAAACATGTTGATGACCTGCGCCTGAATCGACACGTCCAGCGCCGACACCGGCTCGTCGCAGACGATGAATTCGGGATTCACCGCCAGCGCGCGGGCAATGCCGATGCGCTGCCGCTGACCGCCGGAAAACTCGTGCGCGTAACGCGAGGCATGTTCGCTGTTCAGCCCGACATAGCCCAGCAGCTGCAAAATGCGCTCCTCCCGCTCCTTCTTGGAGGAATACAGGTGGTGCACATCCAACGGTTCGCCCACGATGTCCGACACGGTCATGCGCGGGTTCAGCGAGGAGTACGGATCTTGGAACACCATCGTCGCCTTCGTGCGGAATTTCTGCAAGTCCGCTTTCGTCTTGACGGGCTTGCCATCGTAAATGATTTCGCCCGCCGTCGGCTTGTACAATTGGAGGATGGTGCGCCCAACGGTCGTCTTGCCGCAGCCGGATTCGCCCACCAGACCGAGCGTTTCGCCCTTGTTGATGGTGAAGGACACATCATCGACCGCCTTCAGCGGCTTGGTGCGGAAGAAGCCCATGTTGATGTCAAAGTATTCTTTCAGTCCTTTGACTTCCAGCAGCGGCTGGTGCATCTGCGCTTCAGACACAGGGCACTCCTCCTTCCTCCGTGATGCTGCCGTCCTCAACGCCCTTCTTGACGTTCATCCAGCAGGTTGCCATATGGTCGTCATTGATGAGCATCCGAACCGGCTTCTCTTTCAGGCAAATCTTCATCGCCGCCTCGCAGCGGGGCGCGAACGGGCAGCCCTTAGGCATGTTCAGCAGGTCAATCGGCGTACCGGTAATCGGCTCCAGGCGCTGTCCGTTGTTCTCCGCCGTCGGGATGGAGCGCATCAGGCCCTTTGTGTACTCGTGGCGCGGGTTGTAGAAGATTTCATCCGCCGTCCCCTGTTCGCAGATGGAACCGGCGTACATGACGATGACCTCGTCGCACATCTGGGCGACAACGCCCAAGTCGTGCGTAATCATGATAATCGCCATGCCCATCTTCTTCTGCAGGTCGCGCATCAAATCAAGAATCTGCGCCTGAATTGTCACGTCCAGCGCGGTCGTCGGCTCGTCGGCAATCAGGATGTCCGGCTCGCACGCCAGCGCCATGGCAATCATCACGCGCTGCCGCATACCGCCCGACAGCTCGAACGGGTACTGCTTCATGCGCTTTTCCGGCTCGTTGACGTTGACCAGCTTCAGCATCTCCACCGCGCGTTCGCGCGCCTGATGGCGGTTGCGGTCGGTGTGCAGTAAAATCGCTTCCATCAGCTGCCGGCCGATGGTGTAGGTCGGGTTCAGGGACGTCATCGGGTCTTGGAAGATAATCGAGATGCGGTTGCCGCGCACGGAGCGCAGCAGCTTCTCGTCCGCGCCGACCAGCTCCTGCCCGTCGAATTTCACGCTGCCGCTGACGATTTTGCCCGTCGGCGCAAGAATCTGCATGATGGAATACGCCGTGACGCTCTTGCCCGAACCGCTTTCGCCCACGATGCCCAGCACCTTGCCGTGGTCAAGGCGGAACGAAACGCCGTCCACCGCCTTGACTTCGCCCGCGTCGGTGAAGAAGGATGTATGCAGGTCATTGACTTCCAGCAATGCCATTTTGTCCAGCTCCTTTCATCACGCATTCAGCTTCGGGTCAAATGCGTCGCGCAGGCCGTCGCCGAACAGGTTCAGGCTCAGCACGATGAGGCAGATGACCACGGCGGGGATAATCAGGCGATAGGTGTAGGAATAGATGCCGTTGAGCGCGTCAGAAGCCAGCGAACCCAGCGAGGGCATCGGCGCGTTGACGCCCAGACCCAGGAAGGACAGGAAGCTTTCGGTGAAAATCGCGTTCGGAATTTGCAGCGCGGTCGAAATAATCACGACGCTGATGCAGTTCGGCAGAAGGTGCTTGCGGATAATCCACCGCGCCTTCGCGCCCGTCGCCTGCGCCGACAGCACGTACTCCTGCTCGCGGAGGGACAGAATCTGACCGCGAATCAGGCGCGCCATGCCCACCCAATAGAGCAGGCCAAAGACGATGAACATGCTGATGATGTTCGAGCCGATTTTCTCTAAGATGGTGCCTTCCACATGCAGCACCTGCCCCAGCACGACCGACAGCAGGATGATAACCAGCATGTCCGGCAATGAGTAGATAATATCGACGATTCGCATGATGAACAAGTCCACCCTGCCGCCGAAGTATCCTGCGACTGCGCCAATCATCATACCAATCACCAGCACGATGATGCTGGCGAAGAAGCCGACGGCGAGGGAAATGCGCGTCCCGTAGACGACGCGGATGAAGTAGTCGCGTCCGTGCGCGTCCGTGCCGAAGATGTGCGGGAAAACAGATTCCCCTTTGTCGATTTTCTTCAGTTCCGTCTTGCCGTACTGGAACGGCGCGAGGTTGTTGTAGCTATTGTCCATCGGGCGACCCTTCGTCTGTCCCAGCATCTGGTCATACGAATACGGCCAGAACATCGGAATAATGATGGAGGACAGCGTAATCAGCACAATCAGAATCAGGCTGATGGTCGCGACCTTGTTCTTCAGCAGGCGCTTCACGCCATCGCGGAAAAAGGTCGAGGACGGCCGCATCCGGGAGATGACTTCCTTTTCCTCCGCCGTCGCGGGCATGAAGGAATCCACATCCAGATGCAGGCTAAAGGGCTTTTTCTTGTTCATCATCATGATGCAGAGGCCTCCTTATTCGTAATCAATGCGCGGATCAACCACCTTGTAGAGCAGGTCGCTGATCAGATTCATAATCACGATTAAAGAGGCGAGGAAAATGGTCGTCCCCATAATCATGGTGTAGTCGCGGTTGGTGATGCTGGATACGAACTGGCGGCCGATGCCCGGCACGGCGAAAATCTGCTCGACGACCATCGAACCGGTGACGATGAACGCCAGCATCGGGCCGAAATAGGTGATAACCGGAATCAGCGAGTTCTTCAGCGCGTGACCGAAGATAATTTTCTTGCCCGAAACGCCCTTGGCGCGCGCGGTGCGGATGTAATCCTGCCCCAGCACGTCGAGCATGGAGGAGCGCGTCAGGCGCGTGATGTAGCTCATCGGGTAGAGCGCAAGGGTGATAATCGGGAGGATCAAGCCTTCCGCCGTCGCGCCGTTCGCGGGTACCCAGCCTAACTTGACTGAGAACACTATCAGCAGGAACGACCCCATAATGAACGACGGCATGGACACGAACGCGGTCGTAATCACCATGATAATCTTATCCAGCACGGTGTTGCGCCGCAGCGCCGCCAGCGCGCCGAGGACGATGCCGACAATCGCCGCGCTGAACGCCGCAATCAGACCAAGCTTCGCGGAGGTCTTCATGCCATCCAGAATAATGTCGATGACCTGACGGCCGCGCTGCTTCAGGCTCGGCCCGAAGTCCAGCTTCGTCACCACGTCGCGCAGATATGTCACATACTGTTCGCCCAGCGGCTTGTCCAGCCCGTACTTGGCCTCCAGCGCCGCCTGCGCTTCCGCGGAAATTGCCTTTTCACTTGCGAACGGTCCACCCGGAATCGAGTGCATCACGAAGAACGTCACCGTGATGACAATCCAGATGGTCAGCAGCGCCAGCAGCACGCGCTTGAGGATATAAAACAGCATCTTGGAATTCATCCGCTCCACCTTCCCGGCAGGGGCGCTGCCGCGTCTGCCTGCGTTTCTTGTTCATCGACACGCCAAACCAACCGGTTTCACCGCGTCGATGCTTTATTATGCAACACTGTATGGAGAAAATCAAGTGCTTTGCTGCACAAACTGTGTTTTTTTCATGTTTTTCTCGTGTATTTTGAATATTTTCGGGCATGTCGTTGCATTTATCAAATTTTTCTGCAAGTCCCTGTTCATTTTTGCGCACAAAAAATGCAGGACGGCGATTCGTCCTGCATCATGGCATCTACATAAATTACTCCGCTGCCGCCAAGCTGCCGAAGATCTCCAGCGGCATGTTTTCCAGCGCGTCGCCCACTTCCTTGCTGGCGACCTGGAACGTCACGGCGAGAACCGTCTCATCATCAAGGAAAGCATACAGCGCCAGCACGGTGTCGCCCGGCGTGTACATCAGGCAATAGTTCTCGTTGACATACAGCTCAGCGAGCATTTCTTCCGTCGCGCCCGCGTCCTGAATGCCTTGCAGCAGCGTTTCAAAGCTCATCGCGGACAGCTGCGCCGTAATGCTGACCGTCTGGTCGGCGTTGACGGCGAAGAGCAGGATGTTCTCGGCGTTTTCCGTGCCTGCGGGGACTTCCTGAACCGCCCAGTCCGCCGGAATCTGCATCGTCAGACCCGTTTCACCAAGCGCAACCGTCTGCGCCTCGAAGCTGACATTCATTTCAACTGCCGGCACTTCCGCTTCTTCCTCCGCGAACGCAAAGGCAGTGCAGCACATCATGAGCGCCATCAGGAGAGCAAGGAGTTTCTTCATATTTGTTTCCGTCCTTTCATTTCCAGCATGATTCGGCTGATTTTTTTCCATATTGAACAGCCACATCTGGTAACATTTATGATACCAAATGCAAGCCGCTTTTGCAATACGCTTTCGCGCAGGAAAACGGTTGATTCGCGCGGATTTGGGATTTCAGAATGAAGCAGCTTCCATTTTCATTCGGAAAATGCGAGTGAAGTAACTTTTATTTACTTTTCAATTCTCACAAAAACAAACAGTTGATTCTTTCCGTAAAAGCGGACTTTGCTTCCCTCCCCCTTCACAAAAAACGGGGCACCGCGAGAGCTTTCGCCCCCGCAGCACCCCGCCATCCGCGGATGCGCAATTCCGCATTGTCCCTTACTTCTTCGTCCAGTCCTGCTTTTCGCCGATGCCGTAGTTTGCCGGCAGCACGTCGTCATCAACCAGCACGAAGCCCAAATCCGCCGTGTAGGTCGTACTGGCGGAGGTCACCTGCACCGGGTTCGATTCGCCGTTTTCGCCCAGAATCGACGCAATCAGCGGAATATCCGTGCGCATACGCGTCGGCACAACTTCCGCCGGGTAGATGGGCTTGAGCGTGTACACGCCGGGATACAGGTTCTCGAAAGTGTAGTAGCCGTACGCATCGGTCGTCGTTTCCGCGACGAGCTGGTCGTTTCGCCGCAGCTCGATGCGCATGTCGCCCAGACCGAGTTCGCCCGCGTCCTGCAGGCCGTTGCCGTTCAGGTCAAGCCAGCAGAAGTCGCCCAGCGTGCCCGGCTGCACCGCGCCAATATTCTGTTCCAGCTGATGCTGGCTCATGCGCAGGGCAATCAGGTCGCTCTCTCCCTCGCGGGCGGTGTAGGTCGTCATCACGCTGATGTTCTGCCCGTCCTTAAGGCGCGTGTCGTCCTTTTCTACGACGACGTAGCCGTTCGGGAGCGTCACACGCAGACGGTAGTTGCCCGGCATCAAGCCGTCAAAGCGGTAGATGCCGTCCTCGCCCGTCGTCGCGTTTTGCAGTTCGCTGCCCTTTTCGTCCAGCAGGATAACCTCCGCGCCGGACAGGGGCGCAATCTCGCCCGCGTTGTCGCACCAGACCATGCCGCCGATGCTTGTGTCAATCTTCAAGCCCAGCATCGGAGCAGTATAGTTGTTGTTTTCGCTAATTTCAATCTCGGTCATGACGAGCTGACTGCCCTCGGTGGTGAAGGTGCTGTCGCCCAGACGCGCCGCCTGCGTGCCTTCCTTGAGATCGTAGACAAGGCTGTACACGCCGGGGGCAATGCCGTCGATGGCGAACCGCCCATCCGCATCGGTCTGCACCTGCGCAAACACCGCGCCGGTTTCATCCAGCAGGGTCAGCATCTCGTTTTCCGGGGTGATTTCGCCCGCGTCCATGTCCCCGTTGTCATTCTCATCCACCCAAACCTGACCGGACATCTTCGACGGAATCACGCCGCCAAGCGCCTGATTCAGCCATTCCTCGCCCAGCCCGATTTCGATGTTCACCTGCTGCTCGTTCAGCCCGTGCATCAGCGGCAGGGTCACATTGCCGTCCAGCTTGGAGAGCACCATGCCCTCCGGGAAGCGCAGGGTCAGCGTGTAGGCGTCCGGCCGCAGCCCGGTGAAGCTGTACGCGCCCGTCGCATCGGTGAGGACGGTTTGCTCCGTCAAATCCTCGCGGGAGGGGGTCAGAATCAGCGTCACGCCGGCAAGCGCCGCTTCGTTTGCATCCTGCGCGCCGTTGCCGTTGTGATCGGCAAACACCATGCCTTCAATGTCGCCCAAAGCCAGTGCGCCGCACAGGGGCGCGGTGACTTCTTCGCCCACGCCGATGGTAAAGGAATCCGTCGTGCCGTCGGAATCCGGCGCGATGGTGTTGCCGCCGTCCGTCAGGGGAGCAAACACGCCGTCGCCCGGCAGCTCGTAGCTCAGGCGGTACGTTCCGGGCAGCACCGCGTCAAACAGGAAGCTGCCATCCGCGCCGATGGTGCGGGTCGCCACGTCGCCGGTTTCGTCCATCAGGTGGACCACCGCGCCGAGCAAGCCGCCTTCATCCGCGTCGCGCAGGCCATTGTCGTTCTTGTCGGCAAACACCACGCCGGACACATGGCCGGGGGTAATCATGCCGATATCAAGACCCGTCAAATCCGCGCCCATTGTCAGCGCCACCGGTTCACTTTCGCCCGCGCCGCCGGAGAGGTTGCGGAGGATATTGCCGTCGCCCGTGCGTGTAAACGCCAAGCCGCTGTTCGCGGTCGCGCTCACGGTGTACTGCCCCGGCGCAAGGTCATCGAAGGTATACACGCCGCTGCGGTTCGTTTTCGCCGTGCGGGTATTGCCTTTTTCATCCGTCAGGGTGACGGTGAAGTTGTTGACCATCTTTTCCGCGTCCATCCGGCTGCCGGAGAAGTCGTCATCCAGATACACCGTGCCGGAGATGCTGCCGTAAGTAATCGCGCCGATGGCCATCGTCATCTCGCTGTCGTTCTCCAGCACCACGTCGGAAATCGTGTACTCGCGGCGGTCAGTGCCGGGCGCGAACAGGTTGCCGTACTCGCCATCGCCCGCGATGGTGTACACATAGCCTTGCGGAATCGTCGCTTTGACGCGGAACGTGCTGCCGCGGATGTTGGCGAAGGTAAAGTGCCCGTTCTCGTCGGAGACGGTGTTCAGCAGCTCCTTGCCGATGGCCTGACGGTACAGGACGACCTTCACGCCTTCCAGCGTCTTTTCGCCCTCGTCGTACACGCCGTTGTTGTTTTCATCCAGGAAGCAGATGCCGTTGATGTTAGAGCCCTTCATCACGCCAAGGAGGACTTCCTCCAAGTCACCGCGTTCAAGAATCACCTGATCCGTTTCGAAGCGCTTGAATTCGCTGGTGATGATGGAGCGGCGATTACCGCCCGTCTGGCTATATCGCGCAAAGACCAAGCCGTCCGGCAGGCTGTATTCGACATTGTATGTGCCGTAGCGCATTTGACCGATGTAGAATTTGCCGTCCTCGCCGCTCTCGGTTTCGTACACCAGACCGTTTTTCACGCCGACGGCGCGGATTTTGATGCCCGCCTGACCGGGTTCACCGTCCTGATATACGCCGTCGTCGTTTTCATCCAGCCACACAAGGCCCTGCAGCGCCGCCATCGTCATCACGCCGACGCCCACGTCGGTCACAGAACCGGCTTCGAGGGTCAGCGGCACGCTGCTTTGCACTTGTTCGGTCGTTTCATCCATGATGGACATGTTTGCGCTGACATTTTTGCCGTGCGCACCATGGCCGAAGCCCGCGGGCAGCTCGCTGCGCAGGACGTACGTCCCCGCCGGCACAGCCAGCGACACTTCGCCGTTCTTGTCCGTTTCGCCGGATGCCACAACAACCTCCACGCCGTTGACTTCGGTGATGAGGCTCATCGTCGCGCCGGACACGCCTTCCTCGTACTTCCCGCGTGAACCGTTATTATCGTTGTCGCGGAAAGCGTGGATGGTCAGCGCCGCCGGATTCGCCGCCTTCGCGGTCACAGTCGCGGGTTCGTCGCTAATGACGAGCGCGCCGTTGGCAAGGGTCACGCCCGCATCATAGCGGACAACGTACGTCCCGTATTCGAGGAACTCAGCCTGCCAAGCGCCGTTTTCATCCGTCACCGCTTCCGCCGCGACTTCGCCCGCCTGATTGACCAGCTGCACCTGCACGCCGCTCATCGGCTGACCGTCCAGCCCCAGCACCACGCCGGAAGCGTCGCCGGTGGCATGGTTCGCCAGCGCCGGCAGCACAACGGTTTCGCCCGCGCCGATTTCCACCAGAATGCTCGCCGTCACGCCCGTATCGGTCGTGCTGAGCGTCCAGCCCTCGGTGTCATACAAGCCGCGCGGCAGGGCTGCCGTAATCTGATAAGTATCAGGATACAGGTCGTTCAGCGCAAACGCGCCGCTGACCGTCATCTGTTCGCTCATCCGCTGGCCGGAAATCGTCACTTCCGCCGGGGCAGACAGGTCGTCGATGCTGCCGGTCATGCCGCCGCTGAGCGTCAGATCCAGTTCATAGCGGCTGGTCTGCATCGCCTGAATGTTCACCAGCCACTGTGCCTGACCCTTCTGCAGGTTCGGCCAGCCGTTCACACCCGTCAGCAGCGTGCCTTCCGGCAGCGTCACCGTGACGGCGTATGTCCCGTGGAAGAGGTCGGCTTCCTCCACCGTCTCGCCATCAGTCAGGTAGCCCGTGCGGGTCGTTTTGCCGTCCTCGCTGACAATCTGGTACGCCACTGCCGCGTTCACGCCGCGCATGAGCATCGTCAGCGTGCCGTCCACTGGTTCAGGGGTGGGGGTCGGCGTAGGCGCTGTCTCTTATACACATCTGACGCTGCCGACGACTTAAT
>ENA-OZKI01000285-OZKI01000285.1-human-gut-metagenome-genome-assembly--contig:-NODE-285-length-15809-cov-7.039165_pt1 | contig 15809 bp, 15 predicted proteins | sample MGYA00244178_ERZ653754 | MGnify/ENA primary metagenome ERZ653754 (study PRJEB26926, sample SAMN06165253) | human gut metagenome | biome: ENVO:00009003; feature: ENVO:2100002; material: ENVO:00002003... | reverse complement strand
AATCTGTCCCGTTACACTGCCCTATGCAGATACAAAGTTTTAAATCATTATTAATAATTAATGATTATAATCGTTATGCTCACCTGTTATTGAGTATATTACCCATTCTGCAATATTGGTTGCATGGTCACCGATTCTCTCAAAATACTTAGCTATCATGAGAAAATCAACTGCCTGCCCGCCATTCTCTGCATTCTGGTTGATAAGGGTGATAAGCTCTTTTTTAACCTCGTTGAAAAGTCTGTCCACAGTATCATCTCTTGCAATTACTTCCTCGGCAAGTGTCTGGTCCTTGTGGACATACGCTTCAACAGCTTTAACAACCATTACGGTTGTCTCCTTTGCCATACTCTGGATATGCTCAAGCTTCTTCATATACGTAAACTCTGACATCTCCATTGCTACCTCACATATATCCGCTGCCTGATCACCGATACGCTCCATATCAGTTACCATCTTAAGCGCTGATGAGATTACTCTCATGTCTGACGCTACCGGCTGCTGCTGAAGGAGAAGCTGCAGGCACAGATCCTCTATCTTCTTTTCCTGATGGTCGATATCATCATCTGCCTCTATTGTCTGCTTTGCTATTGCCTCATCCTGACTCACCAGGGCTTTGACACACATTTCAATGGACTGCTCTATGAGACTTCCCATCTCAAGCATATAATCATTAAGCTGCACTAACTGTTTGTCGAAACGATTTCTCATCAACCAAACCTCCCTGTTATATAATCTTCTGTTCTCTTATCCTTAGGCATTGAGAATAATTCTTCTGTCGGAGCTGCCTCTATAACCTCACCAAGCAGGAAAAATACTGTCTTATCAGATACACGGGTTGCCTGCTGCATATTATGTGTTACCATAACTATTGTATACTTCTTCTTAAGCTCAACAACAAGGTCTTCTATCTTCGATGTTGATATCGGGTCAAGTGCCGATGTAGGCTCATCCATAAGAATTACCTCAGGCTCAACCGCAAGCGTTCTTGCTATACAAAGTCTCTGCTGCTGTCCTCCAGATAATCCGAGCGCGCTCTTTTTAAGTCTGTCCTTAAGCTCATCCCATATCGCCGCCTGACGGAGCGAACGCTCAACTATCTCGTCAAGCTCTGCCTTCTTACGCACGCCGAACAGTCTCGGTCCGTATGCGATATTGTCATATACACTCTTCGGAAATGGATTCGGCTGCTGGAACACCATACCGACGCGGTGTCTCAGCGAAATAGCATCCATGTCATTATATATGTCAACTCCGTCAAGGTATATATTGCCGTCTATCTTAACGCCCTCTACAAGGTCATTCATTCTGTTAAGCGTCTTTAAAAATGTTGATTTACCACAGCCGGATGGGCCGATAAATGCAGTTATCTCATTCTTCGCAATATCCATGTTAATATTTTTCAATGCATGGAAAGCGCCATAATGCAGATTCAGATTTTTTACTTCAAATTTACTGTTTTCCATATATTAATTCCTTTCGCAAATATGTCAGGCCTTCTCACCGGCATTTTTCTTATTAAGTCTGTTACTCAGGATATTGGCTCCTATACTGAATGCAAGGACCAGAATAAGAAGGACTGCCGATGCAAGATTGGCAAGGTCCTGATTCTGTCCGTTAACCTGCAGATCCCATATCTGGAGTGAAAGTGTCTCAGCTGAGCGGAACGGATTGAGTGGGCATGTATGTGAAGCGAGATTCCAGTTGCCCCATCTTATGTTGGTTCCTGAACCGGTTGTATACAGAAGCACGGCAGCCTCGCCGAATCCACGTCCTGCTGCAAGAATTATTCCTGTCATAATTCTCGGAAGACATGCCGGAAGAAGCACATGGAATATTGCCTGCCATCTCGTAGAGCCGAGGCCCATACTCGCCTGAAAATACCCCTCAGGCAAACCTCTTATAGCATCCTCCGTTGTCGTTGTTATAAGCGGAAGTGTAAGTATTGATACTGACAACGCACCCGCCATAAGGCTCTTATCAAGTCCCATGATAACAAGAAATATAAGATATCCGAACAGTCCGACAACAATTGAAGGAAGTGATGACAGTGTCTCGATACATATTCTTATAAATTTTGTAAGTGCTCCTTCTCTGGCGTATTTTGCAAGATATATTCCTGCAAGCGCTCCGATGGGAACAGTTATAATAAGTGAAAGAAACACAAGATAAATAGTATTAAATAACTGGTTTCCTATACTTCCGCGGCGTTGAAACCTGAACATCTCCGGTGTTGCACCAATGAAGCCCTTTATTATTACATATCCCGCAAATGCTGCAAGGAGTACGAAGAAAAATACTGCAACACAATAAAATACAACTGTCATAATTCTGTCTGCGCCTATCGCGCGCTTTATTTTGTTATGCATGGCTTCTTCCTCCCTTCTTTACCTTTACCGCTCCGTCATCATCAGGCTTCTTTCCTGAGAAGTAATGGATGAGGAATATAAAGAGCAGTGATATGATAAATAACAACAGTGCCAGTGTCCACAATGCGGTCTTAGTCTCGCCGCCTTCCATGGCATTACCCATCTGTGCTGTAATCTCTGTTGTAAGAGACTTTGTCGTCGAGAATATTCCTGTAGGCAGAGCTGTTGTCTGACCTATTACCATCGCTACCGCAAGTGCTTCACCAAATGCTCTTGCAAGTCCGAGAATTACTGCCGAGAATATTCCCGGTGCTGCTGCCGGAAGAACTATCTTATATGTAGTCTGCCATCTGGTTGAGCCCATTCCATAAGCTCCAAGCCTGAATTCCTTAGGTATTGCACGTATCGCATCTGCCGACACACTCGTTATCGTCGGGAATATCATAATTGCAAGTACAAGTCCTGCCGCAAGAATCGAATGTCCAACCTGTCTGTTAAATATTGTCTTTATAGCCGGTACAAGCACCGTAAGGCCTACCCATCCGTATACTACGGACGGAATACCCGCAAATATCTGAATGACCGGACGATAGAACTTTTCACCAAACTTAGGTGATATCTCTGTCATAAATATCGCTGAACCGATTGCAAAAGGCGTTGCTATAAGTAATCCAAGACCACATGTGCATAATGATCCGACAATGAAGATTCGTGTTCCCACGCTTCCTCCTCCGGTAATATTATCAACAGGTGCCCAGTCTGCCGAGAAAAGGAATTCACCTATGCTGTGTCCGAATTTCGTAAATGTTCCGGAGCCCTTATATACAAGGAAACCGCCTATAACAAGTGTCAGTACGATAACAAACAGTCCGCATACCGTAACGATTGTTCTCCACAGATATTCCTTGAGAAACATACCTTTTTTACTATTCATTGTCTACCTCATTTCTGCTCATATCTTCTGATTCTGTCTTATGTACTAATGAGCGGGCATCCCCCCACAGGCGCCCGCCTTATATACCAGTTAATCTAATGTCTTGGACTTGTTTCCGATTATATGCTGATTAGTGTTCCTTTACCTGCATCTTTGATGATACACCATAGCCAAGTGATTCCATCTTCTTGCCGTACTCATCTGACATGATGTACTCAAGAAATGCCTTAGCTGTCTTGTCAGGCTCACCCTTTGTATACATATGCTCATATGTCCATACAGGATACTTGCCTGCGTATGTATTCTCAAGTGTAGGTGCTACACCGTTAAGTGAAAGTGTATCTACGCCGGGATTACTTACAAGATATGAAAGAGCAACATAACCGATTGCACCCTTTGTATCCTTAACATTCTTAAGAAGGACACCTGAATCATCTGTTTCCATTGACTTGTTAGATGCCTCTGCAGCTCCGCCAATTGCATACTTCTTGAATGTAGCTCTTGTACCTGATGACTCAGGGCGTGTTACAAGAACGATTGCCTCATCAGCTCCGCCAACTTCTTTCCAGTTAGTAATCTTACCTGTAAATATGTCTGTAAGCTGCTGTGTCGTAAGATTCTTAACACCACCGGCCGTAACACTCTTGTTAACGATAGGTGCCATTGTAACCACACATACTCTGTGGTCTACAAGTGCTGATGCCTTTGCTGCGTCAAGCTTCTCTGCTGCCTCAACATCTGAGTTACCGATATTAACCGTTCCCTCGGATACCTGCTTAAGTCCTTCACCTGAACCGCCTGCATCAATTGTGATGTTCACATCAGGGTACTTCTCATTAAATGCGTCTGCTGCATCATCTGCAAGTGGCTTAAGTGCTGATGAACCCGCTGCCGTAATGCTTCCTGTAAGTTCCTCTGCCTTAGCCGCTCCGTTTCCTGCTGAACTGCCACACGCTGTAAGTGCTCCTGCCACCATCATCACTGACAGTGATGCACATAATAACTTCTTAAGTCTCATTTTCTTTTCCTCCATATTATACAAACAAAAAAGTCATGCAAGAGATTGTCTGTCTTATTTCTCTTTGCATGACTTAATATATTATTTGTTTGTAAAATCCCAAACCACTAATTTGTAAATTGTATGTAAAATCGTAGTAAAGCTACTTTACTTAAGTTTTTCATACTTAGAAAGGTCTATTCCAAACTGCCCTGCAGCCATCTCAAATACATTCGTGCCGCGTGACATTCTTCTGATAGTTCCCTTATCATCTATGACTATCTCATATGCACTTACAACAGAATTAATCGCACTGCTTATCGAATCAGCTGATACAGAAGCATCACCGGCTGCCACCCATAGCTGGCTTATACCAGTTGACACAGCGGACGCATCTCCGTAAAAATCTGCTAACGTATATCCTGCTATGCTCTTAGCTCTCGGTGTTGTAAGCACCCCGTCAAGCACATAGGAATCGTTCTTAACTGCCATGATACTGTAAATATTCTTACATCCCTCATCTATATACCAGTCACCATTCTGGTCATAGTAAAGTCTTGCCGTCTCCCTGCCGTCATCACTTATGCTGTATGCCTTACAGTTCCTGCCATCAAGTGTTACGACTCCATTAACTACTCCGACGTCACTGTTATTAAACATCTGAACTATCTGTCTTGATGAGTTATTGCCGAGAATACCATTGGCTATAAGCCAAAGCACTTCTTTCTCATTGGTAAGCTCTGCGGTTCTGTCCATGAACTTTCTGTCAACAAAATTGTATATCCAGTTATATGTATAATTACCGAATTCATTCTTGATTCCCGGCATTGATGCATCAAGGTATCCATCATTATCAATATCGGCAAAGGCAAAACCCTGCTTTGAATATTCAGTATCCTTAAGCTGTCCATAGTTGACTGAGCCAAAAATCTGTCCCTTATCATCATAGATATCCGCTGATTCTTCTCCAAATTCAACCCACAATGTACGTGCACCATTCTTATCACTTACATCATAGCCTGTAAGATTCCTGCCATTCTTCCATGACTCATCGACTGCTGCCGTTAACGGTTCAGTGACCTCTGCAGCTTCCATCTCCTGTGATGTCTTTGGTCCGCATGCCGCTATTGATGCTATAGCTATCAGTGAAGCAGCACATATCAAATTCTTAGTTGTCCTCTTCATTACTATCTCCCTTATTATTGTAATATGACTTAGATATTTTAACACTTATCTTACTACATTTCGATATTTTTTTATAATTTTTTTACAAATTGACATAAATTTTTAAATGAACTAAGATAGTCTTATGAGCGGTCTTATGAAAGGAGTACTCTATATGGACATTAATACACAAGTATCAGAAAGCACCTGCAATCTGGCTCTTCTTATCAAAGCCAAGCGTATTGCATACAAGGCACACGAAGGCCAGACAGATATGTCGGGTATGCCATATATAGAGCATCCGCTTGTTGTGTCATACAGATGCGGTTCGATTGACTCCAAGATTGTCGGAATGCTGCATGATGTCATTGAAGATACTGACGTTTCATATGACGACCTACGTGCAGAAGGTTTTCCCGAACATATTATAGAGGCTGTCCGCTGCGTCACCAAAGAAGACGGCTGGGATGAAGAATCCTATTTTACAAGAATAAAAGCCAATCCTATAGCCCGTGAAGTTAAGATTAATGACCTTATGCATAATCTTGATGAATACAGGGTTGTGACACCGACACGCCACTTAATAGAAAAGCGTGTCAAATACCGCCGTGAATTAGCATTTCTTCAGGGGTATTCCGACACGCTGTAATCTTTTATCTGTCAGTTGCTATCCGCAAGCATATTAATCTGCTGACTCTGCTTCGTACTGTTCAAGTTCTATTGCAAGTCCGTGTATTTTCTTAAGGAGCTCTGATACTTTATTCATCTTCTCAACAGCCTCATTGGTATGGCTGTAGCCTTCGTTGGAGGCAGCTGCTACTTCCTGGCTTGTTGCTGAAAGGTTAGTTATATCTTCTGATATTACATCAGTTGAATTGACTATATTGCCTATTATCGAGTCAAATCCCCTGATTACCATGATAAGGTCATCGACCTCTGTATTAATCATTCCAAACTTATCTTTGGCTTCATCTATCATCTCATTCTGCTTACGCACTGATTCAACAGAATTACCGATGCTCCCGCTTACACTTTCAACATCATTGGTAAGGTCTTCAATTATGGTTCTTATGCGCTCTGTGGCGTCCTTTGTCTGTTCTGAGAGCTCCCTTATCTCATCTGCGACAACCGCAAATCCTCTTCCGGCCTCACCGGCTCTTGCCGCCTCAATTGACGCATTAAGTGCAAGGAGATTGGTCTGTGAAGAAATGTTCATTATAGAACCGACAATCTCGCCAACCTCTTTTGCCCGCTGTGTAAGCTTATCCGTGACAGTCTCTGTCTCATGGCTTGCTTCCTCTACATTCTCAGCCTGGCTCTTAAGTGCATTGATAAGCTCTGCGCCCTCATGCACGTTCCGCATTGCGCGGTCTGATGCATCAAGCATATTCTTTGTGTGGTCGCTTGCCGCATCCGTATGATTCTTAATCTCCTGACACATCTGTGCCTGATGCTGGATAGATTCCGCTGTACTTTCCGTACTCTCAGCAATATTCTTAACAGACTGGTTACTCGTTGTAATGCTTGCATTGAGATCATTTATATGTGCATTAGTCTCATCAAAGCAATTGGTAATCTCCTCTGACACATGCTGCATCTTAATTACTGTTTCATGATGTTTCTCTGCACCCTTGGCAATCTCAGCCATGTTCTCCTTATTGAATGTAATCATCATCTTAGTCATTATTACAACGGCAGCCGCAACAATAAAGATAACTATTGACTCCACTATCACATCATCAGAGGCTATCTTTCCCACAGATATCATTCTTGCACTGTGTATTATAAAGCCGGCAACTATGATACCGCTCTCAATCCCTGCCATCTTCATATCAAGATATCCTATTGTTGCTATGATAAGAGGCACCGCATATGTATATGTATCCGGCATATTATTGGTGCACATCATTACAAAATACACCAGAGCCGCAGCCGCAGTCATAACGATTCCGCACAACTGTGTTCCCGCCCTTACTGCAAATATACCTACAACAGCGATTAATCCTGCTGCTACAGCCACAGTCTGTATTATGATACCGCTGTTACCTCTTCCTGTTGCAAGCAGTCCTACCATTGTAAACGCTATATAGCCAAGTACAATCAATAATATTGCAAATACTACCTTGTCGACTCTTTTCAACTGTTCTTTCTTCATTACCCAGCCCTCCATACTAAAACGTATTAACTCACAGGTACTCACAGTACTAAACCTGTGTTCCAAGTAGATTTTAATACTTTTTCTTTATGATGTCTATATCTTACAGTCGACGGATGGGCAAAATTTGCGAATGTGCCTAAATATTTACTGTAACTTAGCTCCAATAAGGCTCAGAACAATTCCCATTCCCTGTGGCAATGAATTAAGATCAATCCATTCCTCACGTTTGTGCGCATTGGCTCCTGTTATTGTACCGATTGTGTTGGCAAGGATGTTCTTTGAAAGAGGTATATTGCCGTCTGTTGAATACGGCCCGAGATCCATCTCCCCTTTGTAATAATTCCTTATAAGGCTTATATTATTGTCGGTCCATTTCATAAGTTCTGTCTTATCTCCGTCACCACACCCAGGACGTATTCCGAGTATCTCAAGATTAATCTTCTTGCCCTGCTTTCTGAAGCTGTCTATGGTCTCATTAAGCTTATTCTGCATTATCTTAAGGCATTTTTCGCTGCTTGAACGGTACTCATAGAGTATTACAGCCTCCTGCGCTATTGAATTAACCGTGCTTCCGCCTTCTATGTGGCCCACATTATATGTTGTCTTCTCTTCATCCGGAGGAGTAATCTCATACAACTTCGTTATGAGTTGTGAAGCGATATGTATTGCATTATCATTGCCAAAATTAAGGTATGAATGTCCGCCTTCACCTATAACCTGTATTCTGTAACGGTGTGAGCCTACCGCAACGCTCGTGCACTGTGACATATATCCGTCAAATGAGTAAAACTCCTTAATTCTGTCTCCATAATTGTTGAATATTTCCTTACAGCCCTTAAGGTTTCCAAGACCTTCCTCGCATGTATTGGCAACAATCATTATACCTGTATGAAGCTTTTCCTTGTTCTGAATCAGGAATCTTGTTCCCATCATAAGGTTGACGAGATTAGCTGTATCATCTCCGATTCCCGGTGCTCTTAAGATGTTACCTTCCCTTGTCATCGGGAGTTCATCCGTATCATCAAACACAATGTCCATATGCGCCATAAATACTGTTATGTCATCATATCTGTCGCAGTTAAACTTACACACTACATTCTTGGCTTCATCAATCCATACTTCATTGCAGCCTTCATTTTCAAACCACTTTTTGCAGAATGCCGCTCTCTTATCTTCATGGTGGCTTGGTGCAGGTATCCTGCCAAGTGTCATCAGAAGTTCAATCGCTTCATCCTTATTGGACTCTATAAATTCGTCATAAACTTTTTTGTCCATACTAATCTCCATTCCTGCCCGTTATTTACGGGCATCACAAATCTGTACGCCGGCACTAATCGCCGGCTGGTTATTATCTTTTCTTTATAACAGGTTCTGCCACATCCTCATAGCCTGCAAGCAAAAGCATAAGAAGCAGGTCTCTTTGCGGTCCGAGCCAGCTTTCCACAGGTTCAAACCACTCATGGACTGTATGAACTCCGCCTTCATTGCCGCCACGTCCTACTGTTATCGCAGGTATTCCCATACTTATCGGTATATTGGCATCAGTACTGCTCTCATCTCTTAATTCAGGTTCTATTCCAAGCATTCTTGCCGCATCAAACGCAGCTGTTACTATAGGGCAGTCAGTATCCTGTGTTCCTGCCGGTCTTACTCCCTTAACCTCTATATCTGCCTTTACCTGTGGCTTATCGGCATCCCATCTTGCATTTTCTTCTTCAACAGCACTCTCTACTGCATTCATGAATTCTTCTGTCAGGCGCTCAAGTTCTTCATCGCTGTCAGAACGTATATCCATAAGCATGCCTGCCGATGCCGATATTGTATTTACAGATGTTCCACCCTCTATGACTCCTACATTGAATGTTGTCTTAGGAAGCTTAGGTGCTTTAAAATCAGAGATTTTTGCTATTGCCCTTCCCATTGCATGTATAGGATTGGGAAGTCCGAAATCCGCAAAGCTGTGTCCGCCGTTACCTGTGAATGTCACCTTATAACGATGGCTTCCCGTTGCCGTGTATACAACACCTCCTGTCACAGGATTATCAACTGACACAAATGCATCAATATTATTATCATTATTAAAAATGTATTTGACACCCTTAAGATCACCAAGTCCTTCTTCACATACATTTGCACAGAATATGATATCTCCATGTGCGTGAATGTCGTATCTGACCATTGCCTTTGCTACTGCCATTATCTCGGCTACTGCATGAGTGTCATCATTAATTCCCGGACAGTAATATCTATTGCCTTCCTTCTTTACTGTTACATCCGTATCTATCGGAAATACCGTGTCCGTGTGCGCCGCAAGCATTATAACAGGTCCGTCTCCGTCACCCGGCCATGTCCCGAGTACATTCCATACTGCATCCATATGTACGTTAAGCAGACCTATCTCTTTGAACTTTTCAAGTACATATTCCGCCTTTTTCTTTTCCTGATGTGACGGTGCGGGAATCTGGCACATTGTAAGTGTTTCCTGCGTTGTGTTGTCATCTTCCGACTTAATGTATTCAAGTGCCTTTATTATCTTTTCATTATTGAGAATCATATCTGTCCTCCTGATATAAATATTCATATAACATCATCACATTGTCTCTCTGATATTTTTTATTATACACCAGAACATGCATATTAAAAGTATCAGTGCAAGGAAACCAAACCGGAATCTGTATCCGGATATTCCTGAGATAAGCTCCACACCCCGCAGGATATACTGTGATAACGCCTGTCCGAGGAACATGAATGCAGTCGTAAATGTTACCAGTGTTGTTGTCTCCTCCTCACTTCTTGCCTGACTTCTTATCTTTGTAAATATTCCGGAATATAATATACTGTAGCTTCCGCCTACCAATGCCGCTGCCAGCATGAGCACTCCCATTGTGTGTGCTGATGAAAGGATAAGATATCCGCCGCCCATCATAAGACAGCCGAGTGCCATTGTATAACCGTTAATAAGCTTCCGTATCTTAGGTACGATAAGCCCCACCACAAAGCCGCATATCATGAAGCTTGATACGACTATTCCTGAGCTGGATTCATTTCCAATTGAATCACCTCTCATAAACAGTGATATGCTTGCGGAAAATGTATAAAATGCGCCATTTATTCCAAACATCGCAATCATTGTAATCAGTGCAGGCACATTTATTCTATTTTTACCGGAAACGCTCTGCGCAGCATTTCTAACTGCCTTTTGTGCTTCCTCTTGTGTTTCCATACCATCATTATGAGCTTTGCCGCCTGCATTACCGGCAGCTTTTTCCGGCACAGAAGCCGTTTTTTCATGCGGCCTGTCATCCGGCAGGTATATGATGTTAAGAATCATTACGACAAGCGCTACAAAATATACAAGGAATGCAAGTCTCCAGTTCACAGCAACAAGGTTTCCCACCAGGAATGAAGCTATAATTCCCATAAGATACGAAGCCGATGCTGAATACGAAGTAAGTCTTGTCTTAACTTCTCCGCTGAAGTTGCTGCTTATAAGGTTCTGCGCCATAGGCGTTATAAATCCGCATCCTGCTCCCAATATGCCTCTCATAATAAGAAGTGTTGCAAAATCAGGTGCAAGTCCTGCGCCAAGTCCTCCTATCAGATATATAATAATTCCCATTATAAGGACTCTTTTCTGTCCCATTCTGCTTATTGCATATCGGCACATAAGACATGACGGAATTATAAGGAGTGTAGGAAGTGTAAGTATCATCTGAATCCACGCATCACTCATCTGCGGAAATGCGCTTTTTATGCCGGATAAAGCCGGCGAAACAGCCGTGCTTCCCAGTATCGTAATAGTCGATACTGAGAGCACCGCTGCTCTTTTTGCATAATCTCTGTTCATTGCTATCTCCAATAATAATTATCTCTAATAATTAATATCCTATTGTCTGAGCAATAATAAGGAGAACAGAACCGATTACATACCATATAAGGACAAGCTTGAATACAAACTTAAGCCATTTCTGGTAAGGCACGTTAGAAAGGGCAAGGAAACTCATAAGTGCTGCTGAATGAGGGAATATTATGTTAGTAAATCCATCTCCGTAATTCAGGGCAAGTATTGCAGTCTCCGGTGACATACCTATGATGTTGGCAACCGGAAGCATTACAGGCATAGTAACTACAGCCTGTCCGTTACCTGATGTAATAAAGAAGTTGATTACAGTATGTATAAGCAGCATTGCAGGAGCCTGAAGCCATGCAGGTACATAATTAAGAAGGCCTGATACTCCGTACACGATTGTATCAAGTATATTACCATTCTTTAAAACAACAGATATTGAATATGCCATACCGATAAGTATCACGGCTCTTACTACCATCTTGCAGCCATCAACAAACTGATTGCAGATATCATTAGGCTTTGTTCCGTATATAAGACCGCATACAGGACCAAATACCAGGAAAAATGCTGACATCTTCTGGAATCCCCAGCTCCACTTTGTACATCCGATTACAAGGATAACCATTCCTACAAGAACTGCTGCAAGAACAAGCTTCTGTCTGAAACTTATCTTCTTTTCACTGCCATCATCTTCATATGTAATATTCTGAGGGATGCCATATACAAGACTTTTTGTCGGATCAGCCTTTACTTTGTTGGCATATCTTATCACATAGATAATTGTTACCGCAGTGAACAGCACAAATCCCACACATCTGTAACCAAATCCATTGAATGTAGGAAGCCCCGCAAGCTCATTACCGACACCTGTTGTAGACGGATTGAGCATACCTGCGTTAGGTCCCATTGCTGCCGCAAGACAGAATATTGCGACACCTACAACCGCATCATATCCCATCTGGGCTGCAAGGAACAGTCCAAGCGGTACAAAAGCTATAAACGGATTGTATCCCATTGGTGAGCTTAATACGGCTACGACTGCCATAATTATTGCAATTGCGATTGACTGCTTCTTACCAAATTTGTGAATAATAACGCCTGTTAGATTCTGCATTGCACCGGTTGCCATTATAATCTGCATTGCACCGGTGAATATAAGGATTGCAAATATAAGCTGTCTTGCATTATAAAATCCTTCCACGATATCGGACGGAATCTTTGCAAAACTTTCCGGTGTAGACTGTACATAGGCAAAGCTTGATGCATCAACAACCGATGTACCTGAGGCTGTCTTTACCCTTGCATAATTACCAGCCGGAATAATGTAGGTTAATGCACACGCCAGAACCACAAGAGCCAGTATAATGATAAACTCATGCGGGAATCTGAATTTTGTTTCTTTTTTCTTAGTTGTACTTTCCATATTATCCTCCATTCCTGCCCGTTTTTCAGGGCATCTCAAGTTTGTGCGCAAGCACAAATCTTGCGCGTAAAAAATCTTTGATTTTTCGCGCTATCCTCCAATTCTGCCCGTTTTTTAGGCGCTGGCTGCACGCCGCATAAATGAAAAAGGAACCAAAACAGAAGGTATGTGAGGCTATACCTTTTCTGCTTGGCTCCTTTGCCATTATTTATACATTTATATATGTATGTATATCACTATAAAGCGATTCTGTCAAGTACTTTTTACCGGATAATTATCTTAAAATAATCCATTATATTTGCAATGAAATCAACCGTTTCATATTCTTTTGTTGTATTACGGTTATGAAGGCCCTCATACAGCAGATACAGCATCTGTGCCATTGTCTGTTTTGAGTTGGTAAGCCTGCAGCCATGCTCCTCTTCATAATCATCAAGACAGCTTACCATGTACTCCATGAACCATATCCTGTTCTTCTGTTTGCGCTTCTCGATACATTTAAAATTATCTTTAACAAGAAGGTAATGCGGGATGTGATTAATAAAATGAAAATAGTCTGCCATCTCCACCGGCATTGTAAACAGTCCGTATAATCTCTGCTCTACTGTTAGTGATTTATCATTAACATATTCATCTCTCTTTTCTTTGAGTTCATCGAGCACGTCCTGAATTGCCTCAAGATACATCTGCTCCTTGTCCTTAAAGTGCCAGTTAACTGCGCCCCTTGTCATTCCCAGCTTAACTGCAATATCATCGCGCGTCATTTTGTCATATCCCTTTTCAAGGATTGTCTCATAGCACGCTTTAACTATCTTTTTTCTTGTCTCCTCTGCTTCTTCACGCGTCCTTCTCAATATTCCATCTCCAATCTCAATTGTAAAACATAGCGGGCCGGTTTCTACTGCCTGTCTGTCTTACCAATCCTTTTATTTTTGTACATCCATTATGCGCACAAACCTCCTGAATACTGCTGCCAATACTCATTATGCCTTTATCCCCAATATTATGTCCGTATGTGTCATTTACATTTTTAAAATTGTCAGCGTCATTAAGAGATAAGTGCCGCTCTCTTCCCATGTACACGCTTTCTCACAAAATAGAAACATGCCGCCTGCAGAACGATTGTAAGCCCCCAGGACGCAGGATATGATACAAACAATATTCCAAGTGACCTGTGATAAGGGAATATGCCAAATATCCAGAACACTCTTGTTCCTACAGTTCCTATTACTGATAACACCATCGGTACTGCTGAATATCCCATTCCTCTAAGGGCACCAGGTATAAGATCCATAATTCCGCAGAGAAAATATGTAAGCGTTGTATATGCGAGTATTTCCATGCCACATTTTACCACCTCGGCATCTGATGTATATATTCCTATAAGCTGCCTGCCGAATATGTAAAATGAACTTCCCATAACTATTGAAACAGCAACTGACAAAATAATGCAGTCGATAAGCACACGGTCCATACGCTTAAACTTTCCAACACCAAGGTTCTGGCTTGTAAAGCTCATGCAGGCCTGTGTCACTGAATTAATCGATACATATAAGAATCCCAGCAGATTATTGGCCGCTGTATATCCCGCCATCGCCGTAGAGCCGAATGAATTAACAGAAGACTGAAGCAGTGCATTTGAAAAATTGATTACAACGCTCTGTATTCCGGCCGGCACACCAACCTTGAATATCTGCACCATATAGTCCCTGCGTATTCCAAGTTTATTAAAATACAGTCTGTAACTGCTCTGCGAACGGCAAAGGCATGCGAGGACAAGCACACATGAAATGAGCTGAGCAATAACTGTCGCTATAGCAACACCGGCAACTCCAAGTCCGAATACGATTACAAGTATAAGGTTAAGCACCGCATTGGTAATTCCTGATATTATAAGAAATAAAAGCGGCCTTTTTGTATCTCCGACAGCCCTTAATATTGCTGCGCCATAATTATACAGCATAAAAAACGGCATGCCCATAAAATATATCCTCATATAAAGTACAGACTGATCTATTACATCATCCGGAGTATCCATGAGTTCCAATGCACCTTTTGCAAATATGGTTCCCACAAAAGCCATTATTATTCCGCTTATTAATGCTATTGTTATTGAAGTATGGACTGTCTCCGACATCTCTTTTGACTTTCCTGCCGCATAGAATCTGGCTGCAAGCACATTGCTTCCAAGTGATATTCCAATAAAGAGATTGGTAAATATATTAATGAGTGCGCTTGTCGAACCTACCGCAGCGAGTGCCTGGCTTCCGGTGAATCTTCCAACCACTATAATGTCAACAGCATTAAACATAAGCTGCAGCACGCCGGACAACATAAGCGGAAGTGCGAATGATATCAGCTTATCCATAATTGTACCATTGCACATATCTATCTCATATTTGCTTCTTTTTATTCCGGACGTCTCAACCTCTCCGGTATTCTCTTTATTCATGCCTGCCCCTTTCTTCTGACGCAAATGTATCCAGACTGATTTAACTTTAAAAGGGGCCCTGCCAAAGCAGAACCCCTTAATATTATTATACTATTTTTCTATTATGTCAAGCCTCCGCCTGATTCGTGGCTGCCGCATAAGTTTCGGCACTGCCGGTATGTCTGTTAATAGTAAATTCTAATATTTTACCTGCCAGTCATCACCTGCTCCGAACCTTACAAAGTCAAGCTCACCCGGCTTACTTACAACTATATCAAAAAGCGCCTCTGTAATGGTTCCCGCTGTTCTCGGCTTCTGGCACCAGTATCCGTTAGAACCGAATGTTCCCCATACGCCATGCTCTGCAACCTTTCCTTTGTCTGTATTAATAAGCGGAAGTCCGCCCATGTCAGGCGCCATATATACTCTTTCCATATGAAGATGACCACAGTTGTAGAGTACTATGTTGCCTGTCTCTTATAC
>ENA-OZKI01000209-OZKI01000209.1-human-gut-metagenome-genome-assembly--contig:-NODE-209-length-18627-cov-11.037637_pt1 | contig 18627 bp, 25 predicted proteins | sample MGYA00244178_ERZ653754 | MGnify/ENA primary metagenome ERZ653754 (study PRJEB26926, sample SAMN06165253) | human gut metagenome | biome: ENVO:00009003; feature: ENVO:2100002; material: ENVO:00002003... | reverse complement strand
CCGGTTCCACAATAAAAGCAGCAATGGCGCTGGGGCGTCGGGCGTTAGGTGTTGAACTTGAGTCAGAGCGGTTTAATCAGACGGTGAAAGAGGTAAGTGAACTGGTGGGGAAATAATTCTGGTGGCCACGTTGCGTGGCCTTTTTATTTCCAACACAGCACCCGCAAATATCGCGAGGTGAGAGATGACGAAATGCCTCATAACCCAAATACCTGGCTGGACTTGGTCCAGAGCTGGTGGCGTGGAGACACACCGCTGGGTGCAGTGATTATGTCGATCGTTATGGCTGGTTTGCGCATCGCCTATTTTGGCGGTGGTGGTGGCTGGAAGCGAAAAACGCTCGAGATTTTGCTATGTGGCGCTCTGACGCTGACCTTTGCATCCGCTCTTGAGTATGTCGGATGGCCTAAATCACTTTCTGTTGCCATTGGTGGTGGGGTGGGGCTGATCGGTGTCGATGCTATTCGTGGGGCTGCAATGCGAGTAATCGGTAACAAATTTGGTGGCTCTAAGGAGTAATTTATGCAGGTACTAAATTCCCAGCGTAAAGCTTTCCTTGATATGGTGGCTTGGTCAGAAGGAACGGATAACGGACGACAACCGACACGTAACCACGGTTATGACGTTATTGTCGGTGGTGAACTCTTCACTGATTACTCCGATCACCCTCGCAAACTTGTCACGCTAAACCCGAAACTCAAGTCAACAGCCGCCGGACGTTACCAGCTTCTTTCACGCTGGTGGGATGCTTACCGTAAACAGCTTGGCCTGAAAGATTTTTCTCCAGAAAGCCAGGACGCTGTAGCTCTGCAGCAGATTAAAGAGCGTGGCGCTTTACCGATGATTGACCGTGGCAATATTCGTCAGGCAATCGACCGTTGCAGCAATATCTGGGCGTCATTACCTGGTGCAGGTTACGGTCAGTATGAACATAAAATCGGTGACCTGATTGCACGGTTTGAAGAGGCTGGTGGGGTGATAAATGAAGTTGAGCTATAAGCTGGTTATCGCTGCTTTCTTCGTTACTGTCATTGGTTCTTTCATCTGGTCAGCCAACCACTACTACAGCAAATATCAGTACGAAAAGAAACGTGCTGATGAGGCTGAACGAAATGCTGGATCAGCAACAGCCATTACCAATAACGTCCTGCAATCACTGCAAATCGTCAATACAGTACTGGAGGCTAACCAGCATGCAAAACAGCAGATCGCACTGGAGTCACAGAGAACCCAGGAAGATATCAAAATGGCTGTTGCGGATGATGATTGTGCTTCACGTGCTGTGCCTGCTGCCGCTGCTGACCGGTTGCGGAAGTACGCGGACAGTTTACGTGAGCGTTCCGGTGGCACCACTGCCACCCAGCCTGACTTCTGATACTCCTGTACCGTTTATACCTAATCCGCTGACGTATGGTGCCAGTCTGGAGCTGAATGTGAGTCTGTTGTCTGCGCTGGCTAACTGCAATCGGGATAAAGCTGATATTCGTAAAATAGATGCAGAGAGAACTAACCATTAAGCAATAAAATTGTCAAATTAATCAGTTGTCAAATGAATATACGTTAAAGGTATATGTCGACATAATTTCACCAAGTACCTCAATACATACACTTTTTTTATGAAAATTACTGGGAAATGAACTTAGCTCCTCAAGACATTGCACATAAGTGCTGATATCACTTGCATCACGTTCAAGGAATTTCACTTGACCAAAAGAAGGAGTTTTAATCTTGGTTCTTTGCTGGATTATATGGATAAAGTGTGTAGTTGGTGAAACTATTACTCTTGAAATATCGGAAATGATGTCTTCTTGAACTTGCCGATAAAGTAAATCCTTTGGGTAATGGTGTTTTATCTCGATGGTTGCAACATTGCCATTATGTTCAGACGTTAATATCGACTGGTTATAAAGTGATATGTCAACAGCGCCGATACCGAGTTTTGGATGCTCACTTAAAGCAGTTAGTGTGCTGATTTGATTGAGTATAACAACTAACTCATCACGTATTTGTGTTTCATGTTTGCGATTGTAGAAGTAGCCATTCAGTTCATTTAACTTTTTATGCATCCTATCGTGACTAATTGCTTCGATCAGTAAATCCTGAATCATACTTTTCTCTAGGTAATCCGAACGGTTGTAAGTGACAGTATTGTGCTGGCATGTCATTAATATGTAAAGGTATTGTGAATGCCAGAAAGATAACGAAGTATCATCGATAGAAAAACTTTACAGCCCACTCGTAAACAGCTTTGTAAATCGGTTCATGGTAAATACTATCGATACTATTCAGATGTGCGATCATCGCCTCCACAGTTGTAGTGGTTGTTTCTAATATTTCGATTATTGCAGGGCGGTCATCATCTTCATCGAAGTATTCGAACAGCAGTACAGGTTTACCATGCAATTCAGCATCTGAGACTCTAAGGTTACAACTACCGCTCAACTCAAAGTGAATTTTGTAATTACCTTCTACAGAATGGCCTACGGGGAAAAAGTATAGGGTGTCATCTTTGTTCAAAAGCCATTCCCATTCATAACTATTCATTTGTGAACTCCTGTTCATTGAGTTTCAACAACTATCAACTACATCCAGCGAAGCATAAAAGATCGTTTATGGCAAAACCGGAATGGAGTGCGATTCGATTCTGAGAAGGGTGCCACGTATCGTACGCGAACCATCCAAGAGGATTATGCAATGCCCCTACGAACCCCAAAAGCCTGCCGCGTTCGCGGCTGCCGTAATACCACTACAGACCCGTCAGGCTACTGCGAAAGCCACAAAAACGAAGGCTGGAAACAATACAAGCCGGGGCAATCTCGTCATCAGCGCGGTTATGGTTCGAAGTGGGATGTTATCCGCGCGCGTGTGCTGAAGCGTGACAAAGGTTTATGTCAATTATGTCTGCATGCTGGTGTGGTGGGTGAGGCGAAAACCGTTGACCACATCATTCCCAAAGCGCATGGCGGCACCGATGCCGACAGTAACCTGCAGAGTCTGTGCTGGCCGTGTCATAAGGCGAAGACGGCCCGTGAACGGCTGAAGTAAGAACCAGTTCCCATTGCCAGAGGGGAGGGGCGGGTCAAATCCCTGTGACCTGACGTCTTCCGGACTGCCCGCCCCATCGTTTTTTTATACCCGCGAAAAATGAAATTTAACCAGGAGTGCCGCATATGGCTGGAACGGCGGGGCGTTCCGGGCGTCGCCCCAAGCCAACGGCGCGCAAGGCGCTGGCCGGAAACCCCGGCAAGCGAGCCCTGAACAAAGATGAACCTGTTTTTACGCCCATCAAAGGTGTTGAGCCACCGGAGTGGTTCGCAGAAGAAGATCTCCCTCTCGCCACGATCATGTGGCAACTGACAACCAAAGAACTCTGCGGTCAGGGCCTGCTGTGCGTGACTGACCTGGCGGTACTTGAGCGGTGGTGCGTGGCCTATGAGTTCTGGCGACGTGCCGTGAAAAATATTGCCAGACAGGGCAACACCATCACCGGTGCAATGGGCGGCATGGTCAAAAATCCGGAGCTGACCGCCAAAAAAGAACAGGAGTCCGAGATGAGCAGTACGGGGGCAATGCTCGGACTCGACCCCAGCAGCCGCCAGCGTCTGATTGGCCTGGCGGGGCAGAAGAAAGCCACTAACCCGTTTCTGAAAATTATCGAATCATGAGCCGGAAATCTTACCCCAACGTAAATGCTGCCAATCAGTATGCCCGGGATGTCGTGCGCGGAAAGATTGTGGCCTGCCAGTTTGTGATTCAGGCCTGCCAGCGCCATCTTGATGACCTGATGGCGGAAAAAAGTAAGTCGTTTCGTTACCGCTTCGACAAGGACCTGGCTGAACGGGCCGCCAAATTTATTCAGCTGTTGCCGCACACCAAGGGTGAGTGGGCATTTAAGAGGATGCCCATCACGCTGGAGCCGTGGCAGCTCTTTGTGATCTGCTGCGCGTTTGGCTGGGTCAATAAAGGCTCCCGGCTGCGCCGCTTCCGTGAGGTGTATACCGAAATCCCCCGTAAGAACGGCAAATCGGCAATCTCTGCCGGTGTCGCCCTGTATTGTTTTGCCTGTGATAACGAGTTCGGCGCGGAAGTGTATTCCGGTGCCACGACGGAGAAACAGGCATGGGAAGTCTTTCGTCCGGCAAGACTGATGTGTAAACGCACACCCATGCTGACGGAAGCGTTCGGGATTGAGGTTAACGCCTCAAACATGAACCGTCCGGAGGATGGTGCGCGTTTTGAACCGCTGATCGGTAACCCCGGCGATGGTTCATCACCCCACTGTGCGGTGGTGGATGAATATCACGAGCACGCCACAGATGCGCTTTACACCACGATGCTTACCGGGATGGGGGCGCGACGTCAGCCACTGATGTGGGCTATCACTACCGCCGGGTACAACATTGAGGGGCCGTGCTACGACAAACGGCGGGAAGTCATCGAGATGCTCAACGGTTCGGTACCCAACGATGAACTGTTCGGGATCATCTATACCGTTGATGAAGGTGACGACTGGACCGACCCGCAGGTGCTGGAAAAAGCCAATCCAAATATTGGCGTGTCGGTTTATCGCGAATTTTTGTTAAGTCAGCAGCAGCGTGCGAAAAATAACGCCCGTCTGGCAAACGTCTTTAAAACAAAACACCTCAATATCTGGGTGTCGGCGCGTTCGGCGTATTTCAACCTGGTGAGCTGGCAGAGCTGCGAGGATAAATCACTGACCCTTGAGCAGTTCGAGGGGCAGCCGTGCATTCTGGCCTTTGACCTAGCGCGTAAGCTGGATATGAACAGCATGGCGCGACTTTATACCCGCGAGATTGACGGTAAAACGCATTACTACAGTGTGGCCCCGCGTTTCTGGGTACCGTATGACACGGTGTACAGCGTCGAGAAAAATGAAGATCGACGGACAGCCGAACGCTTTCAGAAATGGGTGGAAATGGGCGTTCTGACCGTTACCGATGGTGCGGAGGTGGATTATCGCTATATCCTCGAGGAGGCCAAAGCGGCGAACAAAATCAGCCCGGTCAGTGAGTCACCCATCGACCCCTTCGGGGCGACCGGGTTGTCACATGACCTTGCTGATGAAGACCTGAATCCCGTCACTATCATTCAGAACTACACCAACATGTCCGACCCGATGAAAGAGCTGGAAGCGGCAATTGAATCGGGGCGCTTTCATCATGATGGCAATCCCATCATGACCTGGTGTATAGGCAACGTGGTCGGCAAAACCATTCCGGGTAACGATGATGTGGTGAAGCCCGTCAAAGAGCAGGCGGAAAACAAAATCGATGGTGCAGTTGCGCTGATTATGGCGGTTGGCAGAGCCATGCTGTACGAGAAAGAAGACACGCTGTCTGACCACATTGAGTCCTATGGGATCCGCTCGCTTTAACTGAGGTAATTATGATCATGCTGATTCTCGCGCCTCTGGTGGGCGTGCTGGGGGCGCTTTTGCTGGCGTATGGTGCCTGGCTGATTTATCCCCCGGCGGGGTTTGTTGTTGCCGGGGCGTTGTGCCTGTTCTGGTCGTGGCTGGTGGCGCGATATCTCGACCGTACACAGTCGTCTGTCGGCGGAGGTAAATAGTGTTCTTTTCGGGATTATTTCAACGAAAAAGTGACGCACCGGTGACCACGCCAGCAGAGCTGGCGGATGCTATCGGGTTGTCCTACGACACCTATACCGGAAAGCAGATCAGCAGCCAGCGGGCCATGCGACTGACGGCGGTTTTTTCCTGTGTCAGGGTGCTGGCGGAGTCGGTCGGGATGTTGCCCTGCAACCTGTATCACCTGAACGGCAGCCTGAAGCAGAGAGCCACTGGCGAACGTCTGCATAAGCTGATCTCCACGCATCCCAATGGCTATATGACGCCGCAGGAGTTCTGGGAGCTGGTGGTCACCTGTCTGTGCCTGCGGGGAAACTTTTACGCCTACAAAGTGAAAGCATTTGGCGAAGTGGCTGAACTGCTGCCCGTCGATCCCGGCTGTGTGGTACCGAAGCTTAACAGTAGCTGGGAGCCGGTCTATCAGGTCACATTCCCGGATGGCTCCACGGATGTACTGAGCCAAGAGGATATCTGGCATGTGCGCACGCTGACGCTGGACGGACTGGTGGGGCTGAATCCCATCGCCTATGCCCGCGAGGCAATATCGCTGGCGGCAGCGACCGAAGAGCACGGGGCCAGACTGTTCAGCAATGGCGCGGTGACGTCGGGTGTGTTGCGTACAGAGCAGACGCTGTCAGATCAGGCTTATGAGCGCCTGAAGAAAGATTTTGAGGAGCGTCACACCGGGCTTGGCAATGCTCACCGCCCGATGATCCTTGAGATGGGGCTGGACTGGAAGTCGATGGCGCTGAACGCCGAGGACAGCCAGTTCCTGGAAACCCGCAAGTTTCAGCTTGAAGAAATCTGTCGTCTGTTCCGGGTGCCGTTGCACATGGTGCAGAACACCGATCGCGCCACCTTCAACAATATCGAAGAGCTGGGGCTGGGATTTATCAACTATTCACTGGTGCCGTATCTGACCCGCATCGAACAGCGGATCAACACCGGACTGGTACGAAAAAGTAAGCAGGGCGTTTATTACGCCAAATTTAACGCCGGGGCGTTACTGCGCGGGGATATGAAGTCCCGTTTTGAAGCCTACGCCACCGGGATCAACTGGGGAATTTACTCTCCCAATGACTGCCGCGACCTGGAAGATATGAATCCACGTCCCGGTGGTGATGTCTATCTCACACCGATGAACATGACCACGAAACCCTCCGATGGCAGTAAAGCCGGTAAGCAGAAGGATAACGCCAATGCAGACGAAACAACGTCTTGATGTACCGCTGAGTCTGAAATCTGTCAGTGACTCCGGTGAGTTTGAAGGGTATGGCTCCGTCTTTGGTGTAAAGGACAGCCACGATGATGTGGTGATGTCCGGGGCATTTGCTGCTTCCCTGCGGGCGTGGAGTGACAGAAAAGCGTTACCTGCGCTGCTCTGGCAGCACCGCATGGATGAACCCATCGGTGTTTACACCGAAATGAAGGAAGACGATGTCGGGCTTTACGTCAGGGGACGGTTGCTTATTGATGATGATCCCCTCGCAAAACGCGCACATGCACACATGAAGGCCGGTTCGTTAACCGGCCTTTCTATTGGGTACGTCCTGAAAGACTGGGAATACGACCGGAGCAAAGAAGCCTTTCTGCTGAAAGAAATCGACCTCTGGGAAGTCAGCCTGGTGACGTTCCCGTCTAACGACGAGGCGCGGATCAGCGACGTCAAGAACGCACTGGCCCGCGGGGAAATCCCCGAACAGAAAAAAATCGAAAGAGTCCTGCGTGATGTCGGACTCTCCCGTACCCAGGCCAAAGCATTCATGGCCGGGGGCTATGGCGCACTGTCCCTGCGCGACGCTGAGGATGTGGGCTCTGCACTGAATGCACTGAAAAATCTGAACTTCTAATCAGGAGAAATACGATGGCGGTTGATATTAAAGATGTGGAACAGGTCGCGCAGGAGCTGCAGCAGAAGTTTGACGACTTCAAAGCAAAGAACGACAAGCGCGTGGATGCGATTGAGCAGGAAAAAGGCAAGCTTGCCGGGCAGGTGGAAACCCTGAACGGGAAACTCAGCGAGCTGGAAAATCTCAAAAGCGACCTTGAAAAAGAGCTGCTTGAGCTGAAACGTCCGGCAGGTGGAGCGCAAAATAAACTGGCCACCGAGCATAAAGAGGCGTTTGTGGGCTTCCTGCGTAAAGGCCGTGAAGACGGTCTGCGCGATCTGGAGCGTAAGGCATTGCAGGTGGGTACCGATGAAGACGGTGGCTACGCCGTGCCGGAAGAACTGGATCGCAACATTCTTAACCTGCTGAAAGATGAAGTGGTGATGCGTCAGGAAGCCACGGTGATCACCGTTGGCGGTTCCGACTACAAAAAACTGGTGAATCTGGGCGGTACGGCTTCCGGATGGGTGGGGGAAACGGATACGCGAGCCCAGACTGCCACCTCCAGACTGGAGCTGATTGAACCTCTCATGGGGGAAATCTACGGCAACCCGCAGGCTACCCAGAAAATGCTGGACGATGCCTTCTTCAACGTGGAGGCCTGGATCAACAGCGAGCTGGCAACCGAATTTGCCGAACAGGAAGAAATTGCCTTTACCTCAGGCGATGGCACCAAGAAGCCGAAAGGGTTCCTGGCGTATGAATCCACTGATGAAACCGACAAGGTCCGGGCGTTCGGCAAACTTCAGCATATTGTATCCGGCGAAGCGACCGCGGTGACCGCAGACGCCATTATCAAACTGATTTACACGCTGCGTAAGGCACACCGCACTGGCGCGAAGTTCATGATGAACAACAACAGCCTGTTTGCCATCCGTCTGCTGAAAGACACCGAGGGTAACTATCTGTGGCGTCCGGGGCTGGAACTGGGGCAGCCGTCCTCTCTGGCGGGTTACGGTATCGCTGAAAACGAACAGATGCCGGATATCGCCGCTGATGCGAAAGCCATTGCATTTGGTAACTTCAAACGGGGTTACACCATCGTTGACCGTATCGGCACCCGCATTCTGCGTGACCCGTACACCAATAAACCGTTTGTCGGTTTTTATACCACCAAGCGCACCGGCGGGATGCTGGTCGATTCGCAGGCCATCAAACTGCTGAAGATTGCAGCGGCGTAATCACTCAGGGGCGCGGAACCGCGCCCCCTGTTCTGACGGGTGAAGAATCATGATCCTGAAACAAGATCTGAAATGGTCACCGGACGGTATGCGTGTTGAGGTCATTCGGGCCGGTGAGTATGACGACGGGGCGCTTCCTGCCCGGGTGCAGGAGATTGCACTTCAGGCCGGGTTAGCAGAGCGCGGAATCAGTGCAAAAAGCAGTAAAGCGGCAAAAGAGAAAAAAGCCACGACCAGTAAAGAGGGCTGAGTATGCTTCTGACAATGGAAGAGATTAAAGCCCAACTCCGGCTGGATGAGGATTTCGATACTGATGACCGCCATCTGCAACTGCTGGCATGTGCGGCACAAAAGCGGACGGAAACGTATCTGAACCGGAAGCTCTATGCACCGGATGAAACCATTCCGGACAGCGATCCGGACGGGCTGCACCTGCCGGATGATATTCGTCTGGGGATGCTGATGCTTATCAGCCATTTTTACGAAAACCGCTCGTCGGTTACGGAAGTGGAGAAACTCGACATGCCGCAGAGTTTTGGCTGGCTTGTCGGCCCGTACAGGTACTTTCCGCAATGAAAATTCGTCAGGCGCAGACCAGCGCAACCTACATTCTGCCGGACCCCGGTGAACTGAATAAACGCGTCCTGATCCGCCTGCGGGTGGATATGCCCGCGGATAACTTTGGCGTGGAGCCTCAATACCCGGTTACGTTCCGGACATGGGCGAAGGTTATCCAGACCAGTGCCACCACCAGGCAGGAAACCGCGCAGACCGGGGACGCCATCACCCATTACATCACCATTCGTTACCGCCGGGGGATCACCGCTGATTATGAGGTGGTCTGCGGTGATAGTGTGTACCGGGTAAAACGTCAGCGCGATCTGAACGGGGCGCGGCGCTTTCTGCTGCTGGAATGTACGGAGCTGGGCGAATTTACGCAGAGTCACGGAGGCAACAATGGCGACTTCCTTTTTTCACGTTGATGTTCAGCAGCCCGCCGAGATGCGCTTTAACCGCGCCCGTGTCCGGCGGGCGTTTGTCACGATTGGGCAGCGTCATATGCGTGATGCCCGTCGGCTGGTGATGCGCCGTGCGCGGTCGGCACCGGGTGAAAACCCCGGTTATCAGACCGGACGCCTGGCTCGTTCGATTGGTTACATGGTGCCGGGAGCCAGTAAAAAGCGAGCCGGTTTTATGACACGCATTGCCCCTAACCAGCGCAACGGGAAGGGGAACCGGATGATCTCTGGTGACTTCTATCCGGCGTTTCTGTTTTTTGGTGTCCGGGGAGGAGCAAAGCGTCGTCGCAGCCATCATCGTGGTGCATCCGGTGGCAGCGGCTGGCGACTGGCTCCACGTAATAACTTTATGGTGGAAACGCTTGAAAAGAACCGCAGCTGGACACGCTATTTTCTGGCGCGGGAATTGCGTAAATCACTGAAGCCGGAGCGACGACACAGATGAAACTGACGCCTGTTATTGCTGCACTGCGTGCCCGCTGTCCGTATTTTGAAAACCGGGTTGCAGGCGCGGCCCAGTTCAAAAATCTGCCGGAGGTCGGAAAGCTGAAACTCCCGGCGGCATATGTTGTACCGGGTGATGATTCTCCGGGAGAAAACAAAAGCCAGACCGACTACTGGCAGGAGCTGAAAGAGGGTTTCTCCGTGGTTGTCATACTGAGTAACGGGCGTGATGAGCGCGGTCAGTTTGCCTCGTATGATGTGGTTGACGATGTCCGGCAGATGCTCTTTAAGGCTCTGCTGGGCTGGAACCCGGAGGCGTGCGGTAACCCGATTACCTATGACGGCGGCACGCTGCTGGATCTGAATCGTCATGAGCTGATTTATCAGTTCGATTTTTCGGTCATCAGCGAGCTGACTGAAGACGATACCCGCCAGCAGGATGATCTGAACAGTCTGGATGAACTGCAAACGCTGGCGATTGATGTTGATTATCTCGAGCCCGGTAACGGGCCTGACGGCGATATCGAACATCACACCGAAATAACCCTTCCTTCCTGAGGATCCTCATGTTTGTCAAACCTGTTAAAGGGCGGTCAGTTCCTGACCCTGCCCGCGGCGACCTTTTGCCCGCCGAAGGGCGAAATGTTGATGAGAACAACTACTGGCTGCGCCGTGAAGCAGCGGGTGATATCCGGCGCGTGAATAAAAAGGTGAATACCGATGACGATAAGCTTTAACACCATTCCGTCGAATACGCTGGTTCCGCTGTTTTATGCGGAAATGGATAACCAGGCGGCGAATACTGCACAGGACAGCGGGGCATCGCTGCTGATTGGTCATGCCAATAACGGTGCAGAGATTGTTGCCAACAGTCTGGTGCTGATGCCATCGGCAGACTATGCACGCCAGATTTGTGGTGCGGGAAGTCAGCTGGCGCGTATGGTCGAGGCTTATCGCCAGACCGACCCGTTTGGTGAACTGTATGTGATTGCCGTTCCTGAATCCACGGGCGCGGCGGCAACAGTTACGCTGACGGTGACCGGCGCGGCAACCGAAACCGGCACGGTGAATGTTTATGTGGGACGTACCCGCGTGCAGGCACCGGTGACCAACGGCGATAACGTCGCGACGATTGCCAGCAGTATCCAGGATGCCATCAATGCCGTTCCGGCCCTGCCGTTTACGGCCTCATCTTCGGCTGGCGTGGTCACACTGACCGCGCGTCATAAGGGGCTTTGCGGGAATGAAATTCCTGTCAGCCTCAATTACTACGGCTTCGGTGGGGGAGAAGTGCTGCCTGCGGGCGTACAGATTGCCGTGGCGGCGGGGACCGCCGGAACGGGCGCTCCGGTTCTCACCGGCGCGGTGGCTGCAATGGCGGATGAGCCGTTTGATTATATCGGTCTGCCGTTCAACGACACGGCCTCCCTTAACACGCTGGTGACCGAGATGAACGATACCAGCGGTCGCTGGAGCTATGCGCGTCAGCTGTATGGCCATGTGTATACGGCAAAGATCGGCACGCTGTCAGAACTGGTGACCGCAGGTGACCAGTTTAACCAGCAGCACATTACCCTGGCGGGGTACGAAAAAGACACCCAGACGCCTGCCGATGAGCTGGCGGCAAGCCGTACCGCCCGCGCAGCGGTGTTTATCCGCAACGATCCGGCACGTCCCACGCAGACCGGTGAGCTGGTGGGTATGCTGCCTGCGCCGAAGGGGAAACGGTTCACGATGACCGAACAACAGACCCTGCTGTCTCATGGCGTGGCAACGGCGTATGTCGAAAGCGGGGTACTGCGCATTCAGCGTGATGTCACCACGTACAGGAAAAACGCTTACGGGGTTGCGGATAACAGCTACCTCGACAGCGAGACGTTGCATACCAGCGCGTATGTACTGCGCAAACTGAAATCCGTCATTACCAGTAAGTACGGGCGTCACAAGCTTGCCAGTGACGGTACCCGCTTTGGTCCCGGTCAGGCGATTGTCACCCCGGCAGTGATCAAAGGGGAACTGCTGGCAACCTACCGTCAGCTCGAGCGTGCGGGGATCGTGGAAAACTACGAACTGTTCAAGCAGTACCTGGTTGTGGAGCGTGATGCCAGCGATCCGAACCGCCTGAACACGCTGTTCCCGCCTGACTATGTTAACCAGTTGCGTGTCTTTGCCGTGGTTAACCAGTTCCGTCTTCAGTATTCAGAGGAGTCTGCATAATGGCCCGTATCGGGGGAACCTGTTATTTCAAAATTGACGGTCAGCAGCTATCGCTGACCGGCGGCATTGAGGTGCCCATGAACAGGACGGTCAATGATGACATCATCGGCCTGGACGGTTCAGTGGACCGCAAGGAAACTCACCGTGCGCCCTATGTTAAAGGGACCTTCAAGGTGCCGAAGAATTTTCCTGTGAGCAAAATCACCTCGTCTGATGAGATGACCATCACTGCTGAGCTGGCGAACGGTCAGGTCTATGTATTGTCGTCAGCCTGGGTGCACGGCGAAGCGAACCATAATGCCGAAGAAGGCACGGTTGATCTTGAGTTCCACGGTGAAGAAGGGGATTACCAGTAATGAAAGAGCTTGAGTTAAAGAAACCGATTATCGCTCATGGCGAGACACTCTCCGTACTGGAGTTTGATGAACCCACCGGGAAGGATGTCCGCGAGCTGGGGTATCCTTACCAGATGAATCAGGATGAGTCCGTCAGACTTCTGGCGCATGTGGTGTCGAAATACATTGTGCGGCTGGCGAAAGTGCCGCAAAGCTCTGTCGACCAGATGTCTCCGGCAGACCTGAATGCAGCGGCGTGGCTTGTGGCTGGTTTTTTCCTCCAGGCCTGACGGCTGAATACCTCACTGATCGCTTCTTTGACTGCGCCAGTTACTGGCGCATTAATCCCTTCGAATTGCTGAATATGCCGATCAGTGAAATTCCCTTGCTGGTCAGTCAGGCAAACAGGATAGAGCAGGAGAAACGCACACATGGCTGAATTTGAGCTTAAGGCGTTGATCACCGGTGTCGACAGGCTTTCTCCGGCGCTGTCGAAAATGCAAAAGAAAATCCGGGGATTTAAACGCCAGGCGGAAGAAGCGTCACAGGGTGGGCTGGCGCTTGGTGGCGGACTGGCAGCGGGTCTGACGCTTTCCCTGAAATCTTATGCCGATCAGGAAAACGCCGCCACCGGGCTGAAAGTCGCCATGATGGATGCGAACGGCGAGGTTGGAAAGCGCTTTCAGGACATCAATAAACTGGCTATTGGCCTGGGTAACCAGCTACCCGGTACAACGGCTGATTTCCAGAACATGATGCAGATGCTGGTGCGTCAGGGGATCCCGGCAGAAAACATTCTGGGTGGTGTGGGTAAAGCGACAGCTTATCTTGCGGTACAACTGAAAAAAACACCAGAAGCGGCTGCTGAGTTTGCTGCAAAGATGCAGGATGCTACCGGAACGGCGTCAGAAGACATGATGGGGCTGTTCGACACTATCCAGAAGGCGTTTTATCTGGGCGTTGACGATACCAACATGTTGTCCTTCTTCACTAAAACCAGTTCTGTTCTGAAGATGGTGAATAAGGACGGTCTTCAGGCTGCACAGAGCCTTGCCCCTATCAGCGTCATGATGGATCAGATGGGGATGAACGGGGAGTCGGCAGGTAATGCCCTGCGAAAAGTTATCCAGTCCGGATTAAGCGTTAAGAAAATCAGGGACGTCAATAAAGTCATGGCCCGCCAGAAACTCGGAGTGCAGCTCGATTTTACTGACGGCAAAGGGAGTTTTGGCGGTCTTGATAACATGTTCAGGCAACTGGCAAAGCTGCGAAAACTGACCGACGTTAAGCGAACCGGTGTACTTAAGGCAATATTTGGTGATGATGCTGAAACCCTTCAGGTGGTCAATGCTCTGATCGATAAAGGAAAAGATGGTTACGATCAGATCCAGCAGAAGATGAATAAACAGGCCAGCCTGAATAAACGTGTTCAGGCCCAGCTTGGTACGCTGTCCAACCTGTGGGAGGCAATGACGGGGACCGCAACTAACGGCCTTGCGGCTATTGGCGGCGCATTTTCTGGTGACGCCAAAAATATCACGCAATGGCTGGGGGAGTTAGGGGAAAAATTCACGAAGTTTGCGGATGAAAATCCCCGGGTTATTCGCGGCGTCGTCGGGCTTGCTGCCGGTTTTGCGATTCTGAAACTGGGATTGATGGGCGTTGGCGGTGCCATCAGTATTGTCAGCAGGATCATGTCGATGACGCCGATTGGAATGATTGCGACGGCGATAGCCCTGGCTGCGGGATTAATTATCACTAACTGGGATGTTGTCGGACCTTATTTCAAGAAGCTCTGGGAAACCATTGGTCCTTATTTTGAGGCTGGCTGGGAACTTCTGAAGAAGGTTTTTGCCTGGTCGCCGCTGGGGATGGTAATCAATAACTGGGGACCGGTTGTTAAGTGGTTTCAGGATATGTGGGACAAGCTGAAGCCAATTATTGAGTGGTTTACCGACAGTTCCGGTGACACGGTCGATGTCATTAACTCTGCGCAGTGGGGCGCGGGTGCTTATGATGCTTATGGGACGGGAATACCGGCACGGGGATACACACCTTATCAGGCGGTAGATCCGGCTCAGTCAAACAACGCCTCCGATGCCACAGGCCCGAATCCCTTCATGATTAACAAAGCTTCTGCGCCAAAAGTTGATGGTGAGATCAAGGTCTCTTTTGTGAATTCGCCTCCGGGTATGCGGGTTATGGAAACGCGATCCAGCGGTTTTGATGTCAGCCATGATGTTGGCTATACGCGCTTTGGCAGGTAATGAAAAATTAATCTGTTAATGAGTCCCACTCCGGTGGGATTTTTTATGTACGGAGTTTATATGACGTGGAAAGACAGACTTCAGGACGCGTCATTTCGCGGTGTGCCGTTTAAGGTTGAAGAAGAAAGTGCGGGAACCGGTCGTCGTGTGGAAACGCACGAATACCCGAACCGCGACAAACCCTATACCGAAGACCTGGGGAAAATCACTTTCCGCCCGTCCATCACAGCTTATGTGGTGGGAGATGACTGCTTTGACCAGCGCGATCGCCTGATTGACGCGCTGAATAAACCCGGTCCCGGCACACTTGTCCATCCGACTTACGGTGAGCTGAAAGTCTGTGTTGACGGGGAAGTTCGGGTCAGCACATCGAAGAGTGAAGGGCGTATTGTCCGCTTTGACCTGAAGTTTGTCGAAGCGGGAGAACTCTCTTACCCCACTTCAGGTGCGGCGACGGCGCAGACGCTGATGTCATCCTGTTCTGCACTGGATGACTGCATCAGTGACAGCTTCAGTGGTTTCAGTATCGATGGCGTGGCAGATTTTGTGCAGAACGACGTCGTCGGTAATGCCAGCACAATGCTTGGGTATGTTTCTGATGCGATGAAAGTGGTGGATTCTGCCGTATCGGATGCCGCCAGGCTGTTGCAGGGGGATATCTCGGTACTTCTGCCGCCGCCATCGTCAGGCAAAAATTTCGTTGAGCAGGTGCAGAAAATGTGGCGTACCGGGAAACGCCTTTATGGTAACGCCAGCGACCTGGTCACCATGATCAAAACGCTTTCCGGTGTCAGCCTCGGCAGCGATCTGCAACCGCGCGGCGTCTGGAAAACGGACAGTAAAACCACCGCCACGGCGACGCAGCAGCGTAACGTGGTTGCCAGCACCCTTCGTACGACCGCAATCAGCGAAGCGGCGTATGCCGTCACCCGATTGCCTGCGCCAACAACTTCCGCGGTGATGCAGAATGCCGCAGTGGGGCAGGCAACAACACCCGCGCAGAGCACTGGCTGGCCCTCCGTCACGCATCCGGCACTGAACAATGCACCGGCGGTGAAAAGCACGGTTGACCTGCCGACGTGGGAAGAACTGACTGACATTCGCGACACACTGAATACGGCAATTGATAAGGAGTTGTCCCGAACAACCAGTGATGCGCTGTTTCTGGCGCTGCGCCGGGTGAAAGCAGATCTGAATGCGGATATCAACACGCGCCTTGAACAGTCTGCACGGATCATTCAGCGCACGCCGGATGAGGTTTTACCCGCGCTGGTGCTGGCGGCGACCTGGTTTGATAACGCGGCGCGTGACGCGGACATTATCCGGCGTAATGCCATTACGCATCCCGGCTTTGTGCCGGTGATCCCTCTGAAGGTGCCAGTGCAATGAACGATAACGTCACGCTACGGGTAAATGGCCGGGAGTGGAATGGCTGGACATCGGTGCGCATCGGTGCCGGTGTTGAACGACTGGCGCGGGATTTCAGTGTGGAGATCACCCGCCAGTGGCCGGGAGATGAGGGTATTACCACGCTTCAGTCGCGCATTAAAAACGGTTCAAAAGTGGAGGTGCTGATTGGTGATGAGCTGGTGATCACCGGCTGGGTGGAGGCGACGCCCGTTCGTTACGATGCCCGTTCGGTCAGCACCGGTATTGCCGGACGTAGTCTGACCGCTGACCTGATTGACTGTGCAGCCGAACCGACACAGTTTAACGGACGATCGCTGGTACAGATTGCGCAGGCGCTTGCTGCGCCTTTCGGCATTGAGGTGGTGAACAGCGGTGCGCCGTCGGGTGTTATTCCTGATGTCCAGCCTGATCACGGTGAAACGGTGATCGAGGTGATCAACAAAATACTCGGTCAGCAGCAGGCGCTGGCTTACGACGACCCGCACGGCAGGCTGGTGATTGGTGGTATTGGCTCAACGCGGGCACATACCGCGCTGGTACTTGGGGAAAACATCCTTTCCTGCGATACGGAGAAGAGTATCCGGGAGCGGTTTTCTGTTTACCAGGTGGCGGGGCAGCGTGCCGGAAACGACGATGATTTCGGTGAGGCCACCACCACCGCGCTGCGGGCCCGCACAGAGGACGCATTTATTGCCCGTTACCGTCCGATGTATATCAGGCAGACAGGGCAGGCTACGGGGGCAGGCTGTATTGCGCGTGCTGACTTTGAAGCCCGGCAACGGGCGGCGCGGACGGATGAAACCACCTATGTGGTGCAGGGCTGGCGACAGGGTAACGGTACGCTGTGGCAACCCAACCAGCGGGTGATTGTCTTTGATCCGGTCTGTGGTTTTGACAATACCGAACTGCTTGTTTCGGAAGTCACGTTTACTCAGGACCAGAACGGCACCCTGACGGAAATCCGTGTCGGCCCGCCTGATGCTTATCTGCCTGAACCTGAAGACCCCGGCGCGCGGAAAAAGAAAAAAGCCAGAGTACAGGAGGACCCGTTCTGATGAGGACGATTGAAGCCATGCAGCGACAACTTCTCGGCCTGATTGGGCGGGCAGTGGTGAAAAGCATCAGTGCCGCCACGAAATGTCAGACCGTGGATGTGTCCCTGATTGCCGGTGAACCCAAAGCCGGGGTTGAACATCTTGAACCCTACGGTTTTACCGCAAGGGCAAACAGCGGTGCGGAAGCGGTGGTGTTGTTTCCGGATGGCGACCGTTCTCATGCGGTGGTTGTTACGGTGTCGGACCGGCGCTACCGCCTGAAAGGGCTGCAGACGGGGGAGGTGGCTGTCTATGACGATCAGGGGCAGTCTGTGACGCTGACCCGGGAGGGGATCGTGGTGGACGGTGCAGGTAAAACGATCACGTTTCGCAATGCGCCCAGAGCACGTTTTGAAATGGACCTGGAAGTGACCGGACAGGTGAAAGACCTGTGCGACTCCGGCGGCACCACCATGTCAGCGATGCGGCTTGCCTATAACGGCCATCGTCACAGAGAGAACGGTCAGGGCAGTAACACCGACAAACCGGATAAAGCGATGGAGGCATGATGGAACTGTGGCTGACGGTGAACGGTAAACGCACCTGCGCCAGCGCACCGCTGGATCCGCTGACCCGCGCCGTGGTGATTTCCCTGTTCACCTGGCGGCGGGCGGAGCCTGATGACAATGCCGACGTCCCGATGGGATGGTGGGGGGATACCTGGCCTGCGGTACAGAATGACCGTTACGGCTCCCGGCTGTGGCTGCTTCAGCGCGGCAAACTGACCAATCAGCTGGTGCAGACGGTAAGGGGGTATATCCGCGAATGCCTGCAATGGATGATTGATGACGGTGTGGTGTCCCGTATTGATCTGGATATCCGCCGCACCGGGATTAATGAACTGGGTAACAGTATCACTCTCTGGCGTCGTGACGGACCGGTAATGATTTCTTTTGATGATCTGTGGAGTGCGATAACGCATGGCGGACAGTGAATTTCAGCGCCCGACGCTGGCAGAAAATATCAGTATGCTCCGTAACGATTTATTCGCCAGGCTGGACGTCAGCGATACGCTCCGGCGCATGGATGAAGACGTGCGGGCAAAGGTGTATGCGGCGGCGCTGCATACGGTTTACGGTTACATCGATTATCTGGCAATGAACATGCTGCCTGACCCTGTCTCTTATACACATCTCCGAGCCCACGAGACAGGCAGAAATCTC
>ENA-OZKI01000197-OZKI01000197.1-human-gut-metagenome-genome-assembly--contig:-NODE-197-length-19084-cov-6.377897_pt1 | contig 19084 bp, 14 predicted proteins | sample MGYA00244178_ERZ653754 | MGnify/ENA primary metagenome ERZ653754 (study PRJEB26926, sample SAMN06165253) | human gut metagenome | biome: ENVO:00009003; feature: ENVO:2100002; material: ENVO:00002003... | reverse complement strand
TTTCTGCCTGTCTCGTGGGCTCGGAGATGTGTATAAGAGACAAATACTACAATGTATTAGTATGTATAGGGAGTCTTTTATGTTACAAAGAAGAATTGCGGGAATATTGCTGACTGTGATAGTGGCAGTGCTTGCGGCAGTGCCGGTGCAGAGCATGTGTATGTATCGGGTGAATGCAGCAGAGCCGGATGTTGAGTCACCATCCGTGATACTGATGGAGGCATCAACCGGCAAGACGGTATACGAAAAAAATGCGGATGAAACACTTCATCCTGCAAGCATAACTAAGATAATGACGCTTATTCTTATATTTGATGCTTTAAGCGAGAATAAGATAACGCTTGATGAGAATGTAACAGTATCTGAGCATGCTGCCTCAATGGGTGGAAGCCAGGTATTTTTGGAGGCGGGAGAAAAACAGACCGTCAACACCATGATAAAATGCATATCTGTAGCGAGTGCCAATGATGCATCGGTAGCAATGGCAGAGCATATATGGGGGAGCGAGCAGACATTTGTTGATAAGATGAATGAACGTGCACAGGGACTTGGCATGAGCGGTACGCATTTTGTTAACTGCTGCGGGCTTGATACTGACGGACATATGATGACTGCGAGGGATGTAGCCATAATGTCAAGAGAACTGATTACAAGGTATCCGCAGATACATGAGTATTCCGGAATATGGATGGATACCATAACGCACAACACAAGACGCGGAGAGTCAGAGTTCGGGCTGTCCAATACTAATAAGCTGATTAAGCAGTATGAATGGGCAACAGGTCTTAAGACCGGCTCAACCGGTCTTGCAAAATGCTGTCTTTCAGCTACTGCTGAAAAGGATGGGATAGAGCTCATCGCTGTCGTAATGGCAGCTCCTAACAGTAAGACACGTTTTAAGGATGCGATAAGCCTGCTTAATTATGGGTATGGTGTTGTAGACATTTACAGAGACAATGCATGGTTAAGTCAGGAAAAGATAGTTGTACACGGAGGAAAATCTGATTCGGTAGCATGCCGTAAGAATAATGAATTTGTCTATGTATTTACGGAAGATACTGATACAGGCAGAATTAGGTGTACGGAGGAATATGCAGACGGGCTTGAAGCACCGGTGTATGAGGGGGACGTGGTCGGACAGATGGTATACGAGCTGGATGGCAATATACTTGGAACTATTGATATTGTAGCGGCAGATACAGTAGAAAAAGCGGGATTGGGAGATTGTATAAGAAGTACAATGATGAAAATGTTGCTAAATTAATGTACCGGGTATAAAATCTAATCGTTAGATAACGGAATGGAATGGGGATTAATATGCAGGAAAATATATCATCCGAAGAGATGCTCGAGATACTTGATAATAATGGGAGACCTACAGGCAGGGCTAAAACAAGGCGGCTTGTCCACCGTGACGGTGACGCACATGCAACATCTCATGTATGGATTATAAGAGCTGATAATATTGGTAAAACAGGGTACGATATTCTGCTGCAGAAGCGCAGCCATAACAAGGATTCATTCCCTGACTGCTATGATATATCGTCAGCCGGACATATACCATTCGGTCAGGGATACATTGAATCAGCGATAAGGGAACTTAAGGAAGAACTTGGAATTGACGCTTCGGAAGAAGAGCTTGAGTTCATCGGGGTTCATGATGCGTTTAACAGGGCTGAATTCTACGGACAGCCATTTCTTAATCATGAGATAAGCAATGTCTATCTTCTTGAACGTGGCCCGGAAGCAGTTGAATTCAGGCTGCAGCCGGAGGAAGTACAATCGGTTATGTGGATTGATTTTGACGAATGTTATAATAATGTTAAGAATAACCGGTTTGAACACTGCATCTGCATGGATGAGATGGATATGCTTTATGATGCACTTTCACATAGAAAAAGTCATTAAAGAGCGAATGACTGATGAATGGAGGAACTAATGGATCTGTTTCAATATATGCGTGAAAATACGATGGAAAAGGAATCACCGCTTGCATCGCGCATGCGTCCCGAGACCCTGGAGGAGGTTGTGGGACAGCAGCACATAATCGGAAAGGACAGGCTGCTCTACAGAGCAATCAAGGCCGACAAGATAAGTTCAATTATATTCTATGGTCCTCCCGGAACTGGTAAGACAACGCTGGCAAAAGTCATTGCCAATACTACAAGTGCTGATTTCTGCCAGATTAACGCTACAGTTGCAGGCAAGAAGGATATGGAAGATGTTGTTGCAAAAGCAAAAGATAACATTGGAATGTATGGAAGAAAGACAATACTTTTTGTGGATGAGATTCACCGCTTTAACAAGGGACAGCAGGATTATCTGCTTCCGTTTGTCGAGGACGGTACAATCATTCTTATAGGTGCAACAACAGAGAATCCGTATTTTGAGGTCAATCAGGCTCTTATATCCAGGTCGGCAGTATTTGAATTGAGGCCTCTTGAAAAAGATGATATTCTCAAGCTCATAAAAAGGGCAATATCAGATGACAAAAAAGGTATGGGTGCGTATGGAGCACTGATAGATGATGATGCGTCGGAATTTCTTGCCGACTGTGCCAATGGTGATGCACGAAATGCACTTAACGCAGTGGAACTTGCCGTACTTACAACATCACCGTCAGAGGATGGTCACATACATATTACGATTGATGTAGCATCAGATTGTATTCAGAAACGTGTGCTTAAATATGACAAGACGGGTGACAACCATTATGATACGATATCAGCATTTATTAAGAGCATGAGAGGCTCGGATCCGGATGCGGCAGTGTATTATCTTGCAAGGATGCTTTATGCAGGCGAGGATGTTGCATTTATTGCCAGAAGAATAATGATATGTGCAAGTGAGGATGTTGGAAATGCAGATCCGCGTGCATTAGAAGTTGCTGTGGCTGCATCACAGGCTGTTGAGAGACTTGGAATGCCGGAAGCGAGAATAGTTCTTGCACAGGCAGTTACTTATATTGCGTGTGCGCCTAAGAGTAACGCTGCGTATATGGCTGTTGATGCTGCACTTGACAGGGTTAGGAATGAAAAAACAGCAGCTATTCCAACGCATCTCAGGGATGCGCATTATAAGGGGGCTGCGAAGCTTGGGCATGGTGAAGGTTACAGGTATGCACATGATTATCCTAATCATTATGTTGACCAGCAGTACCTTCCGGACGAACTTAAGGGGACGAAATTCTATAACCCTACAGATATGGGATATGAGAAGGAGATGAAGAATCTTCAGAAAAAAATAAGAGAAGAAGCAGGAGAAGTTTAGATATGACAGAATACACACAGTATATAGTCTCACATATAAGAGGACAGATTACGGGAGATTACGAAAAAGATATGCAGTATCTGTATGACTGCAGTGAAAAGTATAAGGAGGATGAGGAGTCTGCGGATATTTTAAGAGAAATAGCATCAATGATGTATGAGATACTGCCCGATGACCAGAAAGAGCAGGTAGGTGACAGACTGAAAGACCTTCACGATAATTTTGAGACTACATATCAGGCTGTATTGGACATGATAAAATGCAATGATACTGCTAAGGCAAGAAAAATGATTGAAGAACTTATTGCTTCAGTTGAAGGAAGATATGTAAATGATGATAAAAATATATATCTCAGTCTTAATCATATAATGGAGCTTTATGAGTATTCATACTATTTTAAGACGGACAGGAATATAAAATGTACCGATGTGATGTATAACGAGTATTACAGAACGTATGCACAGCTGCTATGTGCAACAGGAGAATATGGGAAGGCACTGGATGCCTGCAATACTGCGCTGGAATGGAATCCTGTTGACCTTGAATCGCATCTTCAGCTTGCTGAAGTGTATATCCTTATGGGCAATCATGATGAAGAGTATAGGCAGGCGACAGAGAATGCTTACAGATATTGCTGCACAAGAGCGACAATGGCCAGGTATTACCGTAATATGGGGCGGTATTATCTTGACAAATACAAGCCTGAAACAGCTAGGGCACTGTATGTTTACAGCAATATTTATTTTAGCAGTGAAGCAGCAGACAGTGCACTTCAGTTCATAGAATCAGCACTTAATGCACCTGCTCCTAAGTATGAGATAAAAGAACTGCAGCAGATTCTTGAAGAGAATGATGTGAAGCTTGGACCTGATGCGGATACAATTGGAATAATATACCGCGTGGGCAATCTGATGCTGGAAAGTAAGGATTATGACAGGGCGAGAGACTGCTTTGCCATTGTATATGATATTACTCAGGATGAAGAGACAGGAACTATTCTTGCCCAGCTTATGAATTCGCAGGCAGACGATATACAATAATTGTATGCCAGGATGATAATTCATGTCTGTATACAGAAATTTTGGAATGCTTTAACAAATTTTGAGTTATTATAAGCACAAATTTTGAGTTAGTTTGTTAATTGAAAATGTGCAGCCCCCTCTGATATAATTGCACTCACCAATTATAACAGAGGGGGTATTTTTATGAAAAAAATTTCTAAAAAGTTTGCTGTTGTGTGGGCAGCTGCGGTAACAGTGATGGTTGTTGCAATGATGGTGCAGATTATGCGGCCGGGCAATGCATTGGGGGCGCAGGGATATGACGGCACGGACAGTGACCGGACAGGGGAGGTACATGAGCAGGGCAGTCTGCATGTAAGGACAGAATTTGAGGATATTAAGGATATGCTGCGGCAGAGATGCATAGCGGCGCTCGAGAATGGTGTGAAGGTTGAAGATATGGAGGTTCTGTCAGATGTATTTGGGGACAGGCAGATTAAGCTGCTGTATGATGCATTGGCGGCAGAGCTTGAGAATCAGGGGCAGACTGTTCCTGATGGGCTGTATTCAGTTATAAGGGACAGCAGCGTCCCTGCAAAGTGGAGGATAATGCTCGATTCGGCAGATGTGGAGCGGATTGCAGGTATTATGATGGAGTATATTGAGAATAACAGGGAGCGGCTGTATGACGGTGACAGGTTATCCGATGCTAATGTATCAGCACTTGTGCGGGAGGCACTTGAGAGTGCGATGTCAGGTCAGGAGGGGCGCCTTATAGTATCGAAAGAATACATATCAGGCAGCAGTGACATAATCAGGGAGGTAATAAGCAATATAACCGGTAACGGCAGCTATCGGATACAACTGAGTGATGAGGATGTGAGAAGAATAACAGATGAACTGAAAGACCAGATACAGATGCCGCCGTCACAGAAACAAATACTTGGGCATGAGGAGCTTAACGTATTGCTTAACGGATGGCAGGAGCAGATTACAAGAAGCATCGGAAGCATGATAGATTTCTGCAATTCAAAGCTGGATGAGCTTGGCTCGGATATTGATTATATGGGAAGACGTGTCGATAATGACATGACATCACTGGAAGGGAAAATTGGTGGAGAGATGTCATCACTTGGAGACAGGCTCAGCGATGACATATCATCAGCCAGGGATGGGCTTGATGCATTATCACAGCGTCAGGATGCATCAGACATACGGCTGGATGTGATAAGGCAGGATAATGAAGAGAACATAGCTGCGTTGAAAGACAGTACAATGCAGCTTATAGAAGAACTTTCTGCAGTATCTGACAGTCACGGAACAATGCTTCTGCAGAATGCACAGGCTGTGGAGAACCTGAGAAACGTGTGTGAAGCGCTTGAAAATGATAAGCTTTCAAGAGCGGAATTTGACAGATTTGGTGTTTCAATAAATGAGGTAATAGAAAAAGCCAATCAGGAAAATAATTCGGCTATTGCTAAGCTGGCTGAGGAGGTTAAGAGTCAGGGGAATAATATCGGCAGAATTAATGATATGTATAACGAACTCGATAAGAGTGTTACGGCGAGATTTGAGGCAGCAGTGGAAGAGGCACAGAAAAAGCATGAGGAATTACGGGATAATATGACAAATGATGTTGAGAAAGCGAAGGAAGACCTGCAGAAGAATATTGATAATGTGTCAGATAGCATGAACAGTATGGATAAGAAACTTGATAATATATCGTCAGAAGCACAGGTACAGCTTGACAGACAGAATAAGGAGCTTAACAAGAGAATAGACGGAATAATAGCGGAACTTGATAAGTCATCTTCAGAATCTGATAAGAAGCTTGCAGAACTGATGAAGAGTATGCAGGATAACATAGGAGATACAACAAAGCTTGTAACATCACAGAAAACTGTTGTTGGAGCACTTAATGAGGTTTTTCAGTATGCCAGTGACGGTAAGAGAGTCATAGCGGATGCAATAACTGCACCGGCAGCCGGAACTGGCGTAAAGACAGAGATTAATGCATCATTTGGTGTTATGGCGGGTAATATCAGTAAACTTGCCAAAATTAATTATGACAAGGGGCTTGCGGATGCAGATTCTGTAATTAATACATCAGGAGACAACTATAAGGCTGGCGTTGACAGCGCTAAAAAGGGGAATGCTTCTCCTTCACAGGTACTTGCAGGAGTTACGTTCACATCGCTGGGAGGAATTAATCAGACGGGAACTATGCCTGACAGAGGAATGCTTAACTGGAAACCGTCTGCCGGAGAGGTTATGAGAATCCCGGAAGGCTATTACAAAGGAGGACTTATAGATTCGTCAGCTGCATATGATGCCGGAGTTAAGGCAGGACTGACGGCTGAAAAAAAACAAAGTTTCCTTAAGTACACGATAGATAATATATGCAGTACTCCTTATCAGGAAGACAGTAATGATATAACGTATAATGTTGACGGATTCAGTAGAATATATTACAGATTCAGCTCCAGCTACGGAGAGAATGATAATGATGAATCGTTCGGTAAAGCAAGCCTCACAATTAATAATCAAAGTCAGTGCGTGTTTGACGAATATGATGAAGATGATAACCGCATATACGGAGGAAGAACTTATGAAGGAGTATTTGACTGCAGCGGAATGTCAACGATAACAACATCTGTATGGATACGATCCGGCAGTTCGAGATGGGGTTCAGCATCTTTTCAGATTACGGATGTAGAGTAGAACTTGTTGTCACTGCTAAAAAATAGTATAATAACAATATTACATAGATGAGCAGGAAGGCAGTGGATTAATGAGTATATTGAATCTTGAGAAGATAACGAAGGTTTATGGTGAAAGGACGTTGCTTGACAATGTCACTCTTGGTATAAATGAAGGCGATAAGATTGGCGTTGTGGGAGTTAATGGCTGCGGTAAGTCGACGCTCCTCAAGATAGTAGCAGGTCTGGAGGAGGCAGATTCAGGTAAGATTGTAAAGGGCAATGACGTAACAATCTCATATCTGCCTCAGACACCTGTGTTTTCTAAGGATGAAAGGATAATAGATTATGTTGTCGGTGGTGCGTTGGATATTGCGACAAGCTATAATTCCGGAGGATCGGAGCACGAGCTTGAAAATTACGATTCAATAGCCGGGGAAGCTAAGACTATTCTTACAAAGTTAGGAATAGATGATTATGAAGCTGATATCAGTAAGATGTCCGGCGGACAGAAAAAAAGAATAGCATTGGCAAGAGCACTTATAAGACCATCAGGTCTTCTTATACTGGATGAGCCGACGAACCACCTCGATAATGATATGGTAATATGGCTGGAGGATTATATACGCAGATTCCGTGGACAGCTCCTGATGGTTACACATGACAGATATTTCCTTGATAATGTAACGAACAGGATAATAGAGGTTGACGGAGGCAGTCTGTATTCATATGCAGAGAATTATTCGGGCTTTCTTAAGCTTAAGAGTGAGCGCGAAGAGATGGCCAATGCAACAGAACAGAAAAGACAGAATATGCTACGTAAAGAGCTTGCCTGGATCCAGCGTGGATGTCAGGCACGTTCAACCAAGCAGCAGGCAAGAATTGACAGATATGAGGATATGAAAGAAGCTTCAAGGCAGGCACGGCAGTCGTTTGATAAGCAGTCACTTGAACTTGGCTCGGTATATACAAGGCTTGGCAGGAAGACGATAGAGCTTAACAGCATATCCAAGTCGTTTGGTGCAAAGAAGATAATAGATAACTTCACATATATATTCCTGCGTGATGACAGGATAGGTTTCATAGGCAATAATGGCTGTGGTAAGTCGACGCTTATGAAGATTATTACCGGAATTATGGAGCCGGACAGCGGCTATGTTGAAATCGGACCAACTGTCAAAATCGGATTTTTCATGCAGGAGAATAAGTTTGAAGATGAGTCACTTACAGTGCTTGATTATGTTAAGGCAATTGGAGAATATGTAATCACTGCTGATGGAAGGATTACGGCATCACAGATGTGTGAGAAGTTTCTTTTCAACATGAAGATGCAATGGACACCGATAACCAAGCTGTCAGGCGGAGAGAAGAGAAGATTGTATCTCCTGTCCGTACTTATGGAGTCACCGAATGTGCTTATTCTGGATGAGCCTACTAATGACCTTGATATTGAGACACTTGAGATACTTGAAGACTACCTTGATAAGTTTGCAGGAATAGTAATAACAGTATCACATGACAGATATTTCCTTGACAGGGTTGTGGACCGTATATTCGCTTTTGAGGACGGTGGAGTGATTAAACAGTATGAAGGCGGATTCAGCGATTACTATGAAAAATCACACCAGTCAGCAGGTGCGGCTGTTGCCAGACAGGCAGCTGCACAGGACGGAAAGCCGGCATCGGTAAGGAACAGGGAGCATGAGAAAAAGCTTAAGTTCACATTTGCGGAGCAGAAAGAATTCGAGACTATAGATGATGATATAGCTAATCTTGAACAGAAGATAGCGGATATAGATATGCAGATAGAAAAATCAGCTACACAATATTCAAAGCTTAGCGAGCTTATGTCACAAAAAACGGAATATGAACAAAAGCTCTCAGACATGATGGACAGATGGGTTTATCTCAATGATCTCAATGAAAGGATTAATAATGAAGAACAACGCAAATAACAAAAAGAAAAGAGGCCTATTCAGGATTGTGTTCGGAAGAACAACAATTGTCGTACTTCTGATTCTTATGCAGGTGGCAATGCTGTTTTGTGCATATGCATTTCTTGCAAATAAGATAATATACTATCAGGGAGTTATAACTGCAATATCGTTCGTCACCCTGGTATGTATAATCAATAATGACGAGAATGCCGGATTTAAAATTGCATGGATAATTCCTGTATTGGCATTTCCGGTATTTGGCGCGTTATTCTATCTTTACTGCCGCAATCAATATTCCATTAAGATGATAAAAGGAAAGCTTAATTTGATTGATGCTGACATAAAGCAATATCAGAGAAAAAGCATAGGTGCTGATTCTGTTGAGGTTAATAATGATCTTGGGGAAGTAGGTATTGCTAACTATCTGTATAATTCCGGAAACTATTCAGCATATACGGAGAGCGGGATAGAATACTATCCGCTTGGAGATGACATGTATGTGAGCCTTGTAAGAGAATTAGAGAAGGCAGAGAAGTTTATATTTTTGGAATATTTCATAATTGCCAAAGGATATATGTGGGATTCGATACTTGATATTCTCAAGCGAAAAGTCAGTGAAGGCGTTGAAGTCCGCCTTATGTATGATGGAATGTGCAGTTTTGTTCTCCTGCCATATTCATATCCGAAGCAGCTTGAAGAGTACGGAATTAAGTGCAGGATGTTTGCACCTATAGTTCCGGTACTCTCGACGTATCACAATAACAGGGATCACCGTAAGATAGTTGTGATAGATGGCAGGACGGCATTTACCGGTGGGGTTAATCTGGCGGATGAATACATTAATCACATAGAGAGGTTCGGACATTGGAAAGACACGGGCGTTATGATTAAAGGCGACGCTGTAAGGAGTATGACGCTTATGTTTCTGCAATTGTGGAATGTCAGTGAGCAGCACATGGAAAGACATTACTCAAAGTATCTTATTGACAATCCTGAGATAAAGGGCAATCAGGGCATTGTAATTCCATTTGGTGACGGACCATATAATAGAGAAGACATTGGAAAGAATGTATATATCGACATACTTAACCGGGCACACAGATATGTTCATATAATGACACCATATCTTATACTTGATGATGAGATGGTGGCAGCTCTTAGATATTCTGCAGAGAGAGATGTGGAGACAATAATTATCATGCCGCATATCCCGGATAAGAAGTATGCTTATCTGCTTGCAAGAACATATTATAAAGAACTTATAGAATATGGCGTTAAGATATACGAATATACGCCGGGGTTTGTGCATGCCAAGCAGTTTGTGAGTGACGATATACGAGGAGTTGTCGGCTCATTTAATCTTGACTACAGAAGTATGTATCTGCATTATGAATGTGCAGTATATATGTACAATACACCGGTTATCAGTGATATAGAAAAAGATTTTCAGGACACTCTTGCTAAGTGCCAGCAGATAACTGTAAAGACATGCAACGAGTACTCTAAGATTGGAATGCTTATCGGAAGAGTCTTAAGAATCTTTGCACCACTTATGTGATAATTATATGTAGCAATATATGCAATAATTGGTACTTGCAATAATTTAAGAAGATATGGTATTATTTAGCTCTGATTAGGCTGAACTAATTTGAATTTAGTACAACTAATCAGGGCTTTTTATGTGCTTGTGTGTGCATACATATTATTTCAGGCAGGCGGCCTGCAGAATGGAGTTTTTGATGACTATTATTAAGCTTACATGGATAGCACTGGGATTTGTATGTTTTGGGCTTGGTACACTTGGAGTAGTGCTTCCGGTACTGCCGACAGTTCCATTTTATATGGCAACGGCATATTGTTTTGCAAAAAGCTCAGACAGATTACATGATTGGTTTACAGGAACACGGTTATACAGGAAGTATCTGGATTCATATGTGAAAAACAGGGCAATGACTGTGAAAACGAAGGTGAGCCTCCTTACAACGTCTTCAATAGTAATGGGAATAGGATTTATTATGATGGAAAGTGTTCCGGCTGCGAGAGTTATTCTGTTTGTCGTGTGGGTATGTCATATATTATATTTTGTTTTCAGAGTGAAGACTATAAGAGAAAGCGGGGAATCAACATTTGTCGGGGACTGATATGAATTATAAGACTGAGAAAAAGAGACTCAGGGAGCAGAAGGTAGTTGGGCAGATGATTGTGCTGTATTGCAGGAAGAACCATAACACTGATTACGGAATGAAGAATGGCGCAAGCCATGACATGAGTCATAATACGGACGGCATAGGTGGAAAATTGTGTGATGAATGCAGTGCTTTGTATGAATATGCGGCACAGAGAAGCAGAATGTGTCCTTTTATGGAGAAAAAGACATTTTGCTCTAACTGTACAGTACACTGCTATAAGCCGGAGATGAGAGAGCGGATTAAGAAGGTTATGAAATTCTCCGGACCGAGAATGCTGCTTTATCATCCGTTCATGGCGGTGTGGCATGTTGTAAGTTCACGGCTTGAGAAAAAGAAAGATAAGAAGGGAAAGACCTGATTATGATAAAGACAAAGCTGATAAAGCTGCTTGCAGACTCTAAAAAATACATAGCGTATAACATATTCTGGCAATGGGCAGCACTCATAAGCCAGATAATAATAGTGTACATAATTGCAAATATTATAGCAAAGCTGCCCGCTCCTTTAAACTATATGGACGTGGTTAAGCTTTTGGCAGCACTGGCAGTAAGATTCGTAAGTGACAGGCTCGCGTCTATGGCTTCATACAGAGCGAGCGTCGATGTGAAAAGAGTGCTCAGGGAGAAGATATTTGACAAACTTTTAAGGCTTGGAAGCTCGTATAATGAGCAGATTGCAACATCGCAGGTCGTACAGCTTGCAACAGAAGGTGTTGAACAGCTTGAAACATACTTTGGAAAGTATATTCCACAGCTTTTTTATAGTCTGCTTGCACCGGTTACGCTTTTTGCAGTGCTTGCATTTGTAAGTGTTAAGGCGGCGGCAGTGCTTCTTATATGCGTTCCGCTGATACCTGTATCCATAGTGGCGGTACAGAAATTTGCAAAAAAACTGCTCAATAAGTATTGGGGAATATATACAGAACTTGGAGACAGTTTTCTTGAAAATCTTCAGGGGCTTACAACACTTAAGATATATAAGGCGGATGAGATGAAAGCCGTGCAGATGGATGAAGAAGCACAGCGCTTTAGAAATGTAACAATGAAGGTACTAACGATGCAGCTTAATTCCACAAGCGTAATGGATATTATGGCTTACGGAGGAGCGGCAACAGGAATGGTTGTTGCAGTGAGTGAATATTATACCGGTAATATAGATGCGGCCGGAGCTGTAATGATAGTTTTTCTTGCAGCGGAATTCTTTCTTCCGTTGAGACTGCTTGGTTCATTCTTCCATATAGCAATGAATGGAATGGCTGCAAGTGACAGGATATTTGAACTGCTCGATATGCATGAGGATGATAATTCGGAGACGGCAGTGATTAACGGGGCGGATGAAGGAATAGAAATAGATATAAGTAATCTGTCATTTTCATATGATGGTGAGAGAAATGTGCTGGGGAATATATCATTTGAACTGAAAAACGGCAGTTTTGTATCACTTGTTGGTGAATCGGGATGTGGAAAGAGCACGATTGCCGGAATTCTTATGAAGAGAGTTACAGGCTGGAAGGGCAGCGTTACTGTTAACGGCCAGGATATACGAAACATCAGTGATATAGATATAATGAAGAATATTACTCTGGTAAGCCATGACAGTTATCTGTTTAAGGGAACTGTAAGGGATAACCTAATGATGGGCAGTCCTATGGCATCTGATGATATGATGACAGCTGCGTTAAGAAGAGTTAATCTGGCAGATTTTGTAGAGTCAGAGGGAGGATTGGATATGCAGCTTAATGAGCGTGCAAGTAATCTCTCGGGAGGACAGAAACAGAGACTTGCGATGGCAAGGGCACTTCTTAAGGATTCAGGAGTATATATATTTGATGAGGCGACATCTAACATAGATATAGAAAGTGAAGAGATGATAATGTCAATCATAAGGGAATTGGCAAAGACAAAGTCAGTATTGCTGATTAGCCACAGGCTTGCCAATGTCGTTAATTCGGATGATATATATATGCTTAAAGACGGCGTCATAGTTGAGAGTGGAACACATGATGAACTGACTGCCAATAAAAAAGCTTATGCCTATATGTATGAAAATCAGATGAAGCTTGAAAAATATAAAGAGGAGGCAGTATTATGAATAAATCAAATGTAAGACAGAAAAGTGCAATATCAATAATGGCCAGTCTTATAGTGCTTGTTAAGCCACTGCTTCACATAATGCTCATGGCGGTCATACTTGGCGTGGCAGGATATCTTTGTGCAATATTCATAACGGTTCTGGCGGCAGGAGTGCTTGCCTATGGAGCGTCAGTACATATTTTTATATTAATGATAGTTATTGCGGTTATGCGTGGTGTGCTTCATTATGCAGAACAGTACTGTAATCATTTTATTGCATTCAAGCTTCTTGCAATAATACGACATAAGGTATTTGCAGTATTGAGAAAACTGTGTCCCGCCAAACTTGAGGGGAGAGACCGTGGCAACCTTATATCAATAATAACAACAGATATAGAGCTGCTTGAGGTATTCTATGCACATACTATATCTCCGATAGCAATAGCAGTTATCACATCAATAATTATGACAGCTTATATTGCCAATATATATATGCCGGCAGGGATTCTTGCAATGTGTGCCTATATTATTGTTGGCGCAGTTCTTCCACTTCTGTTTGGCAGGGCAGGAGCTGACACAGGTATGCAGTTTCGCAATGATTTTGGTGAACTGAACAGCTATGTTCTGGATTCACTCCGTGGACTTGATGAAATAATACAGTATGGCTGTGAGAAAAAGCGCAGGGAAGAGATGGATAACAGGGCATTACGTCTTGCCGGTCTGCAGAAAAAACTCAGTAATATTGAGGGGAGACAGAGGTCTGTGACTAATGCAGCGGTGCTGCTTGCATCATTTGCAATGCTGTTTCTTATGTCTGATGCCGCCGCATCACATGCTGTTGGCAGTGCTGCTCATGCTATTGGCAGAGAGGAGGTACTGGTGTGTACAGCTGCAATGATGAGTTCATTCGGACCGGTAGTTGCACTTGCCAATCTGTCTAATAATCTTCATCATACGCTTGCGAGCGGGGAGAGAGTCCTGTCGCTGCTTGAGGAGAGTCCGGAGACGGAAGAGATTACTGACGGATGTGATATTGCCGGATTCGGAGGTGTGTCGTGCAATGATGTGACATTTGCTTATGATGACAGGGATATACTCAGGAACTTTTCTGTAAGTTTTCAGCCCGGACGGATGATTGGGATACACGGAGCAAGCGGATGCGGAAAATCCACGCTGTTAAGACTTATTATGAGATTCTGGGATGTGAAGTCGGGGAGCATAGATATATCAGGAAATGATGTCCGTAACATTAACACAAACAGCCTGAGGGATAATCAGTCATTCGTTACTCAGGATACATATATATTTAACGATACGATAGCTGCCAATATAGCTGTAGCTAAGCCTGATGCATCCAGAGAGGAGATTACGGAAGCAGCTAAGAAAGCATCTGTGCATGATTTTATAATGTCACTGCCTGATAATTATGATTCAAAGACCGGGGAACTCGGTGGAGCACTGTCCGGAGGTGAGAGACAACGTTTAGGGATTGCCAGGGCATTTCTTCATGATGCGCCGCTTATGCTTCTTGATGAGCCTACAAGCAATCTGGATTCACTTAATGAAGGAATAATATTAAAATCTCTCAGGGAGAGCAGTGACGGGAAGACTATTATTATGGTCTCGCACAGGGAATCAACTTTGAATATTGCTGATGAAATAGTGGAGATGTAAGAAAAAATAAAAACAAGGCACTGCTTTTGCTCCCCCCTCACAGGGGTAACAAGTGATTCCTGGGATACCCCGGCAGGTCATCGTGTTTACGATGCCTGCCGGGGCTTCTCTGTTTCCTGGGTTTGTAGGGGTTCTGGTGCTTCCAGTGCTTCTTCCACATCCTGCTGACCGCTGCCGACATAGCCAATGCCGTTGTAGTGGATCTCCACAGTCTGGGGCGCGTGTTTAGACCACTTCACCTCTTTTTCATGTACCACGATCTTCTCAATAAACAGCCGCAGCAGTTCCGGTGTCAGTTCTGTAATGTCTGTGTACCGCTTTGCCCTGTCGAGGAAGTCCTCCGTCCCGCTCACCGTTTCCCGCAGGCGTTGGATGTCGGCTTCTTTCTGCGGGATACCTGCGGCGATTTGATTCTGCTCCTCCATATAGCTGCCGGAAAGCGTCTGGAACTGCTCCGTGGTGATACGGCCCAGCACGCTATCCTCATACAGCTTCTTGAAGATGGTGTCCAATTCCATTTTCCGCTTCCGCATGGCGGCCAGTTCTTTCTCCTGCTTGCGGATCTCCCGCTGGATCTCGGCGGACTGCCTGCTGCCGATATAGGCGGCAAATTCTTCTGGATGTTCCCGTGCCATGGCCGTTACCCTCCGCAGGTCCTCCAGCACCACCTCATCCAGAACGCACTCCCGAATGTAGTGGCCCGTACAGGCTTCGCCATCCTTCTTGTAGGTGCGGCAGGTAAAGTGATTGTAGCTGGCGGACATGGTATGCGCCCGGTGCAGCACCATGTTGGAGCCGCAGTCGGCGCAGAACACAAGGCCGGAATACTTGTTCTGCTCTTCCATCTTTGTCAGACGGCGCTTGTTCTTCCGCACCCTTTGTACCATGTCCCAGACCTCCCGCGTAATGAGGGCGGGATGGGTGTTCTCAAAGACCAGGCACTCCTCTCTTGGATGTTCGACCCTCCGCTTGTCCTTGTAGGATCTGCTGCTGTGCTTCATGTTAATGGTATTGCCCAGATAGATCTCGTTCTCCAGCATATCCGCCACGGTATCCCCAGACCAGTGATACGGGCGTTGTGTATCCACCCCCACGTGCGTGATGCCGTACTTGCTGTAGGCGTACATGGTGGGCGTCAGGATCTGCTCTTTCTTGAGAATGCGGGCAATTTGGCTGGGGCCACTGCCAGCGGCGCACATGGCGAATATCCTACGGACGATGGATGCCGCTTCCTCATCCACGATTAGTTTTTTCGTGCCTGGGTCCTTTCGGTAGCCGTAAGGCGCTCTGGTCCCCAGCCGTTCGCCCCGTTCCGCTTTGGCCTTCAGCACCGCACGGATCTTCCGGCTGGTGTCCCGAATAAACCACTCGTTAAACAAATTCTTGAACGGCATGAGGTCATTGCTCTCGCTGCTGTCGGTGTCCACATTGTCATTGATGGCGATGTAGCGGACGCCGAACATGGGGAAGCGTTCCTCGATGTACAGGCCCGTGTGGAGCTGATTTCTGCCGAGGCGGCTGAGATCTTTGGTCACAATGATCCCGATTTCGCCGTTTTCCATGTCTGAGATCATCTGCTGGAACGCCGGTCTTTGGAAGTTTCCTCCCGAAAAACCGTCATCCACATAAAAGCAGGGGCTGGGGAAATGGTGATCTTCCGCGAATTTCTGCAAAATGGCTTTTTGATTTTGGATTGAGTTGGAATCGCCCTCTATCCCATCGTCCTGGCTGAGACGGCAGTAAAGAGCGGTTTTCCTGATTTGGTTTGACTGATTCATACAGTCCTCCTTTTCTTTGTCAAACCGTTCAGAGCATTGCGACACCACAATACCCCGAACGGTCTGAAATGTCCAGCACTTTACGCGCACAGCTTTCCCTGCCGAAAGTCCAGTTCCGCCAAGGATTTCAGCTTATCCTCCACGGTTTCGCTGCCATGCCGGGGAAACACGGAAATGACTCGAATCTCCCGCCCGCAGGCTGTCTGCAACCGCTCCACAGTGATATGATGATTGTCGATGGTGATATTGGATTTTTGCTCCATAGGCTCTCCTTTTTCTATTGCTTACTGAGTTTGCCAACACGCCGCCTGTGGGGTCTCTGCCGGAGGGGATGGGCAGGGACGCTGCCCATTGCGGAAGAACGCCACACAGGGCGGCACAGGGCGAACGGGCGGGGGTTTACTGCCCGTCCTTGTGGCTCAGATCATGGTGGGCGTTTATATGGTGGGCCTGTTCAAGAATGTGTTCCAGCAGGAAACGAATCCTGTCCGCCGTCTCCCGGTCCACTTCCTTTGCGCGGGGATTCCGCAAAATCTGGCGGATATTCTTCGACACTCATGCGGACGCAGGTCCGATGTGTCTGTTTGCTCATAAACCACCTCCAGAACGCTTCCGGCAATGTTGCCGAAAGCGGTTTTCTGCTTTTTCAGATACCCCTCACTACCCCTCCCGAAAAAACAGCGTGGTGAATACCCCGGAATCAAAAACTCCTGCAAAAGATTTAAGGTCAAGGGTGTGCAATAGACACCCTCGCCGTCCAGTCAAGGGTGTCTTATTGACACCCAAAGCGAAAAAAATCGGCAGACAGGCTCTTGTAAAGTCTGTCTGCCGATGGTAACATACCGCAAATCGAAGAAGGAGGCATGGAACATGATGGCTGCTGTTTTATCGCTGGGGCTGGCGCTGCTGGGAGGAATCATCTGTCTGGTGCAGACGCTGCGGCTGTCCGTACCGCTGCTGTATGGAGCATTGGTCATCACAGTATTCCGCCCGTGGTATCTGGCCCATACCGCTCTGGCGGACGGGATTTTCCTTGTGCTGGTGGGGCTTGCGGCACTTTCCTGGGTGGTGACGCTGATTCGTGTGGTGCGGGAGATGATCTGGTAAAGTAAGGGTTGGCAAGATTGCCAACCCTTACTTTTAGACAACTTTGTCAAAAAGTCTGACCGGGTTCGGAGATTTCACCGAACCCGGTTTTCAGCGTCTACCGCTTTTGACAAGATTGTCTGAAGCGCTTTAGAGCGGTCCACTGTGATCGGGTTCGGCCATATTGCCAAACCCGATTTTATATGCTACTTTCCGGCAATGCTGCCGAGAAGTTTCCGCCCGCGGGCGGCATGGGGGACTGGGGGTTACCCCAGCAAGCGCGTTTGTCATACAAACGCTATGCTTGCAACTGCGCCGCCCAAGGCGGCAGGGGCTTTTTGAATAGTGCCGATAATACTCCTTATGAGAAAAACGGCGATGAAGTGCGGTCGCTGGCGGATGCGGTAAAATCTACACGCACATAATGCGTGGTGGAATCCAGCGACTCATGACCAAGGATATCTGCAGTCAGCTTAATACCCGCTCCGCAGTTATAGATATTGGAAGCTGCGGTTCTTCTGATACTAAGTTCTTCGGCAACGAGGACTGACCGATCGGTCTTTCCTTTTTTGAAGCAGCGTGTTATACTATGGAAAATAGTGTAACGCGCTGCTTTTTTTCAGCAGGCGGAGGGAGTTAGAAACGATGATTTATCACTGCGAGGATCACACCTGTAATTATTGGGATGAAGGCGAAAAGCTGCCGGAGCGCTGTCCGCAGTGCGGCCGGAAATTGCTGCGCGCCAACGAGGCCGATATGACCGGAGATGATTGGACGGCTTTAGGCAACACCCTTTGGGATGCAGAGGCATCGGATAAAAAGCGCATGGTGGATTGTTTTCGGAAAGCTGCATATCTCGGCAGCGCATGGGGCGTATGCAATCTGGGCATCTGCATGGAGCAGGGAAACGGCGTGGAGGCGGATCCGGTTCAGGCTTTTTGGCTTTATCAGCAGGCGGTGGAAATGGGGAGCCTGAATGCGGTGTGCTGCTTGGGCGTGTGCTATGAACACGGCATTGGCACGGCTCCGGACGCGAAACAGGCTGCCGAGTTATACTGCAAGGCGGCGGAATACGGTTCGCCCCGCGGACAGATGCTGCTCGCCCACGCCTTCCACGACGGGATCGGCGTGGAAGCCGACGCTGCCGAGGCCGTGCACTGGGTGCGCGCGGCGGCGTATCAGCGCTACGGTGAAGGTATGTACCGGCTGGGCGTATGCTATGAATACGGCGACGGCGTGGAGCAAAACTGGGAGCGTGCTGTGCATTGGTTCCGCGAGGCGGCAGAGAGTGGCGTGAGCGCGGCAATGACGGATCTGGGATACTGCTATGAAAAGGGCTGCGGCGTGGAGCAGAGTTGGGAGCAGGCCTTTTCCTGGT
>ENA-OZKI01000196-OZKI01000196.1-human-gut-metagenome-genome-assembly--contig:-NODE-196-length-19102-cov-9.398015_pt1 | contig 19102 bp, 25 predicted proteins | sample MGYA00244178_ERZ653754 | MGnify/ENA primary metagenome ERZ653754 (study PRJEB26926, sample SAMN06165253) | human gut metagenome | biome: ENVO:00009003; feature: ENVO:2100002; material: ENVO:00002003... | reverse complement strand
GAGATTTCTGCCTGTCTCGTGGGCTCGGAGATGTGTATAAGAGACAGGCAAAAGATAATGATGCTATGACATTTTCGTTTGAAGGGACTTCTACTGACGATACTGACTTTAATCACTCTATATGTATGGAACAAGAAAAAGGTCGTAATGTTACCTGTGAAGTCATTCCTATAGAACGGAAAACAAAGCAGGATATAGTGAATTCGTTTGAAAAGAGAGGTTACAAATTATCTCAAACTTCTATTTTTAAATAATCTCATTAATATTTTTATAAGGCTCTCAAACGAGAGCCTTTTTTATTGGGCGTTATATGGAAAAACTCAAAGTAAAACCAAATTTTATTGACAAAGCGTTCTCGTACTTTGCACCGGTTCATGGGCTACGGCGCTTGGAAGCCCGTACCCGGATGGCTATGGTAGGCGGATATACCGGAGCAAGGCTCGACCGGCGGCAAACAAAAGCCTGGCGGACAGCTGACGGCTCTGCGGACAATGTAACTTTGCCGGATCTGCCGATGTTGCGCGAACGATCGCGAGATTTGCTGCGCAATGCCCCGCTGGCAACAGGAGCTGTTAATACGGTGGTCACCAATGTTGTCGGTACCGGACTTCGAGTACACAGCAATATTGACCGTGAAGTCTTGAAGCCATTTATGAAAACCGAGGAAGCCTTTGACAAATGGGAACGAGAAGCCGAACGGATTTTTCGACACTGGGCGGAAAGCACAAATTGCGATGCAACGCGCTACCAAACTTTCACAGAGCTGCAAAACCTGATCATCCGCTCCTGCTTGGAAAGCGGTGACATTTTTATTGTCCGCCGTTACATAAAACGGCCGAATGCTTTGCTGGGCTTGAGTCTGCAATTGGTTGAAGCTGACCGGGTAGCAAATCCGAATTTCCAAATGGATACATCAAAACTCAGTGGCGGCGTGGAACTGGATGATAACGGTGCGCCGGTTGCTTATTATATATATAAGCGTTTTCCCGGCGATTATACCGAAGGAAGCAACGAATATGTCAGGGTTCCGGCTTTCTCAAAAGACGGAGAACGGCAGGTATACCATATTATGAACCGTATCCGGCCGGGATTAACCCGAGGTGTTCCTTATCTGGCACCGGTTATCGAAACGCTCAAACAGCTCGACAAATATTCTGAAGCGGAAATCATGTCTGCCGTGGTTTCGGCAATGTTTACCGTCTTTGTCAAGAGCGAATCTGAAGACGGGCTGGCTCCCTTTGGCGGGCAAACCGATAGCACGAACGACAGTGACTATAAGCTTGGCGTAGGTGCTATTCTGGATTTGCAGCCGAATGAGAGTATTGAAATTGCTGATCCGAAACGTCCAAATCAAGCGTTTGATCCATTTGTCCAAGCGGTTTTGCGTCAGATTGGTGTTGCACTGGAATTGCCGTTTGAAATTCTGATCAAGCACTTTACGGCCAGCTATTCTGCGGCACAAGCTGCATTAGTCGAAGCTTGGAAGTTCTTTTCAGCGCGTCGGCGGTGGCTGGCAACTCAATTTTGCAAACCGGTTTATGACATGGTCATCAGTGAAGCAGTCGCAAGGGGCATCTTGGATGCCCCTTGCTTTTTCTCGCATCCGCTTATTCGGGAAGCCTATCTTGGAGCTGATTGGGTTGGGCCGCCACGTGGCCAGATTGACCAGTACAAAGAAATCCGGGCTGCAGAAAAGAGAATCGAAATCGGCATAACAACATTGGCTGAAGAAACGGCAGCTTTGACCGGCGGCGATTGGGAGCGGAAACATCCGCAGACAGCCAAAGAACATATGATGCGTAAATCGTTAAAATAAGGAAAACCAATGAAAAGTTTGTTATCACTCGGCAAATATTGGGCAATTGAGCCTGATACCTTTAACAATTTGGAGGCATTAGTTTCAAAAGATGCTCCGGTTTTAGAGAATACGCGGACAGTTCGAATCCAGAATGGCGTGGCAATTATCCCTGTCAGCGGGGTTATTACCGGCAGAATGGATTTTCTGACTTATATACTCGGCGGCACAGCTCTTGATATTCTGGCAAAAGACTTCCGAACCGCCTTGGAAAACAGTGATGTTCGGGCAATTGTGCTTGATTTTGACAGTCCCGGCGGAATCGCCGTCGGGCCGGCAGAAATGGCTGATATGATTTTTAATGCTCGCGGAAACAAGCCAATCATCTCATATGTTGGTCGAAACTGCTGCTCGGCAGCTTATTGGCTGGCCTCGGCCGCGGATAAGATTATTGCACATCCGGCCGCTTTGCTTGGCAGTATCGGCGTGGTCACCGCCGTACCGGTACAGGAACAACCGGATGAAAGCGGTACTAAATGTTATGAAATCGTTTCTTCCAACGCCAAAGCCAAACGTCCGGATCCGCGCACGGAAGACGGAATCAAAACAATTAAGGCAGAGCTTGACGCTCTGGAAGCACAATTCATCGGCAGCGTTGCCAAGTTTCGCAATATTTCGGAAGAAAAAATCCGAAATGATTTTGGTAAAGGCGGTGTCGTGATAGGCCATGAAGCTCTCCAACGAAGCATGGCCGACGAGCTTGGCTCGTTTGAGAGCGTCCTTGCTTCTCTAACCGTAACCCCTAAAATTGAAAGAAACATAACTATGGATAAAACGAAAACAGAAACTCCCGTTACTCCGGAGATTACCGCTTCTTATATCCAAAGCGAATATCCCGAAGTTGCAAAGGCCATTGCCAGTGAAGCCTATGATAAAGGCATGGTTGATGGTCGTAAAACAGCTGAAGAATCCTATCAAAAAGGCGTTTTGGCTGAACGTGATCGCATCTTGGCTATTGAAAAAGTGGCTCTTCCCGGACACGAGGATCTTATTGAAAAAGCCAAGGCTGACGGTTCAATGACGGCGGAAACCGTCGCAATGCAAATGGTAATGGCTGAGAAAAAGCGGGGAATCAGCCATCTTGCCAGTTTGCAAACTGCCGAAAAAGAACTTCCGCCAATTCCTGAAGCTCCCGCCCCAATGGCTGTTTCTCAGGTTGATCCTGAAGCCCCTTTGGAAGACAGAGCCAAAGCCGAATGGAATAAATCCGCTGATCTCCGCAGAGAATTTGCCAATGAGTTTGAAGACTATTTGGCCTATAAGCAGGCGGAAGAAAACGGTTCGGTCAAAATTTACTCAACCCGTAAGTAAAGGAAAATCAATATGGCAAAATTAACCAATGATATTGCCCGGACTTATGAACTCGGAGATATAGAGGAATTTCCGGTTCTGGCTGGCGAAAAAATCTGCGAGGGTGCAGCTGTTGGCATTGATTCCAATGGTTATGCCCGCTCTTTGCAAGCTGGCGATAAGTTTGGGGGCTTTGCTGACGAAGCGGCAGATAATTCATCTGGACAGGATGGCTCCCGGACTGTTCGTGTTAAGTATAAAGGAACTGTTGTCATTACCGCTCCTTCCGGCATTACACAAGCCAATGTCGGTAATTATTTATACGCTTCAGACGACAATACGTTCACAACTACAGCCAGTAATACTTTAATCGGAACTATTCGAAGTTTCTCAAACAATGAGATTTCTATTGAGTTTGAAGCGTTCATCAAAGCTGTAACTAGTGGCGTTGGCGGATAATTCCTTCTTCACTTTTCTCTACAGAAAATAATTTTAACATTTTATAAAGGAATGTGGCATGAGTGCATCTGCATTATCATCAAGAGCCATTATTGGCTCTTTTTACCGTAGACTAAAACAGGATACGGGAATGAAATGGGTCGCGGCTATCAGTAACTATTTTCAGTCGGATCAGGACAGCGAAACCTATAACTGGCTTGGTCAGGTTCCGGTCATGCGTGAATGGGTCGGCGGCCGACAGGCAAAGGGTTTCACGACCAATGGATTAACTATCGAAAACAAGCATTTTGAGGCTACGCTCGAAATTTCAACAAAAGACATCCGCCGTGATAAAACCGGCCAAATTAAAATCCGTATTAATGAATTGGCTGACCGAACCAACTCCCATTGGGCGCAACTGCTTTCAAAACTTATCATGAATGGCGAAAGCACCGTATGTTATGATGGGCAATACTTCTTTGACACAGATCATGAAGAGGGAAAAAGTGGCGCTCAGAGTAATAAAATCACTTTTTCAAGCGAAAAAGGCGAAGCTTTGAAAGAAGACCTTTTCCGCCGGGCTATGTTGAAAGGAATCGAAAGTATCCTGTCATTTAAAGATGATCAGGGCGAACCGTTCAACGAAAATGCCAGCCGTTTTCTGATTATGGTTCCGACAACCATGTGGCACGTTGCGAAATCAGCAATTGCCGTACCTCTGGCTTTTGGCGGCGGTACCAACCCGATTAAAGTTCTTGACGAGCTTGACATTACTCTGGTTCAGAACCCGCGTCTGACCGGTTGGGAAAATAAATTTGTGGTTTTCCGCTGCGACTCTTCTGTTCAAGCCTTTATTCGTCAGGAAGAAAAGGATGTTGAATTGCAGGCAATTGCCGAGGGGTCTGAGCTGGAATTTAAAGAGGGCAAACATTGGTACGGTGTTGATACCTGGCGTAATGTCGGGTACGGCTACTGGCAAAATGCCTGTTTGGTATCAATTAATCTGGTTAGTGCTTAAAATGGCAAAATATAAAGTAATCGGCCTCAAAGTCATTATTGGGGCCGGATTTGTTTTAGGCCTTTCCGAAGAACAAATCAAAACCCGCAAACATTTGGTTACCCGCCACGGTAAATATTACAAGGCGTTGGTAACCTTGGAATTCAAAAAAGGCGAAGTGATTGACATCATTACTAAGAATCTAAGCAAGGGGCTTTTAAGCAATCTTGAAATTCAGGATAAGTCCTCACCGCCTCCGGCTTCTAAATCTGGTTCCGAAAAAAACACAAGAACTAAGGAAACCGGTTCTGAAACAGAGACAGAAACTTCAAATGATGTTTGATTTTGATAAATTCATCAATCGCCCCTGTATTGGAGAAGGCCTTGTAGAGGGCATTTTCGGAAGAAAAGCCCTCTATATACCGGATAACAAGGAATTTCAGCCTTTTGACGTTTTGATTGACTTTCACAAAGGCTATCAGGAAGTCAAGCTCAAAACCGCCGAAGCTCCGGTTACTTCAACGGAAATCGCCGCTTTCATCAGGCTTTGCGAAATGCCGGAAAATTATCCCAAAATCCTGCAGGGAGACCATTTGCAAATCGAAAATCAGACATTTGACATCATAAACGTGGAATATCACATTCCCGGAACTGAGAAAGTTGTCCTCCATGAACAATGCGCCTCATCCCCGCTGTATTATCCGTAAAGCCTTTGTCGAAAAATTGAAAGAATCCGATACTCTGGCCAAAGATCATGTTTACGACAGCCGGGTCAAACCGTTGTTCGACCAGCATTTGCCCGCAATTCTGGTTTATACCAGAGACGAAAAGGTTTTGGAAAACCAGTATGACGGCGATGGGTTCTTTCCCTACAAACGGCAATTGGACATTGCCATTGAGGGGATTCTGGCAAACAGCCCGGATCTAGATGAGCTGATTGACAAACTGGCTCTGGACATAGAATACGCATTACTCGACTTTGAAATCCCGGGCTTTTTGAATGCTGTCATCAAAATGATTTCGACGGAAACGGATGTCGTGATTGACGGGGCGCATTGTTATGGCGCAGTGCGAATCAACTATACCATCACCTATTACACAGCAACAAATAAGGAATAAACAATGAAACTGAGAATCTTGAGAGACGTTCACAACCATAAAAAAGGCGAAGTCAAAGATATCAAAGAGGCCGAAGCAAAAGCCTTGCTGACGCAGGGATATGCCGTGCGCGTAGTCAGTAAATTTGCCAAAAAACAGACGTCTTCGGCTCCGATTAAGACCGACAAGAGTAAAATCAAGGGCTTAAATCGTGGACTTTGAAGATAAATACGAAATCGCGGATCTGCGGCGGAGATTGAGCAATTTATTAAGAATTGGCACGATTTCCGCCGTTAATTATAAGGAAGCCGTGGCACGAGTTAAAATCGGAGATTTAGAGACGACTTGGCTGCCGTGGCTGCTCCGGGATGGCGATGACAAGGCTTGGCATGGCGTAGACCTCAATGAACAGGTTCTGGTTTTGTCTCCCTGCGGTGACCTTAACCAAGGACTGATCCTGTCGAGCGTTTACAAAGAGCCGATTTCCGATGATGGCAATCTTCTGCTTTGGCGGTTTAAGGATGGCTCGATTATTTCCTTTAATCGCAGCAGTGGAGAGCTGAATGCACAGATTACCGGCAACGCCGCGATTGTTTCTCAAAAATCAATAACCGCTGAAGCAAAAGTTTCAGCGGTTATTAAATCTCCGAAAATCATTTTGGACGGCGACGTAGAAATCACCAAAAGCCTTACAATCGCTCAAAATCTGACGACTTCCGGCACTGTCAGCCTCAGCGGCGGCACGCCGGTTGCCCGTGTCGGCGATGCGGTTTCCGTTGATGCAAATACCCATCAAGGTACGATTTTGGCCGGTTCGGCAAAAGTAAAGGCGGGATAAATGCGCGGCATGAATGACAGAACGGGCAAGCACAATGACGGGTTTGAATATCTGAAGCAGAGAATCCGCGACATTCTCTCCACGCCGCTCGGCTCACGGGTTATGCGCCGCAACTATGGCTCTGAACTGTTTAAAAGAATTGATAACCCGACCAACGGCGAGCTGATTGCCAATATCTATTCCGACTGTGTTACGGCTCTTTATAATTTTGAACCGGAGTTTGAAATCGTAAGCGTTACCGTGGTTTCCATTGACCGCGGCAGGATCATTTTGGATTTGGAAGGACAATTTCTCTCCAATGGCGAAGTTGTCAAATTGGATAACATTGAAATCAAGGGAATCTAAAGAATAATGTCGAATTCTTCCGTCATTGACCTGTCTAAACTGCCGACCCCGAAAGTCATTGAAGAATTAGACTATGAAGTCCTGTTTCAGGAATATTTGAGCGATTTTACAGCCAGAGATGAGGAATATGACGGTTTGCTTGAAAGTGACCCGGCTATTATTATCCTTGAAGTTATGGCCTATCGTGAAATGTTGGTTCGTAAAAGAATCAATGAATCTGCTAAAGCGACCTTATTGGCTTTTGCAACAGGTTCTGACCTTGATCAGATTGTGGCGGAATATGGCGTTGAACGTCTGGAAGGCGAAAAAGATGACCGGTTAAGAATGCGTGGACAGATGGCTTTGGACGGTTTTTCGACTGCCGGGCCGATTGATGCTTACAAATTCTTTGCGCTTTCTGCTTCAGTAAAGGTCAAATCGGTCGACGTTCGCAGCGATGAACCGGGAAAAGTTATTGTGACTATTCTCTCGACAGAGGGTGACGGTACCGCAGTTCGCAGAGAAAGCGTACCTGAAACCAAAATCACGGTAACCGACGGGAAAGCGACGCTGTCCGGCAAAAGTATTGACCATCTGGTTATCAAAGACGTTTCCGGCGGCCAGACATACAAAGAAAACTTTGACTATACCTTTGATAAAGCGAATTCGCTGCTTGCGGTTACGGTTGACTCCAAAATATCAAACAACACCGAACTGCTTGTTTCTTATGAGCGGGCAGACGTGTTGGAATTGGTAGAACTGGCACTCAACCATGAGGATGCCAGACCGCTGACCGATCATGTAAGCGTGGTTTCGGCAGAAATTATCAAATACAGCATTTCGGCACATATTACCGTTTACGCCGGCCCGTCATTCTCGGTAGTAGAAGACGCTGCCAACGATGCCATTAAGATATATACCAATGAACGCCACGCTATGGGCGAGCTGGTGGCAATTTCCGGCATTTATCAGGCTTTGCACGTCAACGGCGTCAAAAAAGTCCAGCTTGATCAGCCGTTACAGGATATTGAGACAACCAAATTGCAGGCGGCTTATTGCGAAAAAATCAGCTTAACAATGGAAATCTATAATGAATGACGAATTCAAAAGCCTGCTTCCGCCGAATGCTTCAAAATTACTGAGAGATTTAGAGAAAACCGGCAGCAGGCTTTCCTTTCTGGAAATTTTGAACCGTTATCTGCGGAATCCGGAAAAATGTCCGGAACATCTTCTGCCGTGGCTGGGTTGGGCTTTATCGGTAGACGTTTGGAATGAGACCTGGGCGGAATCTATCCGGCGCAATGTCATCAAGGCCAGCATCAGCGTTCATCGGCACAAGGGTACGCTCGGCGCCCTCAAACGGGCATTGGAAGCCTTTGAGTTTGACCATGTCACAATTGAAGAATGGTTTGATTATGGCGGCGATCCTTATACATTCCGCGTTTTTATCGAAGTGGTAACCGAGGGATTTGATATCAACGATCTGACGGAAGTTCAGGCTGTCATTAACCAAACCAAGAATGTCCGTTCCCATTTGGAGATGTTGCGGGCTTTTTTGTGTACGACTTCGGAAACTCCACGGTTGGGAAGCGCTTTCTCTACCGGCGAAATAACAACAATTTACGGTCTTGAGGTTTTTGAGATATGACAGATGCCGCTGCAGCAAAAGAGTTTTATTCCATTGTAACACAAAAAGGGCTTGAAAAGCTGGCTGAGACCAAAGTAACCGGTAAAAATGTCAATCTGACCCATATGGCTGTCGGCGATGGAAACGGCAACTATTATACCTTGGATAAAAGCCAGACAGAACTGGTGCGGGAACTGCATCGTTGCGAACTCACTCTGGTGCAAGTAGACAGCAAATATCCTAACCAAATTATTATTGAAGCTGCTATTGCCGCCGAAATTGGCGGCTTTTTTATTCGGGAAATCGGAATTTTTGATGAAGACAGCGACTTGTTTGCTGTCGGTAAATATCCGGTAACCTATAAGCCGCAGAGTGAAAGCGGCTCCTCCAAAGACCTATATATCCGCATGGTGCTTGGGTTTTCGGAAGCTCCGAATATTGACATCTATATCAATCCCCATAATTCGGTAGTCAGCTCGGACAAATTTGAAGCCCTACAGCTCAAACTGGACGATTATGCCCTGAAAGATTTCAGTAACGCGGCAGAACACCAGAAACTTCCCGGATTGCAAGGCGGAAGCTCTACAGAGCGGTATCATCTTACCAAACATGAGCAGTCAACTGTTTCCTCTCTGGATGTACTTATTGCCGCTGATAATAAAGACAAAACCGTTATTCTGAACGAAAAAGGCGATGGTTTTACTGTTACACCGTCCAAAGAAATCTTCCAGAATATCTTTGTCGTAACCGGAAATACGGTCGAAGTATCTGAAAAATACTCAATTTATAAGAAGACTGTCAGTGCAGATACTGCTTTGGACTTTAATGTTACCAAAGCAAATATCTACCAGAAAGTCATTACTTTTGAGCTTTTTATTGAGATGCCGACCAAATTTAATGTCTCCTTTGTTCAAGCGGCAAATATACATTGGCTAAATGATGACGTGGCAGAGTTTGACGAAGCCGGAAACTACCTGCTGGCTTTCCGTTCCTTTGATAACGGCGGCTCATGGGTCGGCAGCTTACAGGGAATGTGGACATGACGATAAAAACAAAAATTACGCCTTTGGGAGCCGGAAATACAGTATATCCTAAAGATTTTGTCGTTTTTGAAAGTTCTACTCCCGGAACATACACATTCGAAATCAAAAAAGCTCAATTTGAAGTTACCGGCTCAGGAGCTGGTGGTGGAGGCGGAGGTTCTGCAACATCACATTCTTGGTATGGACAAGTTGGTGGTTCCGCTGCCGCATTCAAGGGAATTGCGCAGTTAGAAAAAGGTACTCTGACAATCACTGTCGGTACTCCCGGTAACGGGGGAAATGCTTCCGGTCGGAATGCAGGTCCCGGTTCGAATGGTACGGCAACAACGATTTCAGTAAACAATGTTACTCTGTTGACTCTTGGCGGGGGTAATGGCGGTGGCGGTACCGGAAACGGTTCAGGAGCTAATAACGGAGCCGGAGGAATAATAACGGTATCCCCAGAATTAAAGATCATTTCTGCAGAAATAAAAACAAACGGTACGGCTCAATCTACGGTTTCTATTCTGGGAAACGGATTTGGTGCTGGAGGCAATATTCGAGCTGCTAACAGCGGCTTGCCCGGAACTGCCGGATATATCAAAATACAATTTATTAAATAAAAAGGATTACATGAAAAAGGATAAATGTCTGACAAACTTCTTACAAAGTTTATTAAAATTATTATTGCACTTTCTGAAAATCCAAAGGAGGTATAGTGGTTCTTAAAACCAAATTAACTCCTTTAGGAAATGGCATAAGAATAGATAAAACTCCCGTTAGGTTTGATTATACTGGAAACTTTCAGAAATATATTGTTCCAACAGGTGTCAAAAAAATAATCGTCGACTGTGTTGCAGCCAAAGGATTTGGCACAACAGGCGGCGGGGGACGTGTTGAGTGTGTTTTAAGTGTAAAACCTAAACAAATTCTGTATATCTATGTTGGCGGAACCCCATCTGCACGAGAAGTTCCCTCATATAACGCCTCAGATATTCGTTCTTCAGCAGAAAATATCACGGATAATACTTCATTGGCTCATAGGCTAATTGTTGCCGGTGGAGCCGGGTCTCAGGGAAGCAGAGGTCCAATTGGTGGTTCAGGCGGTGGCTTAACTGGTGGCACCGGTGGTAATGGCTATCGTGGTGATTCTGGTGGATTTGGCGGAACACAAGAAGCCGGAGGCAGTGGCGGTTTAGGTCAAAGTGTTAGTGTCGGACACTATCACAATGGTCTAAACGGATCCTTTGGAATTGGTGGCGCAGGAAATGTCTGTGGTTATGAAGGAACGACAGGTGCCGGTGGCGCAGGTTGGTATGGCGGCGGTTCAGGAGCTGGCGACTGGAATAAAAATGGCGGATACACTGCCGGTGGTGGCGGCGGATCTTCCTATACCAATCCAACACTTTGTTCTGAAATCAAGCATACACAAGGCTTTAATACCGCCGGGAATGGTTATGTCATAATCACGCCCCTCTAAACTTTAACTCTTCAACTATAATGCCCTTTTGAGGGCATTTTTTATTATATGAAAGGAAAAAAATATGCCGGATCAATATCTACATGGTGTTGAAGTTATCGAAATTGACGATGGCGCGCGGGCTATTAAAACCGTTAAATCCTCTGTCATCGGACTTGTCGGCACAGCACCGCAGGGGCCGGTCAATACACCGATCCTTATTAACGGTTCTCCTACCGAAGCGGTAAAATACTTCGGAAACCATGTTGACGGCTTCACTATTCCCCGTGCGTTGGATCAGATTTTTGACCAGACCGGAGCGATGGTTGTTGTCATCAACGTTGCCGATAAAACAAATTCTGAACAGAAATCCGATATCAAGCAGGACAATGTAAAATTTGATGACTACGGAGAAATTACCCTTGATCATAAGATTGTCTCGGATGTTGTCGTCAAAAAAGCCGATGAAAGCGTTACTTATACAGAAACTACTGATTATACATTAGATGCTTTTAATGGAATTCTTACCAAAACCGGAGAATCGACCATTCCGGAAAAAGAAGCTCTGATGGTAAGTTACAAATATCTGGATACCTCTAAAATCAAATCCATCGATGTTGTGGGCGGAGCCAATGCCGACGGAACTTACCGCGGTGTCAATTGCCTCTTAGCAGCCCAGACCGAAGTCAGCGTTCAGCCCAGAATCCTGATTGCACCCGGATTTACGCATGATCAACCGGATGATGACGGCGAGACATTGGCAAATCCCGTTGTCTCCGAGCTTTTGGGAATTGCCGAACGGCTGAAAGCCGTAATTATCGCCGATTGTCCGGACGGCAGTGAGCAGGATGCAATCAAATATCAGAAATGTTTTGGTTCTGCCCGTGTTTACAGCGTTTATCCGTGGGTTAAAATCCAGGACGAAAACGATCAGATTGTCAGTTTTCCATCTTCTGCCGCGGTTGCCGGACTGTTGGCTAAATCTGACAATGAGCGCGGTTTCTGGTGGTCCCCTTCCAACACGACCATCAACGGCATTATCGGCATATCGAAACCCATTGACTTTGCTTTAGGCGATACAAGCTGCAAGGCTAATTTCTTAAACGAAAACAAAGTCGCGACAATCATTCAAGAGGATGGCTTCCGCCTCTGGGGCAACCGGACGGCATCTGCCGATGAAAAATGGGCTTTTCTTTCCGTCCGACGGACTGCCGATATGATAAATGACAGCTTGCAGAAAGAGCATTTGTGGGCTGTTGACCGCAATATTACCAAAACCTATGTCGAAGACGTCTGCGAAGGTGTCAACAATTATCTCCGGTATCTTAAAAATATCGGAGCAATTATTGACGGCAAGTGTTGGGCGGACTCAAGCATCAACACGCCGGATCAAGTTGAACAAGGCAAAGTTACCTTTGATTTTGACTTTACCCCGCCGTATCCGGCAGAACACATAACTTTCCGCTCCCGGATGGTTAACGACTACCTTGAAGAAATCTTCAAATAACGGAGAAAATCATGACAGCAAAAGTCTTAAAAAACTTTTCGCTTTTCGTTGATGGCCGAGGCTATGCCGGAAAAGCGGAAGAAGTCACGCCGCCGAAACTTACAATCAAAACCGAAGAATTCCGCGGCGGCGGGATGGATGCTCCGATCGATATCGACTTGGGCATGGAAAAAATGGAATGTCAGTTTACACTGGTCGATTTTGACGCGGAACTGATGAAACTCTTCGGTTTGGTTGACGGAAATGCGGTGCAAGTCACGCTCCGCGGCGCTTTGTGTGATGACAATTCGGTCACACCGATGGTTATCAGCCTGCGCGGAATGTACAAGGAACTTGACTTCGGCAAATTTAAAGCCGGAGACAAAGGCACCTTAAGCGCCTCCGTTTCCTGCCGCTACTACAAACTGAACATCAACAACAGCGATGTTATTGAAATCGACGTCGATAACATGATCCGCAAGATCAACGGTACCGACGTTATGTCTGAAATCAGAGATGCATTGGGAATTTAATCATGGAAAATACAACAAAATTAGAACTTCTGTTTCCGGTTACCGTAAACGGAACCGCTTATCAAACCTTAAATATCCGCCGTTCAAAAGTCAAAGACCGTTTGGCGGTTTCAAAACTTAACCTGAGCGATGAAGAACGCGAAATCAGGCTCTTATCAAATCTTTGCGAAGTAGCACCTGAAGTTCTGCAAGAGTTAGATGAGAAAGACTATCAGGCTCTGCAGCGCGCTTATTTGGATTTTTTCAAATAAAAGGCGACCTCCAAGAAGCCGTAATAACCCTCTCACACATTACCCATTGGTCTTTGTCCGAGATTTTGGACTTGGATGAGGAAGATTTTGTCGGCTGGTATGAAAAAGCCGTTAAATTTTATGAAAGTATAAATAATGGCTGATACCAGAGCCGCAGTATCAATCTCAATCGGAGCCAAACTTGGCAGTACATTCAAAAATTCTTTTACAACTGCCGACAAGCAGCTCTCCAAGCTCGGAGCAACGATTAAGAGCGTAGAGGGAAAAGCAGCGCAAATTGAGGCCTACAAACAACAATCCCGTGCTTTGAATCAAGTCGGACAGGCTTATAAAGAGGCACGGGAACGGCTGAACCGCCTCAAACAGGAGATGAATACAGTCGGAGCTCCGACTAAAAGCCTGTCTCAGGATATTAAAAAGGCTGAAAGAAACTTTGACAAGGTCAAAACAACCTTCCAAACGGTAGGACGTCAGACGCGCGAAATGGGAAGCGCGTTACGACAGGCCGGCATTGACACCCGCTCGTTGACCCAAGAAACCAATGCGCTCGGCAAATCCCTGAACACACTCAAAGCCCGTCAGGCACAAGTACAGAGGATTGACAATGCCAAAGCTGCTAATCTGGCCAGACGTTCGTCCATGCGTTCACAGATGTTTGATGCCGTCGCACTGGGGACAGCACTATACGGCACAATCAAACCCGCTGTTGACTTTGAATTTGCAATGGCTAAAGTCGGCGCGATTACCAGCGAGGCGGCAGATAGCCAGGGATTTAAATCGCTTACTGAATTAGCGCGAGAACTTGGACGAACAACGCAGTATACTTCGGCACAGGCCGCGGAAGCCATGCAATTTCTTGGCATGGCCGGTTTTAATACTCAGCAGATTCTTAAAGCTACCCCGGCAGCGCTTAATCTGGCTATCGCCGGAAATATGGATTTGGGGCGGACTGCCGATATTGCTTCCAATATTTTAACCGGATTTGGCATTAAAGCAGAGGAAACGACCAGAGTAACAGATGTTTTGGCGCAGGCAGCCAGAACAACCAATGTTGACGTCTCTATGTTGGGAGAAACCATGAAGTACGCAGCGCCGGTAGCTGCGGCTGTGGGCGGAACTTTGGAAGAAACAGCTGTTTTGGCCGGTGTACTTGGCGATGCCGGCATTCAGGCGACAATGTCCGGTACTATGCTCCGCGCGGCCTATCTGCGATTAGCCGCTCCGGTTGGCAAAGGGGCTAAAGTTCTGGAAAAAATGCGGAAAGAACTTCATCTGACAGCTGAGGAAATGCCTGATGTTGCCAAGCAGGCCGCTTATACGCAGGCTCATTTAACCCAGATGGGGGTTAAAATCTTTGACAGCAACGGCAAAATGCGGTCAATGATTGACATTCTGCGGGATATGAACGTCGCTCTAAAAGATGCCAGTGATGAAGAAAAACTTTCTGCTGTTAAGGCTATTTTTGGCGATCGTGCCGCTCCCGGCGCTTTGAATATCTTTAAGAGCATTCAGACGATGCGATTGGATGAAGTTCTGGATAAGATCAATCACTCGCAGGGTGCAGCTCAGGAAATGGCTGATCGTATGAAAGCAACCACCTATGGCGCTTTTCTGGAACTGAAATCAGCTCTTGAAAGCATTTCCATTTCTTTTGGATCGGTTTTGTTGCCAACTCTGGCCAAAACAATGAGAACTTTTGCCGAATGGGCTAATTCCGTCAGTAAATGGGCAGAAGAACATCCAAATGTCAGCAAAGTAATCGGTTATACCGTCATCGGCCTGATCAGTCTTAAAATTGCGGCTATTGCCGTCGGATATGCCTTTACCTTTGCGGCCAGCCCGGTACTTTCTGTCCTTGGGCTTATTGCAAACTTTAGAGCAGCCCGAGCAATGGCTCAGCTGAGTGCTTATAAAAATGGTATCTTAGGTATCGGAACCGGCTTTAAGGAACTGGGAAAAGTTGTCGGGATTCTTTTCAAAGGCTCTTTTTCGGCTTTGAAGTTTTTGGGCACGGTTATTTCAAAACATCCGATAATTTTTGCAATTACAGCAATAGCTGCCGGGGCTTTACTTATTATTAAATATTGGGAACCGATTAAGGCATTTTTTGTAAATCTCTGGGAAGGAATTTCTGCTGGAGCGCAGAAAGTCTGGGAAAAAATCAAAAAAGTTACCGAGCCGGTTGCCAAATTGAAACAGGCAGTCGGAAGCGTATGGAACAAGCTGTTTGGCAGTGATGATGACAAAAAGGCTGTCCCTGCAACAGCACGCCAGCCTGAAGTCGGTCAGGCTGTGGCTGCAGATATCGGTAAAAATGTTGATCCTCTAAACAACAAGGTCAAAACAGCAATTGCCAACGACAATTCTGCCCGGACGACGGTTCACAACAATATCACGGTCAATGCGGCTAAAGGCATGGACGAAGCGACGCTGGCCAGAGAAGTCGGCCGCGTGATGGATGAGCGAGAACGCCAAATGGCAAGCAGAAAAAGGGCATTAAACTATGGTTAATGTAGATTTAAGCGTCGTCGGGGCAATTCTGAATGAAACCGGGCGGCTGAAAACATCAATACCGATTGACAATATGATGCTGCTCGGAGCTTACCGGTTTTGCCTTAAAAATGCTTCGTATCAGACTTTGAAACGGCAAAATGAGTACAAATGGGCGGAATTGGAGCGTATCAACACCAATCCGTCCCTACAATTTACCGGGTTCGGCAGCGAGACAATCAGCTTGGACGGGATCATTTATCCGCAGCTTTTCGGCGGGCTCCGGCAGCTCAATCTGATGCGGACGTCGGCAATGCAGGGTAAACCGCTGATGCTGATTTCCGGCTATGGCTTTGCATTTGGGCAATGGTGTATCACCTCCGTACAGGAGAATCAGACGATTTTCTTCAAAGACGGTACGCCGCGGCGGATTGATTTCACCATAAATCTGAAGAAGTACGGCGATGACAAGAAGCGCGGCATTATGGGAATTGTGCAAAAGGTCGGGAAATACTTATGATTATTTACAATACCAAAGACGGCGACGTTTTAGACGATATCTGTTACCGCTTTTACGGACATCTGGACGGCACGGTAGAAAAAGTGCTGGAAGCCAACGATTTTCTGGGTTTTCAGCCGCCCGTACTGCCAGCCGGACTGAAAATCCAACTGCCGGAAATTAACGACAAAAAATCAACCCAAACTGTCAGGTTATGGTAATGCAGCCGGTTTTTAAAATTCTTGCTAACAATGATAATGTCACGGAACAGATTAAAGAACGGTTAATCCGTCTTTCAATCACGGATGAAATCGGCTTTGTGTCTGACGCGGCGACAATTGTCATAGACAATCATGACGATCAGGTGGAAGTTCCGGCACGCGGGGCTGAACTGGAAGTCTATCTCGGCTATGACGTGGATGCGCTGGTTAAAATGGGCAAATTTATGGTCGACGAAGTCGAACTTTCGGGGCCGCCGAACCAAATCAGCATTACGGCCCGCTCTTCTGACACTTTTGAGAAAAGTAATCTAGGAAGCATTGTCAGTCCTAAAAGCCGATCATGGCATGACATAACCTTCCCAGACATGGTGGCTGCCATAGCCAAAGAAAACAAACTGTCCCCTCTGGTCTCGCCAAGACTTGAGGGGATTATTGTTGACCATATTGACCAGACAGAAGAAAGCGACCTTGCATTTCTCAATCGTGTTGCGCAAACGGTTGATTCTTATGTGAAACCCGCTGACGGCAAGCTGATTGTCGCCCCGATCGGCACGGCGATTTCTCCGAAAAAGGAAGAAAAGCCGATGCCAACCACGGAACTGGACGTTACAGACATTAACAGCTGGCGGATAAGAATCGCCGAACGCAACAAAATCAACAGCGTCGAAGTTAAGTATCATGACAAGAAGAAAGGGATCCTTGACACGGTTCGTACCGGAAAAGGCAAGCCCTGCTTTTGTGTCCCGCATACCTATGCTTCGGCGACAACTGCGATGAGGATTGCCAAATCTAAACTGGCAGCTCTTATTCGCGGCATTTATGAGCTTGAGCTGACAGTTGCCGGAAATACGGCAATCTGTGCCGAAAGCATCATAAAAATCTCCAACCTGACCCAAGCAGCCAATGGCGAATGGATCATCAAATCGGCTACTCACGAACTCTCTAATTCGGGATATGTCACTCAAATCAACGCAATTATAAAGGATTAAACATGGATATTACAAATCTGGACGCCAATGTCTGGCAGTATTTCTTTGCCTTCATGGAACATAACAAAATCTTTACGCTTATCTTGGTTTTTATGGCCGCTGTTTTCTTGCTGCTTATCAAAAAAATCGTGAAAATCCCCTGTAACATTTTCACCGGCAAGATTGACAGCACCAAAATGATGCTCTCGGAATGGGAAAAGGACATTCTTATTTTTTCCGGAAACAAACATCATTTTGCTGATGATTATGCCAAAAACATCCTGTTCAACCGGTTGGCTGAGAAAATTCTGCGCAGCTATTACCTTTGGAAAAAACAGGAATTGGATGACATCAAACAGAAAAAGCTGTCTGTTGACACAGCTGCTTCGTCTGAATATCAGACATCCAAACTGGATGCTACCCGTCAAAAATGGCAGGCGGAATTTACAGCTTGGTGCAAATTCCAAGGAATCGCCAAAGATAAAATCAAACATATTATTCGGGCTTATAACAAGGTTTCGGCCGGAGATATTAAAGCTTTAACCTTTATGCTGACCCGCTTCAACGGCAACTACAATTACCTCAACCTCTGTATTTATGCGGTTTTGAACGCTATTGAGTTCGACCTGGAACAGGCTTCTGCCTCGTTTAACGGGGATTTGGCCGGTATCAAAATTGATGGATACACAATCAAAGGAGGTCATCATGGCACTGAGAAAAATTGATAAAATCATTGTTCATTGTGCAGATACCCCGGATGGCAAAGACTTCACCATTAAAGATATTGACCGCTGGCATAAGGAACGCGGCTGGCAATGCTGCGGATACCATCATGTCATCAGATTGGACGGCACGGTTGAAAACGGACGTCCTCTGGCTCAGATCGGCGCTCATTGCAAGGGGTATAATGAAACAAGCATTGGCATTTGTCTGATTGGCCGTCGGGAATTCACACCGGCCCAGCTGGTCTCGCTGAGGAACCTTATCGGCTCCTATCGGAAACTCTTCCCCGGTTCAGAAGTATTCGGACATTATGAATTATGCCGGTATAAATCTTGCCCCAACTTTAATGTAAAGGATTGGTACTATGGCGGAATTTTTAAACAAATTTAAGGCCTGGATTATTGCCGGAGTTGGCATTTTGCTTTACTGGCTGGGGCGAAAAGATGAAAAAATTAAACAAATCGACACTAAACAGAAAGGACAGCTCAATGCGATACATCAAGCGAACGTGGCTCGTAATACTCGTTTTGAGTCTGAGCGGATTAAGCGGCTGCACGACAAATATCGCCGACCTTGAATTCTGCCAGATCTATGAACCGATTTTTGCTGATTATGACCATGACACTCAGGAAACCATAGACCAGATTGACCGCAACAATCTGGTTTATGATGATCTTTGCACCTGAAAAAGCCCCCTGCTCTACGGAGTAGGGGGCTTTTTGTCGTTTAAATGTCTCCTTTATTTAGCTTGCTTTTCTGGTCAAATCCTGACTGGCGGCCAGAGAATACATATCACTGACATCCTCAGTCGGATTAGACAGGGTATCCGTCGAAGCCGAATTGCTGATGCTGAAGCTGTTCATTGCCTGAAGTAGCTGATATTGTATATGGCGAAAAGATGTCCGGAAAGGGAATAAAAGGCAATTTTTTGGTTAATAATTTAAAAATGAATAATCTTTCTATTCGATTCGTTTTTTATATAT